>JACCDX011274490.1_pt1 | contig 12485 bp, 16 predicted proteins | sample 7449681 | NCBI WGS metagenome assembly JACCDX01 (sample SAMN15323450, study PRJNA562643) | freshwater metagenome | isolation source: river surface water | place: USA:Blue River Watershed | collected 2017-08-18
ACGGCCGAGATCGGCCTGATGAAGGCGGGTGAGCAACTGGCGGCGATCTTTAGTGCAGTGGGCGTGATCGGGGGTTATGTCGTCGGCGTACAGTTAATCGGTGTGGACGAGGGCGCGTTCTGGTCGCAGATGCAGGATGGCGTCGATGTCTGGAAGGACGTCGCCAATGGCGTGGTCAAGAGTTTTATTTTCGGCGTGGCAGTGACTTTCATTGCACTCTATCAGGGCTATCGTACAGCACCAACGCCTGAAGGCGTGGCACGCGCGACCACGCGCACGGTGGTGATGGGATCATTGATGGTGCTGTGGCTGGATTTCCTGCTTACTGCACTGATGTTTTCTTGAAGCGGGCGCCGGCGCTGTCATAATGTTTGAAAAAAGGGTGAAGCATGCAACGTAAATCACTGGATGTCTGGGTTGGCCTGTTCGTGATGCTCGGCGCACTGGCGTTGATGTTTCTTGCGCTTAAGGCTGGTAACATGAGCTCATTGAGCTTTGGCCCGACCTACACGCTGGTTGCCAATTTTGACAATGTCGGTGGCTTAAAGCCCAGGGCGCCCGTGAAAAGTGCAGGCGTTGTGGTGGGCAGGATAGAGAGCATCAGCTTTGATGACCGCAAGTTTCAGGCGAGGGTCGTCATGCGCATGCAATCAGAATATCAATTTCCTAAAGATAGCTCAGCCAAGATACTGACTTCGGGATTGCTGGGCGAGCAGTACATAGGCTTAGAGCCCGGCGGGGACGTGAAAAATTTTGCTGCAGGTGACCGTATCAAGAGCACGCAATCGGCGATCGTTCTGGAAAACCTGATCAGCCAGTTTTTGTTTAGTAAAGCAGCCGAATCAAGCGGTGAGGAAAAAAAATAATGATGTCAAAAAATCTGATGCGATCCATGGGCGTTATGCTGTTGTTAGCCGTTCTGGCAGGTTGCGCCAGCACCTCGCCCAATGCCGGTGCGGATCCGCGCGATCCGTTTGAGCGCTATAACCGCAATGTATTTACCTTTAACTACGAGCTGGACAAGAAAGTCATCAAGCCGGTCGCGACTGCTTACTCGGATTATTTGCCGACCTTCTTTCAGACCCTGATCGGCAACTTCTTTGGCAATATCGGTGATGTCTGGACTGCGGCAAACAACTTCTTGCAAGGTAAACCGCGCGATGGCACCACGGATGTAATGCGTGTCGTCTTCAACTCGACCATAGGCCTAGCCGGCCTGATTGATATCAGCACGCCGGCCGGTCTGCCCAAGCATGATGAAGATTTCGGCCAGACACTGGCAGTCTGGGGCGTGAAATCTGGTCCCTATGTGGTGATGCCATTCTTTGGCTCAAGCACCTTGCGTGACAGCGTTGCCAAGCCGGTTGATTTATATGCGGATCCTTTGGGCTATGCAGAAAATGTGCGGTTCCGTAATTCAGCACGTGTGGTGCGCATAGTCGATGACCGTGCCGCAGCGCTGGGCGCATCGTCGCTGATTGAAGGTGCCGCACTCGACCCTTATGAATTCATGCGCGATGCCTATCTGCAGCGCAGGCAGGCTCGCGTCAACGACAGCCAGTAATATTCTGCAAATTCGTCATCGGAAAGGAATGCGCAGTAATCCGGCATTCCTTTTTCAATTTGAAACGAACTTTATCCACCGTTTCGCTATTCTCCCGGCACGGCATTGGTTATTATCTCGATACCGGATCACCACAGTCGGTCCTGCTGCTGACAATTTGCAAACAATGGCGAGATTTTATGCACACAGTTAAACGCTTTTTCTTCCTGATCTGCGCATTTGCGGCTACTACCGCATGGGCCGATCCTGCTCCTCAGGGTGAAGCGCCCGATGTCCTTATCAGGCGCATCAGTCAGGAAGTCCTCGAACTGGCCAAGACAGACAAGCGCATACAGGCAGGCGATCAGGAGCGCATCGTCGAAGTCGTGCAGTCCAAGGTCATTCCCTATGTGAACTTCCAGCGCATGACTTCGCTGGCGGCGGGAAGGTTCTGGCGCGAGGCAACGCCTGAGCAGCAGTCCATGCTGACCAAAGAATTCCGCACCCTGCTCATCTATACCTATTCCGGCGCAATTTCCCAGGTGCGCAACCAGAAAATCGAATACAAGCCGCTGCGCAGCAGTCCGGATGATGATGAGGTCGAAGTGCGCACCATGGTGCTGCAACCACGCAGCGAGCCGATACAGCTGAACTATCGCCTCGAAAAAACGCCTGCAGGCTGGAAAATTTATGACGTAAACATTCTGGGCGCCTGGCTGGTTGAAACATACAAGGGCAGTTTTTCTTCTGAAATTGGCAAGGGCGGCATAGAGGGCCTGATCAAGGTACTGGCCGAGCGCAACAAGCGGCTGGCCGCTACGCCGCCCAAGTCCGGCAAAAGCTGAGCTAAGGTCAACATGACATTTTCCGTTTCTTCACTGACCATGGCAGATGTTGCACCGGCACTGGAGGCAGGTCTTACCGCGATCGCGCATGGTCAGTCCAGTCTGGACTTGGGGGGGCTAGTCAGTGTGGATTCGGCAGCGGTTGCCGCGATGCTTGCCTGGCAGCGGGCTGCACAGGAAAAAGGTGTGCGGCTGACATTCGTCAACACACCACCCGCGCTGAAAAGTCTGGCGCAGCTGTATGGTGTCGAGCCTTTGCTGGGGCTCTGAGACCATATCCGTCAGCGGCGTGCGCTGCCAATTGATCCGCGCACCGAGAATTCCACCCCGGTTGTTTCCAAGAAATCCCCTATAATCAACGACTTTGCGCGCTATTCAAGGGCGCGGCAATTCTTCATTAAGTATTCATGGCTGCCATACGAATCAGCAACGTAAAAAAACGCTTTGGCTCTCTGCAAGCCCTGGGCGGCGTATCGCTCGATGTGGAGGAAGGCGAGTTTTTCGGCCTGCTCGGACCTAACGGTGCCGGCAAGACCACGCTGATTTCGATTATTGCCGGTCTGTCGCGCGCTGATGCCGGCACGGTCAGCATACAGGGCCATGATGTGGTCAAAGGCTACCGCCAGGCGCGTAGTCTGTTGGGCGTGGTGCCGCAAGAACTGGTATTCGATCCGTTTTTCACGGTACGCGAAACACTGCGCATGCAGTCAGGTTATTTCGGCTTGCCGAATAATGATGCATGGATTGATGAAGTCATGCATCACCTGGACCTGACCCACAAAGCCGATAGCAATATGCGCTCTTTGTCTGGCGGTATGAAGCGGCGTGTACTGGTTGCGCAGGCGCTGGTGCACAAGCCGCCCGTAATCATGCTTGATGAGCCAACGGCTGGTGTAGATGTTGAATTGCGCCAGACGCTGTGGAAATTCATTTCACGCCTGAATCGCGATGGCCATACTGTTGTGCTGACTACGCATTATCTGGAAGAAGCGCAGGCTTTGTGCAACCGTATTGCGATGCTCAAGGCAGGCCAGGTGGTCGCACTTGATTCAACGGCGGCGCTGATCAATCGTATCTCGGGATCGCAACTGGTATTGCGACTGGCCAGCGGCACAACACTGCCGGAGAGCTTGCGTCCTTTGCTGTCACATCCTCAAGAGCTGGCAAGTGGCGCATCTGTTACCTTGCGCGTGAACCATCATTCCGAGGTCGAGCCTATCCTTGCCAGATTGCGCGAAGCAAACGTCACAATAGAAGACATGCATCTGAATCAAGCCGATCTTGAAGATGTCTTCATCCAGATTATGGGCGGCCCGAAATGATCGGCTTTAAGACATTGCTCTACAAAGAAGTACTGCGCTTCTGGAAAGTGGCGACCCAGACACTGACAGCACCGGTCGTCACCGCCATGCTGTACATGTTGATTTTCGGTCATGTGCTCGAAGAACATGTGCAGGTTTTTCCGGGCGTTTCTTATACCGGATTTCTGGTGCCCGGCTTAGTGATGATGAGCGTGCTGCAAAATGCGTTTGCCAACTCTTCTTCTTCGCTGATTCAGTCCAAGATTTCCGGCAATCTGGTGTTCGTGCTGCTGGCACCGTTGTCGCACTGGGAATTGTTTGGTGCTTATGTGCTCGCTGCAATGGTGCGCGGCCTGGCAGTCGGCTCAGGCGTTTTTCTGATTACAGTCTGGTTTGCCCGATTGTCTTTCTACTCGCCGTTGTGGATCATCTTGTTTGCATTGTTAGGCGCGGCGATATTGGGCACGATGGGGCTTTTGGCCGGCATATGGGCTGAAAAATTTGACCAGCTTGCCGCATTCCAGAATTTCCTGATCGTGCCGGCGACTTTTCTGGCCGGTGTGTTTTACTCAGTACATTCATTGCCGCCATTTTGGCAGGCAATATCTCACGCCAATCCATTCTTTTACATGATAGATGGCTTTCGTTACGGATTCTTCGGTCACGCCGATGTCTCGCCGTTTGTCAGTCTGGGCATCGTGAGTGCATTTTTTCTTGTAGTCGCAACGCTGGCTGTTGTGTTGCTGAAAAACGGCTACAAACTGCGCCACTGATTTTCACCTTCAAGATATTTTTCCTAAAAAAATTATGCTGCCTACTCCTGATCTGATCAAAAGTTATATCGCTGCCAAGCTCGACTGCACCCACCTGGAGGTAGAGGGTGACGGCCAGCATTTCAGCGCGCTGATTGTTTCCTCTGCATTCGCCGGCAAGCGCTTGATCCAGCGTCACCAGATTGTTTATGCTGCGCTGGGCGATCGTATGCGCGAAGAAATTCATGCACTGTCCATGAAGACGCTGACACCTGATGAATACCAGAACTGATGGATAAACTACTGATCACCGGGGGCAAGCGCCTCGCAGGCGAAGTCACGATTTCCGGTGCAAAGAACGCCGCCCTGCCTATTCTGTGCGCAGGCCTGTTGACTGCAGATACGCTGGCGCTGGGCAATGTGCCGCGCTTGCAGGATGTGGCTACAATGGAAAAGCTGTTGAAGCAGATGGGGCTGTCGATCGCAAGAAACGGCGACTTGCTTGAGTTGTGCGGCCGGGATATCAGCAATCCTGAAGCGCCCTATGAAATGGTCAAGACCATGCGCGCTTCGATTCTCGTGCTGGGGCCGCTTTTGGCGCGTTTTGGCGAAGCCAAGGTTTCCCTGCCCGGCGGTTGCGCAATCGGCTCACGTCCGGTAGACCAGCACATCAAGGGCCTGCAGGCGATGGGCGCCGAGATAAAAATCGAAGGCGGCTACATTTATGCGCGCGCCAAGAAGCTCAAGGGTACGCGTATCGTCACTGACATGATTACCGTCACCGGTACGGAAAATCTGTTGATGGCCGCAACACTGGCCGATGGCGATACCTTGCTCGAGAATGCCGCGCGCGAGCCGGAAGTCACAGACCTTGCCAATCTGCTGGTAGCGATGGGGGCGCAGATTGAAGGCATAGGCAGTGACAGATTACTGGTGCATGGCGTACCTGCATTACATAGTGCTGCGCATGATGTGATTGCCGACCGTATTGAGACCGGTACATTTTTGTGTGCCGTTGCTGCTACAGGCGGTGATGTGATCTTGCGGCGCACGCGCTCCGATATTCTGGATGTTGTGCTCGACAAGTTGCGCGAAGCCGGTGTGGTGATCACGGCCGGCGATGACTGGATGCGGGTACAAATGGCAGGCCGGCCAAAGCCGGTCGGTTTTCGGACCACTGAGTATCCGGGCTTCCCGACTGACATGCAGGCGCAGTTCATGGCCTTGAATTGCATCGCCGATGGCAATAGCCGTGTGACTGAAACCATTTTCGAAAATCGTTTCATGCATGTGCAGGAGCTCAATCGTCTGGGTGCTGCAATTGAGATTGACGGCCATACAGCAATGATCGCTGGTGTGCCGGCACTGACCGGTGCGCCGGTGATGGCGACTGACCTGCGCGCGTCCGCATCGCTGGTGATCGCAGGCCTTGCTGCAAGTGGCCAGACACTGGTCGACCGTATTTATCATCTTGATCGTGGCTACGATAAGATGGAAGTGAAATTGTCGGCACTGGGTGCCGATATCCAGCGAATCAAATAATGAACCAGAAACTCACGCTGGCCTTGTCTAAGGGCCGAATTTTCGAAGAGACGCTGCCGCTGTTAAAGGCAGCGGGCATCGTCGTGGCCGAGGATCCTGAAAAATCCCGCAAACTGATTTTGCCGACCAATGATGCGCAGGTACAAGTCATCATCGTGCGTGCATCTGATGTGCCCACTTATGTGCAATATGGCGCGGCAGATTTCGGTGTGGCCGGTAAGGATGTCTTGCTTGAGCACGGCGGCGAGGGACTGTATCAGCCGATTGATCTGGGCATAGCAAAATGCCGGATGTCTGTTGCCGTACATGCCGGCTTTGATTATGCGAATGCGGTCCGGCAGGGTGCGCGGTTGCGCGTGGCAACCAAATATCTGCAGGTCGCACGCCAGCATTTTGCGGCCAAGGGCGTGCATGTCGATCTGATCAAACTGTATGGATCCATGGAGCTTGGCCCCTTGGTCGGCCTGTCGGATGCCATTGTTGATCTGGTCAGTACCGGCAGTACGCTGCGAGCTAATAATCTGGTTGAGGTGGAACAGATCATGGACATCTCGTCGCGACTGGTCATCAATCAGGCCGCATTGAAGCTAAAGCGTGAAAAACTGCAGCCCATACTCGATGCGTTTGACCGGGCATCCCGGCGCAACAATTAAATCATCATGTCCGTTTCAATCCGCCAACTTGATTCCACCGAAGCCGACTTCCATGCGAAGTTGATGAACGTGCTTGCCTTTGAGGCCAGCGAAGATGAAGCTATAGACCGAGCCGTTGCCGCCATTCTGGCTGACGTCAAGCAGCGCGGTGATGCGGCCGTACTCGAGTACACGAATAAATTTGACCGTGTATCCGCAGTGAGCATGTCTGCACTAGAGATACCGCATGCACAACTGCAGGCTGCATTGGCCGGATTGAACCCGGAGCGCCGCACCGCACTGCAGTCTGCAGCAGATCGTGTCCGCACTTATCACGAGCGGCAAAAACAGGAATGCGGTTCCGATGGTTTTACTTTCACTGAGCCGGATGGCACGCTGCTTGGCCAGAAAGTCACGCCTCTTGATAAGGTCGGTATCTACGTCCCCGGTGGCAAAGCGGCCTATCCGTCATCTGTGCTGATGAATGCCATCCCCGCCAAAGTTGCTGGCGTGGGCGAAATCATCATGGTGGTACCGACACCAGATGGCGTAAAAAATCCGCTCGTATTGGCTGCCGCAGCAATAGCGGGCGTGGATCGTGTCTTTACCATAGGCGGTGCGCAGGCAGTTGCGGCGCTTGCTTACGGCACCAGCACTATTGCGCAGGTCGACAAGATCGTCGGCCCCGGCAATGCGTATGTGGCTGCGGCCAAGCGCAGAGTGTTTGGTACGGTTGGTATCGACATGATTGCCGGACCCTCCGAGATCCTGGTGCTGGCAGACGGCACCACCGATCCGGACTGGGTTGCGATGGATTTGTTTTCTCAGGCTGAGCATGATGAGCTGGCGCAGTCTATTCTGGTCTGTCCCGATGCAGGCTACCTAGCAAAAGTGCTCGCCAGTATCCATGTACTGTTGGATACCATGCCACGCAAGGAAGTGATCCGGACCTCGCTCACCAATCGCGGTGCGTTCATCAAGGTGCGTGACATGCATGAGGCCTGCGAGATCGCCAACCTGATCGCTGCCGAGCATCTGGAAATTTCTGCGCAAGAGCCGATGAAGCTGGCCGACAAAATCCGCCATGCCGGTGCGATGTTCCTTGGTCGCTTCTCATCCGAGTCACTCGGCGACTATTGCGCGGGGCCGAATCATGTTCTGCCCACCTCGCGTACTGCACGCTTCTCTTCGCCGCTGGGCGTGTATGATTTCCAGAAACGTTCATCAATTATTTATGTCAGCGAGGCCGGTGCGCAATCACTTGGCACCGTGGCTGCAGAGCTTGCCTATGGCGAAGGCCTGCAGGCGCATGCCCGTTCGGCAGAATACCGGCTGAAAAAATAACGACTCCGTTGCCGCTACTTGTATAACCATTACTCATGTCCCTGATTCAGAACATCATTCGATCCGATGTGCGCGCGCTGTCTGCTTATCATGTGCAGGATGCGGCAGGTTTCATCAAGCTCGATGCGATGGAAAATCCGTATACGTTGCCGCCTGCGCTGCAGCGTGCACTGGCCGAGCGCTTGAGCACCGTCGGGCTTAATCGTTATCCGGTGCCCAGCTATACCGCACTGAAAAAAGCGATCTGTGAAAAACTGGGCGTGCCTGCCGGCTATGACGTGGTGCTGGGCAACGGATCGGATGAACTGATTTCCATTGTTTCGGTCGCCTGTGCCCAGCCTGCAGCCACAGTGCTTGCGCCAGTGCCGGGCTTTGTGATGTATGCAGTCTCCGCGCAGTTCGCAGGAATGGAATTCATCGGTGTGCCCTTAAAGCCGGATTTCACGCTTGATGTGCCGGCAATGATTGCGGCGATCCGCAGCCACAAGCCATCGATTATTTATCTGGCTTATCCGAACAATCCGACCGGCACGCTGTTTGGTAAAGAGCAAATCGAGGCCATATTGCACGAGACGGCCGACAGTAGCGTGGTCATCGTTGATGAGGCCTATCAGCCATTTGCCGGCCATAGTTTCATGTCGCGCCTGCCGGCATTCCCGAACCTGGTCGTCATGCGCACTGTCTCCAAGCTGGGACTGGCTGGCATCAGGCTCGGTTACATGGCCGCTTCTGCCGGCTTGCTGGCCGAGTTTGATAAAGTGCGTCCGCCTTACAACATCAATGTACTCACAGAGGCTGCTGCCGGCTTCGTACTTGAGCATTACGATGTGCTCGACCAGCAGGCCGCACTATTGCGCGCCGAGCGTGATCGCCTTGCGGCTGCGCTGGCCGCTTTGCCGGGCATAGAAGTGATGCCATCGTCAGCCAATTTTTTGCTGATTCGCATCCGTGTTGCCGGCCTCACCGGTGCCGCTGTTTTTGAGAGGCTGCTCGCCCAGAAGGTGTTGGTCAAAAATGTCGGTAAAATGCACCCATTGCTGGCCGACTGCCTGAGAATCACCGTCAGCACGCCAGCAGAAAACGCGCTGTTTGAGGCTGCCCTGCAATCCAGTATCCAGTCCTGATTCCGTACTTACATTATGTCCATGTCACGCAAAGCAGAAGTCGTTCGCAACACCAGCGAGACCCAGATCCGGGTTGCGGTCAATATCGACGGCACCGGCTTGCAAAAGCTCAATACCGGTGTCCCTTTTCTCGACCACATGCTCGACCAGATTGCGCGCCATGGCTTAATCGATCTGGATATCGATGCCAAGGGCGATCTGCATATTGATGCGCATCATACGGTGGAAGATGTGGGCATCGCGCTGGGTCAGGCCTTTTGCACAGCCATGGGCGACAAAAAGGGCATACGCCGTTACGGCCATGCTTATGTGCCGCTGGACGAAGCCCTGTCACGCGTCGTCATCGATTTCTCCGGTAGGCCCGGCCTTTGCTTCAATGTGCCTTTCAAGCGCTCAATGATCGGTTCTTTCGATGTTGACCTCACCCATGAATTCTTTCAGGGCTTTGTCAATCATGCGTTAGTGACGCTGCATATCGACAACCTGACGGGCGAAAATGCGCATCATCAGTGTGAAACGGTTTTCAAGGCCTTTGGCCGCGCATTGCGCATGGCCGCCGAGCACGATGCACGTGCTGCCAATATGATTCCTTCGACTAAGGGTAGTCTCTGAGCTCATCAGCTTAGCGGGCTGTCTAGTGCAGCGCGCCTGACTTACATTTTTCATGAACAAAATTCTGGTGGTGGATTACGGTATGGGCAATCTGCGTTCGGTAGCGCAGGCCTTAATGCACGTCGCGCCAGATGCCGAGGTCATCATCTCCGGCGAACCGGATGCGCTTCGCTCGGCAGACCGTATCGTCTTGCCCGGTCAGGGCGCGATGCCGGATTGCATGCGTTCCCTGAAGCAGTCCGGCGTACTGGAGGCCTTGCTTGAAGCCGTGCGAAATAAGCCGTTGCTCGGTATCTGCGTGGGCGAGCAAATGCTGTTTGACAGTAGCGAAGAAGGCAACACGGATTGCTTAGGCCTGTTGCCCGGCAAGGTGGTGCGCTTTGATCTCGAAGGGCAGCTGCAGCCGGATGGCTCGCGCTACAAGGTGCCGCAGATGGGCTGGAACAAGGTGCATCAGCGACAAGCGCACCCGATGTGGGAAGGCGTTCCCGACCAGAGTTATTTTTACTTTGTTCATAGTTACTATGCGATTCCTGAAAATGCGCAGCATGCGTTGGCTGAAACGCAATACGGCCTGCCATTTTGCTGCGCTGCGGGAGCTGATAATATCTTTGCTACGCAATTTCACCCTGAGAAAAGCGCTGCTGCCGGTTTGCAGGTCTATAAAAATTTTGTACATTGGAACCCTTGAGCTGTACCCTTTATTCTGATGCGCAAATCACATCACTTCCGCCAACTCTCACATTCTTTGTAGCCATGCTGCTCATACCCGCTATTGATATTAAAGACGGACATTGTGTGCGTCTCAAGCAAGGTGATATGGAACAGGTCACTGTATTTTCCGAAGATCCTGGTCAGATGGCCCGTCACTGGCTGGAGCAGGGCGCCCGTCGCCTGCATCTGGTCGATCTCAATGGTGCATTCGCCGGCAAGCCAAAAAATCAGGCTGCAGTGAAGTCCATCCTCGCTGCGGTACGCGACTTTGCGCTGGAAAATGATGTCGAAGAAATTCCGGTGCAGCTGGGCGGCGGCGTACGTGATCTGGATACGATTGAGAGCTATCTGGACGGTGGTCTGTCTTACATCATCATAGGCACGGCAGCAGTAAAAAGTCCCGGTTTTCTGCATGATGCGTGCAGCGCATTCCCTGGCCAGATCATCGTGGGACTCGACGCCAAGGACGGCAAGGTCGCCACTGACGGCTGGAGCAAATTGTCCGGTCATGAAGTGATCGACCTGGCGAAAAAATTCGAAGACTATGGCTGCGAGGCGATTGTTTATACCGACATTGGCCGTGACGGCATGATGAAAGGTGTGAATATCGAAGCAACGGTCAAGCTCGCGCAAAGCGTGACCATCCCTATCATTGCTTCCGGTGGCGTGCACACCATTAAGGATGTCGAGGCATTGTGTGCCGTGCAGGATGAAGGCGTGCAGGGCGTCATCTGCGGACGCTCGATCTATGAGGGCACACTGGATCTGCGTACTGCGCAGGAGCGTGCAGACGAGCTGACCGACGAGTACGGCAATTACAGGAATGAAGGCTGAGATGGCGCTCGCCAAGCGCATTATTCCGTGTATGGACGTAACGGCGGGCCGGGTGGTCAAGGGCGTCAATTTTGTCGAGCTGCGTGATGCCGGTGATCCGGTGGAGATCGCGCGCCGTTATGACGCCGCTGGCGCAGACGAACTGACCTTTCTCGACATTACGGCTTCTTCCGATGAGCGCGACCTGATCCTGCATATTATCGAAGACGTCGCCTCACAAGTTTTCATTCCGCTGACCGTAGGTGGTGGCGTGCGCGTCGTTGATGATGTGCGCCGGCTGCTCAATGCCGGTGCCGATAAGGTCAGCATCAATACTTCTGCCGTCACTAATCCGCAACTGGTTGCGGATGCGGCCGGCAAGCATGGTTCACAATGCATCGTCGTGGCCATAGATGCCAAGCGCGGTGCATCGGGCAACTGGGAAGTTTTTACGCACGGCGGCCGCCGCGCGACAGGACTGGATGCAGTCCTGTGGGCGCAAAAAATGCAGGCGCTGGGCGCCGGAGAAATTCTGTTGACCAGCATGGACAGGGACGGCACCAAGTCCGGCTTTGATTTACAGCTTACCCGTGCGGTATCAGATGCGGTATCGATACCCGTGATTGCTTCTGGTGGTGTGGGCACGTTGCAAGACCTGGCAGATGGCATCACGCAAGGTCATGCCGATGCGGTACTTGCAGCGAGCATCTTTCATTATGGCCAGCATACAATCGGTGAAGCCAAGCAGTTCATGGCCGCACAGAACATACCGATGAGACTGACATGATTGCAAAGGCAAAATGGCTGTCAAAAATTAACTGGGATGATAATCAGCTGGTGCCCGTCATCGCACAAGAAGTCGGGTCTAATGATGTGCTGATGTTTGCATGGATGAATCATGAAGCACTGGCGCGCACGATAGAAACAGGTCAGGCGGTGTACTGGAGCCGTTCCAGAAAAAAACTATGGCACAAAGGCGAGCAATCCGGTCATTTCCAGCGCGTGCATGAAGTCAGGCTGGATTGCGATGAAGATGTGGTGCTGCTCAAGGTTGAACAGGTCGGTGACTTGGCCTGTCACACCGGACGTCACTCCTGCTTCTTTCAGAAACTGGAATTCAACAATGCCGAGCCGGGCTGGGTAGCGGTGGATCCGGTGATGAAAAATCCTGACGAAATCTACAAATAAAAATCATGAGCGATATTCTTAAACGTCTGGCCGAAGTGATTGATTCCCGAAAGCCCGAGGCCGGCGGCGATCCCG
>JACCDX010665637.1_pt1 | contig 12484 bp, 10 predicted proteins | sample 7449681 | NCBI WGS metagenome assembly JACCDX01 (sample SAMN15323450, study PRJNA562643) | freshwater metagenome | isolation source: river surface water | place: USA:Blue River Watershed | collected 2017-08-18
AGAGGTATGATTCTAAATGACCTTATGGATATGGATTATCACGAAATTTTAGATGTGGAAAAGAAATTGAAGTATGTAAAAGAATACTTTGATAAGAAGGGAAATGAAAGAGTTGCAGCAGCGTTACCTCAAACCGAAGAAGAACCGCAAAAAGAAATCTAATATGGAAAATATATATTCAGTACTTATTACAGCAATTACGGTATTGGGTAGTGCAGCCGCATTTCGTTTCTATGAGAAGAAATCATTGAGAAAAGAAAGAGATGAAGAATTTATCAGACACGATTGTAGAGACCGTATTTCTAAATTAGAGGCCCTATTAGTAGCATCATCAAAGGAGAAAGATGAAATGCGTAAGATGATTATAGATATGACAGCAAAAGTTGCTGAATTGACTGTAAAAGTTGAGTATCTAACTAGAGAAAATGATAAATTGGAAAAAGCACTTCCAAAAGCTAAAAGACAACTTAACGGATAATGCCAATATCAAGAACGTTATTTACCGAAGATAAGAAATTGAGAGTATTTGATTTTGATGATACACTTGTCAAAACAACTTCTTTTATATATGTAACTCACAAAGACGGAAAGAAATCAAAATTAACACCGGGACAATATGCGGTTTATAAGGAAAGACCGGGTGATGTATTTGATTATTCCGATTTTCAAAAAGTAACCGAACCTAAATTAATTAAGGGATACTTTGAATTACTAAAAAGAATGTCAGCATCCGATAGTGGCAGAACTATTTATATTCTAACTGCACGTTCAGCATACAAACCGGTTTATCAGTTTATTAGAGATAGTGGTATAAGAAATATAATGGTGGTTGCATTGGGTGATGCTAATCCTGAAAAGAAAGCAGATTGGATAGAAGCAAAGGTAAAAGATGAGGGGTATGATGATGTTTTCTTTGTAGATGATTCTCTTAAAAATGTGGAAGCTGTTAGAAAAAGACTTAAAGCATATCCAAATGTAAAACAAAAAATACAACATATTAAGTCAAAAGAAACTGAACCTTCTCAACAACAAACTAACACTAATACAAATCCACAGGTTTGGCACAATTTCTTTAAAAAATCACCATCTGAAAGGAAAAATATATTAGACAAAAAGATTAAAAATCCAGATACTGGAAAAGATATAAAAATATCATCGGCTTTAGGTTATGATAAGAATTCAACCGTATATAAAGCCGCGATTCAACAAATTAAATAATATGGGTGTATCAATCGTTATAGTGGACTGTACAAAACAGGACATAAATAAAGCTCTAAAAGAATTCAAAAGAAAGGTTATCAAATCCGGTCACATTATGGAATTGAGAGACCGAAAAGAATATACAAAACCAACTACCAAAAAAAGGGAAGAAAAACAAAAAGCTATCCGAAAAAGCCAGAGAGAGGTTATATTGGATAAAATAGCATCGGGAGTACTTCCACCATCGGCATTATCAACCAAAAAGAGAAAATCCTTTGGGGAGTAGTTTTATTACATTTTCCAATATTTATAAGAGTTAAATACTAACTTTACGAAATAATATTGAAAAATGGCAGATAAAAAGATATCACAACTTCCTAAAATAAACGCAATATCCGGTTCAAATGGAGGTGAAATAATTGTTCCAATAGTACATGATGGGACAACTCAAAAAATGGACGTAAGTTCATTTGGGGTATATATCACTCAATTTAATGCAACAACCGGTTCTAATACATTTATAGGAAATCAAACAATTACCGGAAATACCTCAATTGGTGGTAATTTAGTAGTTGCTGGTAAATTAACAGCACAAGAACTTCATACTGAAATAACATCTGCTTCTATTCTATTCGAAAGTGGTTCTAGCTTATTTGGTAATAGTGCCGATGATACACATCAATTTACTGGTACTTTAATTTTAAATGGGTTGGCAGTTGGTACACCTGAATTAATGGCACAAACAGCATCTCAAGCAGCTGTAAATTTAAGAATTAGTTCAACTACCGGTTCAATCAACACCACTACATCTTCATTTGATAGTGTTTTTCAAAGAATTAGTTCAACTACTGGTTCTATTAATACTACCACATCATCCTTTGATTCAGTATTTCAAAGAATTAGTTCAACTACTGGTTCTATTAATACTACAACTTCATCGTTTGATTCCGTATTTTTAGGTATTAGTTCTGTGACAGGAGCTATGAATACTCAAAGTAGCTCTCAGGATTTAGTAAATAGACAAGTATCATTAGTAACTGGTTCTATTCATTTTGTAACTGGAGCATTTAATGCGTTTACTGGTTCTGTAATCGGACAGACAAATACTATTGCAACATTCACATCTTCGATAAATTTCACAACACAATCTTTAAATACACAAACAGGTTCTCAGGATTTAGTAAATAGAGGTATAAGTTCGGTTACAGGGTCTATTAATACTACCACATCTTCATTTGATTTGGTTTTCAGAGGAATTAGTTCTGTAACTGGTTCAATTAACACAACTACATCTTCTTTTGATTCTGTATTTTTAAGAATTAGTTCAACTACCGGTTCAATCAATAATACTACTTCATCTTTTAATTCAGAATTTGGTAAGATTGGTTCTACTACGGCATCTATTCATTTCACAACTCAATCTTTAAATACACAAACGGGTTCACAGGAATCAATCAATACAACTATATCAATTGTAACGGGTTCTATGAGAGCTGAAATTGGTGGTATTGAAGCATATACTGCATCTTTAAAGAACGCAATTGTGGTAAATGGAACTAACGTAAGAATAGTTGGTGAATTAACTGCATCTAGAATTTATACCGAATTTATAACTTCATCTGTATTATTTGTAACGGGTTCTAATATAATTGGTGACCAATCTACCGATAAGCATGAATTTACTGGTTCGGTTAATATTAATGATACATTATTTATAAAAGGACAAGCAATTGGTACTGGTGAATTAAATACACAAACCGGTTCACAAGATTTGGTTAATAGAAGAATTAGTTCAACAACAGGCTCAATCAATACTACAACTTCATCGTTTGATAGTGTGTTCCTAAGAATTAGTTCAACAACAGGCTCAATCAATACAACTACATCTTCATTTAATACTGAATTTGGTAAGATTGGTTCAACTACTGCATCTATTCATTTCACAACTCAATCTTTGAATGTACAAACAGGTTCGCAAGATTTAGTAAACTTAGGGATTTCAACTTTCACTGGTTCAATAAGAAGCGAAGTTGGTTTAATTGAGGTATATACCGCATCTTTAAAAGCAGCGGCAATTGTAAGTTCATCAACTCAAATACAAAACTATAATTTATTTGCACTAACCGCATCGGCTAATACTTTTTATGGCGCTCAAACTATTAGTGGTTCATTCAATGTAAGTGGTTCAGTTAATGTGAGTGGTTCTACTGCATTTACTGGTACTCACACTCTTAGTGGTAGTAATACTATTGTTGGTAATACTCTAATGACAGGAACTAATACTATTGTTGGTAATACACAAATGAGTGGTAGTATTGAAGTGAGTGGTAGTTCTAATTTTCATAATTCATTATTCATAGTAACGGGCTCCGCATTCTTTACTGGTTCACATCATGTAAATGGTAATGCCATTATGAGTGGTAGTATATACATAGCAAGTGGTTCTGGATATTATAGAGGTGACCATAAATTGTTTAACTATGGACAATGGGGTTCATTAGAAATACAATCTGGTTCCGCAAATACAGCATACGCAATGAAATTAGGAACTCAATTTGATGGTGCGGAAGGTGTTAGAATTACAAACAATGGTAGTGGATTCCCAACTAGATTGACAGTAGATAATAGTGGATTATACAATGTTCAGTTTTCGGCACAATTAACAAATACCAACAATACAAACATTACATTTGATATTTGGTTTGCATATACTGGAAGTAATATTGCAAATTCAAATACACAAATAGATGTGAACAAATCATCTGGACAATTGGGTAGAAGTGTTGCTGCATGGAATCTATTAACACCAATTGAAGCAAATGATTATGTGGAATTAATGTGGAGTTGTGATGCTGCAACTGGTCAGATATACTCTATGGGAACACAAACATCACCAACAAGACCAGCAGTTCCATCTATAATAGTGACAGTAACTCAAGTGGCATAATTCCATTGAATATATACTTATAGGTGTTGAAGAAATCCAATAAGTAATGGCGTATTCGCATAATGTAAAATATTTTAATACATTCGATAGTAATTTTTGTGCAACGAATTATGCAGAAAATCAAACTGTATATTCGGATTGTGCAACTTTAGGTATTAGTTGTAAAGTATATTTTAACTCATTACTTACACAACCTATAACTGGATATAACTTTATAAAGTTTGGTGGAGTAGTTCATGAAATGAACTTTGATACAGGAGAAATAAATATTCCTACTGAAGTTCAATGTACAATACCAAATGTAAAAATATATAGAATTTCAGTTCCTCCAAATCAAACTTCATATGTAGATTGGACGGAATGTGAAGGTTGGCCAGGACCTAGACAATTGATATATGATAGGATGCGTACTATTGATGTACAGGCAGTACAAAATTCAGTATCAGCATCTGCTGCAGCAACTATAACAATCGTTGGTAATTGTGACCCATATCCTTCTTGTCAATGCGTTTATATTGGTGAGACAACCACCACATCAACAACGTTACCACCTGTAAACTTTACTTTAACACCTGGTTGTGCCGGTTCTGGATTGAATGGTAGTGGTACTATATTGGTAAACAATTTTAGTGGTGGAAATGGTGTTTATCAAAGTGTTGCAATTGGGACAACCGCAGGACAAGCTGTTGCAGCTACTCCTATTAATTTGGGTGGAGCAACTTCATATACATTTACTTCGTTATTTAATTCAATATACTATGTTGTATTGAGGGATAGTAGTGGTGCTTATTCATTTAAAACTGCTATTGTAAATTGTACGGCAACTACATCAACATCAACTACAACAACAACGGCAGCACCAATATGTACTTACAATGGTGGTAGTGTGGTTATTGTATATGGTACATCAACAACAACTACAAGTACATCTACATCAACAACCACTTCAACTACATCTGGTCCAACAACAACTACAAGTACTTCTACATCAACATCAACGAGTACTTCAACTACTACTGGTGCACCAACAACAACTACAACAACCGCTGGTCCTAATTACTATTTTGCACAAAGATATAGCTGTTCAGATTGTTCAATAGTAAATCCACCAATTAAAGTACAATTCCCAGCAGGATTCTATCCATCAACAATAAGATGGTATAGACCTTCTACGCCGGATGGTTTTGTATATAAACCAGTTTCATTGACAACACCGGGTACTGCTCCTAATATGAATACTACATCATATGCATCATGTTTTGCTGCATGTGAATTAACAACAACAAGTACTTCAACTACTTCAACATCAACAAGTACGTCCACATCAACAACATCAACAAGTACTTCAACTACTTCTACATCTACAACTACATTAGCACCATTGTTAATAAATGTTCAGTTAGATGAATATAATGGCGGTAATCCACCTTACTTAGATATGGATATGGTAGTAGCGGGTTCAACTTATTATTATGATAGTGGTGCATATACACAACTTGTACCTGCGAATGTTTCGGCTGATATTACATTAAAAACAAAAGATGGAATTGCTTCTCATCTATGGGGAAGTTTCACAACAGCAAGTGCTACATTGAAAGTATTTGAAGATGGTATATTAATTGTAAATCAAACTAATTTATATAGAAAGAATGAAGGAGCTGTTGATTTCACATCTAATGTGACATTCCAAAGTGGTAAGAGTTATATTGTAAGTGGTTCTAACTGGACATTTGTAGGTGCACAACCAACTACATCAACAACCACTTCAACTACATCAACTTCAACATCAACGAGTACTTCAACTTCAACAACAAGTACTTCTACTACTACGATTGCACCGGGAGCATCAACAAGTACAACAACTACTACAACCGAAGCACCACCACCATATTCATATACACTCTATTATGACTTTTCTGATGGTGCTTTATTTGGTGCGGATACTGCCGGAGATGCTTGTAATTTAACAAATAGTATTACCGTATATTCATATGATAGTCCTTTGGTAAATGGAAGTTTATTGTACATTGATTACGGTGGTTACTATGGTTATTTATATGGTGAAACATATAATGCAGCAAATAACACTTATTTTAGAATTGGTGATAAAGTAATTAGATTGACAACTTATGATGGAATACCTTGTGCGTACTACGATGAAGTACAAACATGTACAACTACTTCAACTACTTCAAGTACATCAACTACAACTACAACAACCACATCTGGAACTGTACTATATGTTTATGCAAAATATATAAATTCAAATGGTGATTTACAATATTCAATAAACTCTGGAGCAAATACAAATCTTGGTTCATTAACTACATCATGTAATTATATAACAGCAATTTCTTGTACTGTTGGGGATGAGATTACATTTAGTAATCCTTCGGCATTTGTTATTGCATCATCCACAACTGCTTGTCCTGATGGGCCTGGTGGATTTGGATGTAGTGCTGGATATTCTGTATTGACATCGGGTGCACAATATGTTTATATCACAATAGATGGTTCAAATGGTTGTTAAATAAATTGATAAAAGAATATATATAAAAGATGTATGTAACTATAACACTTAATTCTGGATTAGGAATGGATACAGGTCCAAACTTCAACCTAACGGCTGATGTTGGTACTGTTACGCCTAATACTGCTACGAAAGTGGAGTTACTAGCGGGAAAACAGGTGTTGGTTAATGATAATGCTACACAGATTACGGTAACATCAACTGGAACCTGTACAACATCAATAATACTGAATATAACAGGACAAACAACAACTACAACTACATCGGCACCAGCATCGTTTACATTAGGATATTCTAATTCTAGTTTTTCATCGGCATGTTCTAACTTTACAAATGGATTTACAGGAATATACTATGCAGCAACCGGAGCTATACTCCAAGTTGGAACTAAATTATTTTATGACCAACAATTAACAAGTCCTGTTTTAGGTGGTTGGTATTCTAATGGTACTAACTGGTGGGTGGTTTCTTCAATTACTAGTCAAATCACATCAACCGGTTCTTGTTCAACTACAACATCGACTACAAGTACTTCAACATCAACTACATCAACTACATCAACTTCTACGTCAACTACAACTGCAGCACCAACAACAACTACAACCGCTGCTCCACAAACATTCTCTTTAGGATATAGTACTATAAGTGGTGGTATAGCATGTTATGAAGTTCAAACAACGTATTATGGTGTAAACGGGTCTGTGTTGGAAAATGGATTGGAATTATATACAAATAGTACATTGACAACGAAAGCACCTGCTGGATATTATTCGGATGGTACAAAATATTGGTATATAGCACCTAAATGTTTTGAATTTAGTTTACAAAATACAGGAGCAACTGATATTAATGTAAGTTTCTTTGAATGTAATGATAATCCTGCAATAGTTACTGTACTTGCCGGCACAACTGAATATATTTGTGGTTCTGGTATTGTTGATGCAAATGGAACTATTGTTACTAATTTGGGTGTTGGAGTTTGTCCACCATCTACAACTGGTATATTCGAATCGGAAAGTGTTTGTCCTGGTACAACAACATCAACATCAACTACAAGTACTTCAACATCAACGAGTACTTCAACATCAACATCGACTACAAGTACTTCAACATCAACAAGTACAACGTTGCCACCAACAACGTCTACTTCAACGTCTACAACATCAACAAGTACATCGACATCATCGACAAGTACTTCAACGAGTACTTCAACATCAACGAGTACTTCAACATCAACTACAACCGCGGGGCCAACTACAACTACCACATTAGCACCAAATGAGACAACTACAACAAGTACTTCTACAACAAGTACAACCACTCAACCTGGAAGTACAACAACAAGTACTTCAACTACAACTGCAGCACCAACAACTACAAGTACTTCTACAACGAGTACTTCAACAACCACTGCGGGACCTGGTCTTTCTGTGGCTCAGAGTACGGTGACTTGTACAAATGATACTGGTGCATTTACATCAACTGCTAGTGGCGGTACCGGAACTTATGATTGGATAGCAATCGCATCAACACAGGCTAACGCAATTTCATATGTAAATGGTGTTGGTGGTACAAGATATGTAATGAGTACAAACCCTTACAATTGGAGTGGTATAGGAAATGGAACTTGGTATATTGCAGTTAAAGATAGTTCAGGTGCTACTACTTATGGAACTGTTGTTGTTGCATGTTCTACTACTACAACCACAACAACTACTACTGCAGCACCAACAACAAGTACTTCAACATCAACAACAAGTACTTCAACTTCAACATCAACAACAAGTACAACTACATCGGCAGGTGTGCAATGTACTTATGATGGATTAAGTATTGTATGTGATGGTGGGACAACTACAACTACAACAACCGCTCCTTGCGAATGTTGGACAGTAGTAAATGAAGATACAGTGACAATAAATTATACATATACCGATTGTAGTGGTATTACATCTTCACCCAATTTAATAGTAGGCGGAGTTAGAAAACATTGTATTCAGGCGGGAAGTTCATTTGTAGTTAATTCTCCAGTTGGTGGATTATTAGGAGAATATAATTGTAATACTACTTGTACAGGAGGTATATTGGGTTGTCCTGATTGTAGTCCAACTACAACAACCACAACTACTGAGCCACCAACTACCACAACTACAACAACCGCTGCTATTACATATATAGCATATCCTGCGGATAAATATGTGTGTGATGCACCAAATTGCGGAGCGTTTGTTGAGGCTACTGAAATAGCGTTTTCAGATACATTTACTCCGGTTATTAATAAATGGTATGGTGCATTAACTCCTGATGGATATGCATATCAATTAACATCCACAACCCCATCAGCAGGACCTGGTTTAGTAATGTATGAAGGAACATTTAATAGTTGTGGATTAGCATGTAGCATATAAAAATATAAAAAATGGCAAGAAGTATAACATTAACATTAGGAGCTGGTTTGGGAGCCGATTTAGGACCAAACTTTGATTTAACGGCAGACGTTGGTGTTGTTACACCATCAACTGCAACTAAAAGTGAATTAACTGCCGGTAAAAGTGTGAGTGTAGATGATGCAGCAACTCAAGTGACAGTTACATCAACTGGTACTTGTACAAACGCAATAACACAAACAATACCATGTGCCGGTGGAACAACAACTACAACTACAACTACATCAACATCAACATCTACATCAACTACAACGGCAGCACCAAGTAGTGTGGTATATATCTATGTTCAAAATATATCATTAGATTTAACTATTACTGATATTACTGTAAATGGAATTTCAGTAACATACGATAATGGTACTAATTTCCCAGTTGGAGCTGGTAATAATGGTACATTTACATCTACACAATTATTAACACAGGATGTTATTATTTATTATGCAGGAGGACATGTACCTGGACAGAATGTTACTTTCCAAGATTCTGACCTTATTGTCACCTGTACTAATACAAACGGAAGTGGTGGGTCTCATACTGCATTAAATGCACAATTAACAGCGGGAGACACGGTTTATGTAACTCCAGGAGATGGGGCCTGTGTATAATAAAAATATAAAAAAACAATAGTTATACTAAATAAAGGTTATAAAAAATGGAAGAACTTTTTAAAGCTTGGGGAATAGAATATAACCCAAATGATGAAAAAAATGAATTAGCATCTAAACGAATTGAAGTTTGTAATTCGTGTCCTAATAAAAAAGAAGTGGATGGTGTTAGAAACGTATGTTCATTATGTGGATGTATGTTAAAATCCAAAGTATTTACAACTGAAATGGGACAATGTCCTGATGATAGATGGAATGAAGTAGAAGAAAAGTTTGTAAAGTACAAAACAAAGAAAAATTTAAGATTTGTTTGTGCACAACCCGCAATCCCTTATTACACTTGGCAAGTAGAAGTTATGTTGAATAACTTTTTAGAAATGGGTGTAAATCTTAATAATGTTGATATTGTTTGTTGGAAAGAAGATGGGGTTATTTCGGAAGCATGGTCTAAATTAGCTAATAATTACGCAGCACGTTTTTTCTTTTACGATGATACCAGAGTAACAAAAGATTACATATCATCTATACGTCCAAATATTCTTAAACAACATTGGAAAGCACATCCTTATCTAAAAGATGAAACTATATTCTATCATGATTGTGATATTATATTTACTAAACCAATTAAAGAATGGATTACCGAAGATATGATTAACGATGAGAACTGGTATGGTTCGGATACCCGATGGTATATTGGACACGATTATATATTATCTAAAGGTGAAGATGTATTAAATTTAATGTGTGATATTGTTGGGATACATAAGGGGGTTGTTAAAGCATATGAAAAAAATGCAATAGGAGCTCAATACATAATGAAAGATTTAAGTTATTATTATTGGGACAAAGTAGAAAGAGAATCGGAATTATTATTCAAAGATGTTAGCGAATTAAATACAAAAAAGAAACACGCTGACCCAACACATCATGAATTACAAATATGGTGTGCTGATATGTGGGCTGTATTATGGAATGGTTGGAAGATGCGAAAGCAAACAATATGTCATCCAAATTTAGAATTTAGTTGGGCAACATCAAACGAAGAAGATTATCAGAAATGTAATATAATGCATAATGCAGGTATTACCGGTACTGAAAATGGACAATTTTATAAAGCACAATATATGGATAAGTTACCATACTTAGAAAATTTAAACATACGAGAAAATACTGCTACTTGGCATTATTGGAATGAAATACAAAAAACAGCAAAAAAATCAGTTTTATTATGATAGAAGAATTATTTAAAAACAAACCAAACTCAATTCATGATGTAATACCATCTGAATTTTTTACAAAGTATGACTCTTACGATTATGTATGGAGTGGTAACTGCTTTGAATGGTATTATGCAATAGCAAAAACAATCAAACCAAAAACATTTATGGAAATAGGTGTACGCTTTGGATTTAGTTTTTTACCAACAATGTTAGGTTCTGAAAATTTAGAATATGCATTGGGTTGGGATTTGGAAACTTATGGTAATAATGAAATAGCAAGAAATAATATAAGCGAATACTATAAAGGAAATTGTAAATGGGAAATTCAACATTTAGATTCTCAAGAACAAAAAGAACTTCCACAATTTTTTGATTTAGTATCAATTGATGGTTGTCATGATTATAATTGTAAAATTCACGATTTAAAGTTGGCAATGGAAAATTCACGTTATGTAATTTTGGATGATTATGATTACCATACTGACGTTAGGAATTCAGTATCACAATTTATGAGAGAATATTCGCATAGAATTGAATGGGCACTTTACATACCTACATTTAGAGGTTCTCAATTAATTAAATTTAAAGAAAAATAATGGAAGATTTAAAAACACTTAGTGAATTTTGGAATTATTATACTCAAAAGTATAGTGGGTTTAATATTACCGATAAGGGTACAACACATGATTATATAAATTCTTATTACAACAATGAATTTACAAATAGAGATGCCGAAATAAATTTAGTTGAAATTGGGATTGGTGATGGTTATTCTATGGTGTTGTGGAGAGAATGGCTTCGTAAAGCAAAAATTACGGCAATAGAAAAATATCCATATCATTACAATCACAAAAAACCATTTGAGATTAAAGGAGCAACAAGTATTTTCCAAGATGCATATCAACAAAGTACTATTGATTTGTTTGAAGATAATTCTATTGATTATTTGATAGATGATGGACCACATACATTTGAATCACAATGTTATGTTATAAGTAATTGGTTGAGTAAAATAAAAGTTGGTGGAAAAATTATTATAGAAGATGTGCAAGAGTATGATAGATTTGAAAAGTTTGAAAAACTAATAAAAGATAATAATCTTAATGTATCTACAAAAATATTTGATAGTAGAGATTCAAAGGGTAGATACGATGATTTAATTTTTGAAATAACAAAACTATGATAGATAAAGTTATAAATCAGGTTTGGGTTGGTAAATATCCCATACCAAGTAGAGAAAAAAGAATATCGGAAGAAATTAGAGATAAGCATCCTGATTACAAATACAATTTGTGGACAGATGATAATTTGCCACAAATACCAGAAAGATTACAACAGATGTATGATACGATGTACGAAAGAAAAGATTATGTATTTTGTGCAGATATGATACGATGGTTAGTTGTTTATGAGCATGGTGGGTGGTATTTAGATATTGATTGGGAATTCAAACAAAGCTTGGATTCTCTTAACTTAGAAAATAGAGATGGTATTGTTTTTGGACATTGGGGAGTTGGTTGGCAACATTGTGATTA
>JACCDX010504501.1_pt1 | contig 12481 bp, 10 predicted proteins | sample 7449681 | NCBI WGS metagenome assembly JACCDX01 (sample SAMN15323450, study PRJNA562643) | freshwater metagenome | isolation source: river surface water | place: USA:Blue River Watershed | collected 2017-08-18
ACTGTTTTATTGTAGAAATAACGGTGAGCAGATAGGTATTTATGAAGATAAACTTTTTGTTCCTTTGTTGGATAAAATCTTATCTTTTTAGAAACAATAATTTTTTCATCTGATTGATTTATCGTTTCCGATTTAATAACCTGATTAGCATAAAAAGGATGTGATGTTTTTGTCATATATAAAGTTTTCTCTTCTATAAGTTCATTATTATAATCTTCTGGATTCCATATTTGTTTAGATATGGACTCAGAAGCTGAACTCCAAAAAGGAGTAGCTGGTATATAGCTTCTCATTTGGTCATTTTTTATTATAAAGTTTATTCATTTAAAGCATATTAAGTTTAAATTAACATTTAAACTTAATCAATATTTAGTATCAGGATTCGGATCCTCAGGCGTTTAAGATATGAATTTTAAACGCCTGAGGATCCAAATCCTCCAGTTCCACGGGAATCTTGTGAATCAAGAGAACTAAACTCCGAAACCTCTTCAATTTCAGGTGTAATAATAGTCTCGATAATCATCTGAGCAATTCTATCACCCTTTTTGATGACAAAGTTTTCATTTGAAGAATTAAATAGAATAACCTTAATTTCTCCACGATAACCAGCATCTACAACACCGGCAAAAACATCAATACCGTTCTTAGCCGCTAGACCCGAACGAGGGGCAATTCTAGCATAAAATCCGAAAATCTTTGATTCTGAATGAGGAAGAAAAATAACTAATCCTGTAGAGACGATTTTTCTAGAGAGGGGCGGTACACAAGTATCTTCAGAACTAGACAAATCATAACCAGCGTCCAGTAGGTTAGCTCGTCTTGGGATGATAGCATCTTCATTTAACCTATAAACTTTTAACATTTTAGAATCTTTGATTCCAAATATTCTAAAATTCAATTTTAAAATCAAAGATTCTAAACTTAAAAATGGTATACTTGTTGCGATGAGGATGAATTTTAATCCTAAGGTTGTATGTCAGAAATCCATTTATAAACTTAAAAATATGGAATGGGAAATAATTTTTCGAATGATGTTGAATTTTTTGAGTTTTAAATTTGAATCCTAAGATTCTAAAATCTTAGGATTAAGATTCATCGTCTCGAATTATTGGAATGAAAATGTAGAAAATCTTAATATTCTAGGATGGTGAAACTTATTTTTAATCTTAAAGATTTAAGATTAAAAATTAAAAATTAAAAATGAGTGAAAATTCTTTAAGTTCTGAAATTATTGAAATAATAATTCAAGATAAGTATAAAGTTTTAATTTATCCGAAACAAAAAGTTTTTGATTTAAAGTTGATAAATTTACAACAAAGTGATTTAGGAATCTATGATCCTTTAAAATATGAAATTTTAATTTTCACTAGCACATATACTTCTTATTTTAAAGTTTCTGATGCAATGTTAATTCATATTAAAGATGATATATATTATCTTATTACATCTTTAGTTTTTAGAATGAAATATGAATATGAGATTAAAGAGATAATTTTCGAAAATTATCTTATTTCTATTTTTTCAAATAAAGGCCTATTAACTATTGTTAAGGATCATTATGATAATTATTTTTGTATTGAAATAGATTCCTATTTCGAAAAAAGAAATAAAGAAAATGAGATTGCTAAAATTTTAAATAAACAAAAATATAGATATATTCCTTGTATAGAAATGGATTTCTAAAAATTATAGAAACTTTATTTTCGAAATATTTTGTCCGATAGTTAATTTCTAAGATTTCTAAGATTTTAGAAATCTTAAAAACGACTAAATTCTTTATCGGGTAGTAGTCTTACTAGTTAATTTTTCAGAACTTCGTTCCTTATGCAGTTTAGAGAGAAAATTTTATGTTAAGAAAAGAAAATTTCAAAACTATGATTTCCGGAACTTTTGTTCCTAACAAAAATATAAGTAATTTCAAGTCAGATTTGATTTTAAATTTAATAGTCTAAATTCAAAATCTTAAAAAATCAAAATCTTAAAAAATCAAAATCTTAAAAAATCAAAATCTTAAAAAATCAAAAACGACTAAATTCTTTATCGGGTAGTAGTCTTACTAGTTAATTTTTAAAATTTATGCAGTTTAGAGAGAAAATTTTATGTTAAGAAAAGAAAATTTCAAAACTATGATTTCCGGAACTTTTGTTCCTAACAAAAAGATAAGTAATTTCAAGTCAGATTTGATTTTGAATTTTTAATAGTCTAAATTTAAAATCTTAAAAAATTTAAAATCTTAAAAAATTTAAAATCTTAAAAAATTTAAAATCTTAAAAATTCAAAATCTTAAAAATTCAAAATCTTAAAAATTCAAAATCTTAAAAATTCAAAATCTTAAAAATTTCTATTGAATCAATATAATAAGATAATAATAGTCATTTTTGTTTGTTTATTCTAAACAAACAAAAAATAGATTCTATATATAGAATCTATTTTATATAATAATAGTCATTTTTAAAATCGAAAATTCTATATACACTTTTCAATCCTAATTCTTTAACAGAAGGATAAAGATTAACTATTTCGAAAACAAAATTTCTATAATCCTTTCTGAGATTAGGATAAATCAAAAATGGATTTTTGAGCAATATACAGTATTCAAAAAGACTTCTAATCATTTTTTCATTATTTTCAAGCTGATTTTTTTCAATTCTCTGATTACAAGTTTTCATCATTTTATATATAAGTAATCCATCTTCAAATGCATCACTTGTTTTCTTTTTATCGAGAGGCAGTTTAGCGGGTCCCATTTTAATCTTTTTTAACATTTCATATTTTATAAAAAATTCAATTTTTAAAAGAAAGGCGAAATGTAAAAAAGAACAAAAGAAAATAAGATTGCTAAAATTTTAACAATCAAGAGAAATCTCAGATTTTTTAAATCTAAATCCACAAAAATCAAAAAAATATAAAAATATCAAAATTAAGAATATAACACCTATTACAATTATAATTGTAATCCACCACCAATTAGAACTTTCTTTCTTAGGAGGATTTACTTCAAGAAGAGCGGAACCAACTCCTAAAACTTTAATATTTGCTCCATTGGAATCAAACGAATAAGATTTATCCACGGATGTGAAAGTGTTATCAAAATTTACACCATTTAATTCATCAGTTTGGGAATTATATTCTAATACTTTAGGATATTCAGAACCAATTTTTATATCGATTTTGGAAATCGGATTAAATAGATAATAAATTTTAGATTTTTTTTCTACATTTATAGTATAAACATTTTTAGAAACACTATCTGGTCTAAGATAATAGACAGCTACTAAATCAGAATAACCTAAAGAATAATCTTCTAAACTGGATTTAATAGTTCCAAAATCTGTTTTAATTTCAGATATATTAGTAAAAAACATACTATTTTGGATAGCACTATTTCTAAAAACTAAAGGTGTAAAAGTATTATTAGATAAAATAGAATATACAAGTTGTGAAGGTGTAAAATTTGTAATTGATAAAGATTGTATATTTTGTCTTAATAATAGAAAATATTGGTATATTTGAGTGTTAATAGAACTTCCTAAAATATCTAAAATAGTATCAATCTCATTTGGACCGTCTACATCCTGAACACCGGAAGATGTAATAGGAGAACCAAAAGTAATACTTCTTACATTATTAACACTACCATTATTTGTAGCTATTGTTTTATTATTAATAAAACCATCGATAGTGTAATCGTTAAATACAACAACACAATTATTTAAGGTTGTTGAAAAAGATTCAATATAACCAATAACACCTCCATTTCTACTAGATGTAAATGAACTATCACTAGGTCCAGATATGATAGTAGTTTTGCCAAAAAATACATTATAATTATCTAAATTATAAAAGCAAGAAGCAAAATTAGCACATCTTCCAATCATACCACCATTAGAAATGATTAAACTAGCAGGTCCTCCAACTGCTGTGGAAGCTACAGTTATATTTTGAATATAATTATTTATAAAAGAAGTACAGTTCTGAGAACTATAAGTTCCTACGGTTGTTCCTCTAAGGGAACCATAAGCTCCTCCAATATCAATATTCCTTGGTATATTTCCGTTATCTTTAATATCAAGATTTAGTGTATATGTACCATTAATACACATATTTGAATTTACTTCTGAAATATTAAAATAAGAACCACATAAACCTCCTAATCTTAAAGTATTAAAAATGTTAGGAGAATTTTGAATAATGTCAATAGTTAGATTATCACATATATAACTTAAATTGTTAAAATATGAAGAAAGTGTAGATGTATTATTTTGACCTACAAACCCGCCGATGTTAGAATTGCCAGTTTGGGTTGTTCCGGTTTTAATCCATTCTAAATTGATATTTTTAACTATAAAAGTAGCATTATCAAGATTAGAAGGAATAGTGCTACTATTTTGTATATATCCTATTACACCTGCTAAATAAAATGTATAACCAGTCTGTTCATAAGATATATTAATATTTTGAGAATTAAATTGAAAATTACTAATAGAGGTTCCGAAAATGGTACCTATACATCCAGTAGCATAATTACCAAATACATTAGTAGTTTGGTTAGAAGTTTTCCATTGAATATCAATATCTCCAAGAACTTTTATATTTAAATTGTTAATTTTGGTTAAATTCATAAATCCGATAGCCCCTCCAATATTATTCTGATTATTAGGAGAAGTAACTATCATATTTATATTTTTATGAAAAATAAAGTTTAAACTGTCAATACTTGAACAAGATATTTGACCTCCAGATCCTCCAATATAATTAGTGGAAGTTGAAATATTTATTATATTATAATTCAAATTATAATCACCTTCTAGTTCAAATAAACAATCATTTATTAAATTTAATTGGGATCCGTTATCAGCCGATAAATTTCCAATAAATCCACCTATCCAATTATTAGCAGTTGAAATATTTTTATTAACATTAATATTTAAATCCCCCTTAACTAAACAAGAAGATTTTATAGCAGAACTACTTATATATAACTCTCCTATAAATCCAGCACATAATATAGAGCTCGAATTTGTTACCGGATTAGTATTAATATTTAAATCTCCGTTAGAAATTAAATTACAATTTTTAACTTGACAACAAGTGTTAAATGATCCTCCAAAACCTCCAATATAAATAACTCTGGAATTTATAGAATTATAATTACAAGAAAGTGTTGTGTTTTGTGTATATTCTACATTACAATTTTCAAAAATAGTTTTGATACCACTACCACAAAACCCACCAATAGCGATCGAAACGCCAGGATCTATACTAATTCCAAAACCACTATTTAAATATTTTATATTTATACCTTGAATATTACACACGATATCTAAAGCACCTACATAACGGAAAAGACCATAATAATTATTTTGTAAAGTTTCATTGATAGAAATAGTATATCCATTTCCGTTAAAATTTCCTTTAAAAGGATTACCAATTCTTCCTATACTTTGACAAGAATATCCAGACATATCAATATTGTTCATTAGTTCATAATCTCTAGATAAATCTGTAGAAGATGTAGTTTCCATCAGAGAGAATAAATCTTCAGCTGTATAAATCTTACCATCAATAGGAACAACTTTGGGTCCTAATAAAAGTATAGGAGATTTAATGGTTATATCAAAATATTTAGATTGATTATTTTCATATTTTATACTTAAGTCATTGTGGATATTTTCTATAGTAATAGCATTAATAGAAAATATATCTATTTCCGTTAATAAATTATTATCAGTTTTAATATTGTTAATTTCATTACATAATCTAACAGAGAAGAATTTACCAGAACTAATAAATTCGGAAATAGGTGTAAATATATTAGAATTTAAAATTTCAAGTGTACTAGATTCTTCGTCATTATATACGGTTATTTCCTGTGATTCTATAGTAGGTGATGTTAGTTCCAAAGGTGAAAACTCAAAGAAAGGAGCTCTATTACCTGTATTATCAAAAACTAAACCAATATTTGTAACATTACTTAAATCTTCATTGGAAAATTCTGATGAAATTTTACCTTTAAAACTTAGAGGTGTTTCAAATTTATCAATTATAATAAAATGAACATCTTCTTTAATACTTTCAAGAATCGAATCTAAAAATCTACATTCGGAACTAATCAGAAGAAGACTCATTTTAATTTATTTTTAAATAAGAAAATTTATTTAAAAATAAATTTAGAAATTTATTTCTAAAATCCATAGTTGATAAATTTGAAACACCTCTAAAACTTAGAGGTAAAATTTAATATTTTTTAATATTAAATTTTTATATTTAAGAAGTTCTTTAGAAACTATTATATATTTTTGGAAAATATATGTAGATATTACTAAGGAACAAAGTTCCTGAGACGTAAAAATTATTTCCTGAAATAAATTTCCAAGAAAGATTACTAGGGAACAAAGTTCCTTAGACGTAAAAATTATTTTTTTGGAGAAAGATTACTTCTTTCTCTGAGAAATGGGTAGAGGCAGAGGAAGAGCAGAACTCTTCTTAGTAGAGTTTAGAGAAATAGGAGCCGGAACCTTAGGAGAATGCTTGGGAGAAGAACGAGGAGAATGCTTGGGAGAAGAACGAGGAGAATTTTTAGGAGAAGAACGAGGAGAACGCTTGGGAGAAGAACGACCGTAATCAGTTCCTAGACGAGAAGGGGATGCGGCCTTAGCATAGCGACGAGGAGAGGCGGGTTTGATAGTAGACTTCTTAGTCTCCATATAAGCCTTGCGCTTGGTCTTCTCTAGATACTTCTCACAAGCCTTCATCTGAATCTCATAAGTCTCACGACGAATCTCCATCTCTACGAGTCTCATCATATGGTCCTTGACATTCTCCAGTACATCCTCTAGAGAATTCTGGAGTTCTTCAATACGCTCATCGCACTCCTCGGCCTGCTCACGGAGACCATCGGCGGTAGTCTTCTGACCTACAGCATCATAAGCCTCGGCTAGCATAGCAAATTCATACTGATTTAGTTTCATTTCACGTAGTTCCTGAATATCATCATCAATCATCTCCAGTGTTTCAATCTCATCTTGTAGATTATTATACTTATCTACTAGAATCTCGTAAAGAGCCTCTACTTGCTTAGGGTTAATAAATTCAATCTCGGGGTCTTGAGACTGTTCCGAACCATCACTTCTATGAGAACCGGTAGGGCTTGGCATTTTTAGATTTCCTGTAAGTTTTAATTTTATGTAATAATTATTTAAAGCATTTCAAAAATTCTAAAATCTTTATATGAAGTTTCTAAAATTTAAAATCATAAGTTTCTAAAATTTAAAATCATAAGTTTCTAAAATTTATTTCTTAAAGAAATTTTTCTCTTAGAAGCAAGCTTCCATAGCATAAATTCCAAAAATAACCCGCAAGGGTTATACACATGAACGAAATTTTATTTTTTTGGAAAATGAATTTTTAAATTTTAGTCATAACTATAACTAAAAAAATATTATGAATATTAAAGTTTTAACAAAAAATTTAAATCTTATTCAATATAGGGAATTTATCATATCTAATTATACTAAATTAGAAAATAATGATTTTTCCGAGCTAACTTTTCATCCTCTTATACCTCAACTTTTACATGATGAGGCTCAAAATTATAATTTCAGATTAAATTCCGATGAATCTAATTATGATAATTCCGATGAATCTAATATTGGAGAAAATCAAAAAATTTTAAGTTTATCTTGGGATTGGAAAAGACTTCATACTCATCCCAACTTTGTATGGCATATCATTCTCTATTATAGTGAAAAATTAGATAAAGACGCAATTCATTTATACTCAAAGTTAAATTGGCGTTTTGTTTTCGATTATAGGAATCACCCTTTTTGGGATTGGGATAAACTATCTTCAAGAAGTGATTCTTTTAAGTTTATGAAAAAGTGTAAGAATATGCCTTGGAGATGGGAACCGATGATTAGAACATTTGATATATCTTTAGAATTTTGGGAATATATCTGTAAAAATTCTAAAGATATTCCAAAAAGTGTTTTCAAAAAGTTAAGTTCTAATATTAACTTTCCTTTAGAGATTTTACGGATATATCAAAAAAAATCTTTAGATTTTTCGAATTCTTTAGATTTTTCGAATTCTTTAGATGTTCAAGATTTATGGAATTGGAAAAGTATTTCAAAGTTAGAACATCTAGATGTTCGTTTTGTTAGAGACAACACTAATCTTCCTTGGGATTGGGAAACAATTCAGTCCAGATTTTAATATCCTATTTGGATATTAAAATTCTTTTAAAATTTAAAGATTATAATAATCATATTCAGAAATTTCCTGAACATTTATGATTGGATTAGCAGATTTTCTTAAATTATATATAAAATAAGAATTATAATGTTTTACTACCATATAAAAATTTTCTATTTTACCCTCTTCTAATAAATTATCTATGCGATTAAAATACGCAAAGGATTTTTTAGGTGTTCCAAATCCTAAAAATCCTTTCTTGATATAATAATAAGAATCAATTTTAGAATTAGGATCCAGATTTAGATATTCAATAAAATCAGTTAATCTGTGATTAAATTTTCTAATTGGAAGTTCAACGTGTAAATATTTATATTTTAAATTTTGTTTTTGAATCTGTATTAAAGTTTCTTCAGGATTATCACAATATTTTTGAATTGTGTTTTTAAATAAATCTATGGCATCTTGAGTATAAGAAATTAACTTTTCAATATTGGTGCTAGAATTAAAAACTCGGAATTCAATAACATTATTTTGTTTATGATGAGTCATACTTAGATATTTTTCTTTGTTAATTATTTTATTAATATACCATGAAGCTATTCCATAAGGTTCATAAATTTCAGAAATCTTAATTTTCTCATTATTTTTATTAATAATATTTTCATATAATATTTTAATAAATCTATCATTATTAATATAATCTTGAATTTTCTTAGCATAAAAAGTACCTTCACCTCTTAGAGATTTATAGTTTTTCTTTTCATAATGAAGCCAATCGTAAATTAACTCTGTTATCATTCCTCTAGTTAATTCAACAATCTTACCCTTTTCATCTACAGCAGAAACATTAACGTGAAATCCCATATAAGAATTACTCTGATTACAAGGAAAATCATTATGTTTAGGTAGAAGTCCTTCATATAAAATTCTTAGGTCATCTATAGAAGAAAGAATTGGAGTTACAATTTCGCAAGGAATCGGAATGGAATCATAGAAATTTCCCATATCATCCTTACTTTGAGTTTTATCACACCTAATTGAACTATCAGGTTCAAAAATTAAAGTTCTATAACGCTGACTTTCTAAGTTTTCGTTAACTATATTTCCATTTTTCATATCTAAAATAAGACCAGTGTTTTCTTTAGCCATAGTATAAATATTAGCAAAACGAAATTTCTCTATAAATTCAGGATTTAGATAAGGAATAATATTATTCCTTAAATGATAATAGATTAGATTTTGCCATTTTTTCATACTATCAAAATTTTCAACTTTTCCACCTGCTATTTCTTCTACTTCTTCTCTTACTTCTTTTCTACAATTGAGAATAAAACAGGTCTCTAATTCACAACCAAAACGGATATCTATTTTCTTAGGAATTGGTTTGGTTGTAAATTCGTAATATTTAGTATCGTTATACTTTATTTCGGTCTCATATCCCTTAATACCTTTTGCACCTTTGGTGTTTCCTTTAGAACCCTGACAGTAGAGAATATTATCAAATTCTTCATTAACTAAACCTTTCAAGGCTTCAGGTGTAAATTTATTTTCTCCACAACGGCTCGTATCCGAGTTCATATTTCTAGATACAAATTCTTCAAAAGTTTCATTTTGTAAAGAATCATTTTCTCTAAAAAGTTCATATTTAGACATTTTAATTATTACGAATTTTAAATTCGTAAAGATTTAATTTTATTAAGATTTTTAAATTTAAAAATCTTAAATTTTTAAATTGATTATAAATAGCTACGAGACATATTTTCTTTCGTCGAATGTACAATTTTATATTCATTATGTCCAAGATCGGTTAGGATTTTAAAAATGATCTCCGCGATAACGTAAGAAGATTCAGGATGTTTCAGACAATTTTTACGAAAGTGATTACATTCACAATCTTCAATTCCACCAGGAATTATAAAATAAGTACTATGAAGATATAAAATTCTCATATAGTATTTATTTATCATAGGTAAAATCAAATGGATTTTCGGGACCCCATTTTCGCAGCGATAAACTAGACTACCAAATTTGTACGTAAAGGGTCTATATTTAAATTTTTTATCTAAAAAATCTATCTCTTCCCTAGCAAATGGAAAAATGTAAATTTTATAAATAAACCCGATATTGTTTTTTAATAACACAAACCCAATTGAATTGTCGGATTTTTTACTTTTATCATAGGCTTCATAAAAAACACCATTTTCGTCTTCTTTAATTTTTTTAATATCCATTTCTAAGATTATATTTAATTTGATGGAGTAAATTGAATTAAAATTCAATTTTAAATTTAAAAATCTTAAAATTTAAAAATCTTAAAATTTTTAAATTGATTATTAATATCAACAAGACATATCCTCTTTCTTCGATTGTACAATTTTATATTCATTATGTCCAAGATCGGATAGGATTTTAAAAATGATATCCTCGATAACGTAAGAAGATTCAGGAGGTTTCAGACATTTTTCACAAACGTGATTACATTTATTATTTTTGATATAATAAGCTTCCAACTTTTTTTTAAGTTCTATATTTATAGAAGATGAATCTTTATTATATGCCAAACAAACATTACAATCGTGAATACATTTACCCTTTTCTTCCCTCAAGAGTCGAACAGAATTAACTTGAGAATCATAAGTAATATCATACATATCATATTCATATACAATTCTCAACAAGTATTCATTTTTCATAGGTAAAATCAAGTAGGGTTTCGGGACCCCGTTTTCGCAGTGATAAACTAGACTACCAAATCTATGTGTATCATCCAATACACGTTTAAATTTTTTATCTATAAAATCTATCTCCTCTCCATCAAATAGGGAAATGTAAATTTTATAAATAAACCCGATATTATTTTTTAATAAAACAAACCCAATTGAATTTTCGGATTCTTTTTTACTTTTATCATAGGCTTCATAAAAAACACCATTTTCGTCTTCTTTAATTTTTTTAATATCCATTTCTAAGATTTTAAAATTGAATTTTAATTTGATGGAGTAAATTGAATTAAAATTCAATTTTAAAAATTTTAAAATTTTTTAAAAATTTATTCGAAATACTTTGTCTTAATATAATCTCTATCACTGCGAGCAACATCAGCAGTCTCGGGATGAGTGTTCTTATTATAAACAGCGATAGCATTTAGAGAGCGATATACACTCAAGTCTCCAAATTTCTTAACAGCCTTATCTAGAGACTTATGTCTCGTATGTTGAGAGGAAGTAGTATGATATCCAAACTGACCAAGCTTGTTCTTTCTTAGAGCACCAATGCCAACACTTCCTGTCTTACGATAAAGACTGACCTGTTTTCTGGTAAAACCGCCCTTCATACTTACTCTGGGTCTCAGGGATTTATTCTCAATCTTGTAACCACTCTTAGTTTTCATATAACGAGGCTTCTCGGAACCAGGGAAATATTTGCTAGCAATAGGAGTTAGAGAATTTATTCTCCGAGGAGTTCTTAACTCAGAGAAAACTTGAGTAGCACGAAGAGCTCTCATAGTAGAACTAGCATTTTTACGGCTTAGTCTGGATTTGGTCCGAGATCTGATAGCACGAGTCTTTACTTTCTTAGTCGATTTTCTAGTAAGACGATTCTTGGCTACCATTGAACTTTATTTCTTTTTTGAACTTTATTTAATTTATTTTTAAATTAAATAATTAAAATTTTTAAATTTTATTTCCTAAAATATTATTTAAGTTTTTTATGAAATAAAATAAGTTTAAAAAAAGTTCATATGAGTAAAATCCTTACCAAAACTAGGGATTTTACTCCCAAAGAAAGAAATATAATAATTAGAAATATTAACGCTAAACTTTTTGATCCTAAACTTAAACAAGAAATTTGGGTAAAATATGCTAAAATTGATGATTTAAATCATCATAATAAATCATTATTAGGTGATAAATCATTAAATAATAATGTAATTTCAAAGATAACATTATATGAAATGAAATGTCATACGCATTGGTGTATGAATGTTATAACACCTTTTAATTTTACTATAGGTTTTATCATACCCTTAAATACAAGAACTTCGGAAAATATCGACAAAAATAATTTAATTCCTTTATGTAGAAGTTGTAGTAATGGAATGAATAATAAGATATTTTTTAGAGATTGGAATAAATTATATGTAAATCCTATAACCAAAAACTTTTTAAACTCCAAAATTCAACAAGTAAAACCAACTGAAATTCAACAAGTAAAACCAACTGAAATTCAACAAGTAAAACCAACTGAAATTCAACAAGTAAAACCAACTGAAATTCAACAAGTA
>JACCDX010411815.1_pt1 | contig 12479 bp, 12 predicted proteins | sample 7449681 | NCBI WGS metagenome assembly JACCDX01 (sample SAMN15323450, study PRJNA562643) | freshwater metagenome | isolation source: river surface water | place: USA:Blue River Watershed | collected 2017-08-18
ACGCCGCACGTGGCGTCAACTTTGCCAAAACCATGCTGCGCTTGGCGCAAGAGCGCGACAAGTTGACGGTGATTAACGACCAACACGGTGCACCTACAGGTGCAGACCTGATTGCCGATGTCACAGCACATGCCATGCGACGTGTGCTGAACACGCAAAACATTTCATTCAGCGGTGTGTATCACCTTGTGGCTTCGGGTGAAACCACGTGGCATGGGTATGCCAGCTATGTGATTGAGCAGGCTAAGCGCATCCGCTCCGATTTGGCTTGGAAGGTGGCAGATGTTGCGCCTGTGCCCACCAGCGCCTTTCCAACGCCCGCAGCACGTCCGCTCAATTCGCGCTTGTGCACGGCGAAGCTGCAGCAAGCCTTTGGTCTCGTGCTGCCTCCTTGGCAGCAGGGCGTAGACCGCATGTTGGTTGAAATACTTTAAATAAAGGAATTTGATATGACCAAACAACGCAAAGGCATCATCCTCGCAGGCGGCTCGGGCACACGCCTGTACCCCGTCACACAAGCAGTCAGCAAACAGCTGATGCCGGTGTATGACAAGCCCATGATTTACTACCCACTCACCACGCTAATGCTGAGCGGTATTCGTGAGGTGTTGATCATCTCTACCCCGCAAGACACGCCACGTTTTGCCGAGCTATTGGGTGACGGCAGCCAGTGGGGCATGCACATTGAATATGCGGTGCAGCCCAGCCCCGATGGTTTGGCGCAAGCCTTCATCATTGGTAAAGACTTTGTGGCAGACCACCCCAGTGCGTTGGTGTTGGGCGACAACATTTTTTATGGCCACGATTTGGTCAAGCAGCTGCACAGTGCCGATGTCCGCGCCAATGGCGCCAGTGTGTTTGCCTACCATGTGCACGACCCTGAGCGCTATGGCGTGGTCGAGTTTGACGGCCAGTTCCGCGCCTTGAGCATTGAAGAAAAGCCTGCCAAGCCTAAAAGCAATTACGCCGTGACGGGTTTGTATTTTTACGACGAGCAGGTGTGTGATATTGCTGCAGCTGTGAAGCCATCGCACCGCGGTGAGCTGGAAATTACCGACGTCAACAAGCGCTACCTAGAACTGGGCCAATTGAATGTGGAAATCATGGGCCGTGGCTATGCGTGGCTAGATACAGGCACGCATGACAGCTTGCTGGAAGCCGCCAGCTTCATTGGCACGCTGCAAAAGCGTCAGGGCCTGATGGTGGCTTGCCCTGAGGAAATTGCCTTTGGCCAAAAGTGGATTGACGCAGCTGCCTTGCAAAAACTGGCTGCGCCACTGGCTAAGAATGGTTACGGCCAATACCTGTTGGGTTTGTTAAAGTAAGCCCATGCCCTACCAAGTGACGCAAACGCCCCTAGAGGGCGTTTTAGTTTTAGAACCCAAGGTGTTTGGGGATGCCCGAGGCTTCTTTTTTGAAAGCTTCAACGCCCGTGACTTCGAGCAAGCCACAGGTTTGCAGCGTACTTTCGTACAAGACAACCACAGTAAATCAACTAAAGGGGTGCTGCGTGGGTTGCACTACCAAACTCAACATTCGCAAGGCAAGCTGGTGCGTGTCACACAAGGCGCGGTGTTTGATGTGGCCGTGGATATTCGTCAAGGCTCGTCTACGTTTGGCAAGTGGTTTGGTTTAGAGCTGTCGGCTGAAAATAAAAAACAACTGTGGATACCAGAAGGGCTGGCTCATGGCTTTTTGGTAACCAGCGAGAGCGCCGAGTTTTTGTACAAAACAACCGATTACTACTACCCCGAGTTTGAACGTAGCTTGCTTTGGAGCGATCCCGCGATTGGCATTGAATGGCCGTTGCATATGTTGGATGCTCCGCCATTGCTGTCTAGCAAAGACGCGCATGCACCCACTTTCAAAGAAACCATAGTTGATGCCGGCTAAATACCTTTTCCCTATCGCATTGTTTTTGGTGGGGGGGGGGGCTTTAGTCTTGCCAAGTGGTTATTCATTGGGCTTTTATGTGTTGTGTTTCACGGGCCTATTTTTATGGTTTAAGGTCCGCAGCCGTTTAATCGCTGTCGATGCGCAGTATTTTTTCTGGCCATTGCTGACTTATGCCGTCGGCCATGGTGCCTTGGCATTGAGTGAAAAATGGGCCGCTCGCGAGTTTGAAAACTATTTGCCATTTGTGTTGGCCTTGTTTGGTGTGTGGGGCATTCGTCAATACAAGCCCCGTGCAGAATGGTTTTGGAGTGGCTTAGCGGTGGGGGCGATAGGGGCTGCGGTTCTTGCTGGCTACCAAGCAGTCGTATTGGGTTTGCGTGCTGGTGGGCATGTGCACCCTATTCAATTTGGAAATATCGCTCTACTGATGGGCGTGCTTTGCATGGTACGCGCGATGGCGATCTTTCGCATCAGCTGGTTCAATTTGCTGATGTGGATCGGTTTTTTTGCGGGGCTGGCTGCGTCTATATGGAGTCAAACACGCGGCGGCTGGCTAGCAGTGTTGTTGGTTTTTATGTGGATTTTGGTCAACGCCAATAAAGAATGGGCGCCTGCTAAGCGTGTTATGGCTGTGTTGGCATTACTTACGCTGTTGGCGATTCCTGCTTTGCAACCTAATGGTGTGGTCCAGTCGCGCATTGCAGAAGCTGCGCGCGAAGCAGACGCCTATTTGAATCATGGCAATCAAGACACCTCGGTCGGAGCACGTTTGGCCATGTGGTCAGTGGCGATTGATGGCATTGCGCGTGCGCCACTTTTGGGGCAGGGGAACCAAGGGTGGATTGCTACGCGTGATGCAGCGATTGCCGAGGGCCGACTCAGCAGCTTCTCAGACGAATTTACGCACTTGCACAACGAGTATCTGAACGTGATATTTAAACGAGGCCTTGTGGGGTTGGCCTTGTATTTGGCGCTGTACTTGGCTCCCATGCTGATGTTTTTCAAGCCTTACTTGCATGATGACCGACCAGATGTGCGCGTTCTGGCAATGGCGGGCATGGTGATACCCATGATGTTCATGGATTTTGGGTTGACCCAAACGTTTTTAAGCCATAACTCGGGACGAATTGTTTTGTGTAGTTTTTGGATGTGCGTTGCTGCGTTGATGTTGAATACGACGAGGGATAATGAGTCGCATGACACAACCTAACTACACCATCACCTTTGCTTGTTATAACCAGCTTGATTACACAAAGCAATTTATTGCCAGCTTAGACCGCGCGGAAGTAGATTTTTCGCGCATTGTCGCGGTGGACAACGGGTCAACAGACGGCACGCGCGAGTGGTTGCAGCAGCAAGGTTTTGGCGCTGTTATTTTGAACAACCGCAACTTAGGATGCGGCGCAGCTTGGAACCAAGGTGCGTTGGCCATTCAGTCAAAGTGGACGGTGGTGATGAACAACGACGTGATTTGCGCTAAAGGTTGGTTACGCCATCTGTTGGCTGCGGCTGAGGCGCATGAGCTGCACATCGTCAGCCCTGCCATGGTGGAAGGCGAGTTGAATTACGACTTTGCACATTGGGCTAGCCAAGCTCAAGACAGCATGAAGGGCTATGTACGCAAGGGCGTGCCGCATGCGGTGTGCATGGCCATTCGTGAAGACGTGTGGAGCGACATTGGGTACTTCATGCCTGTGCTCAAGCTGATGGGCTATGAAGACGGTATTTTTTTTCAGCGCGCACTTGAAGCTGGGTTGAGCACGGGCACCACGGCAGATGCGTGGCTGCACCATTACGGCATGATCACGCAAAAAGCACTGAAGCTAGAGAAGGCGCTTGATCAACGCGACAGCTTGGGCAATCGTAACTTGATGCGCCTGTACATGGCGCAAAGTTGGCTGGCCAGAAAACTGGCACGCCACCAGCGTCGCGGGCTGCTTAACGCTGCGCGCGCGCTCGAGTTGGCGGTGTACGGCAAAACCGTGCATGCGATTAACCGAAAGGTGGGTGCAGCGTGGAATTGGGTTTGAGTATGTCGCCTGTTCGCGCCTCTGTGGTGCTGCTGACGTACAACCAAGAGGCCTTTGTTCAAGAAGCGCTGCAAAGCTTGTTAGACCAAGACTACGACGATCTTGAAATTGTTGTTTCGGATGATGCTTCTAAAGATGGCACTTGGCAGGTCATTCAGCAAATATTCGCTAAATACACGGGACCTAAACGAGTCGTATTAAACAGAAATGAACGTAACCTAGGCATTGTTGGTAACTACTTTGAGGCGTTTAGTGTTACCACTGGTGATGTGATTTTTACTGCAGCAGGGGATGACGTGTCCCTCCCTAATCGCTGCTCAGCTTGTATCAAGACGTGGATTGACGCGGGCCGATGCGTTGATTTGATTGCGGCTGATGGATATGACATGCTATTGACTGGAGAAATGGCCGGTTTAAAAGAAACTGATGAATTGAGTCAATGGACCTTTGAGAGGTGGGCGCAAAAACGTCCTTTCATGTTTGGGGCAAGTCACATGATGACTCGAAGGTTGTTGATGCTTAGGACGCTTGATCCAAGATTACCGGTAGAAGATCAAAATTTGGTTGCCCGTGCTTTACTAATGGGGGGGGCTCAGCGACTAGCCTTGCCCTTAGTTAAGCACCGCAGAGGTGGGCTTTCACAGCTCAAAAATAAATTTAACTATCAGGAAAAAAGGTTAAAACTAATCAACTCTGCCACCGAAAGCTTGCTTGAGAGAGCAGAGATTTTGAATGATGCAGCAATGCTTGGGCTGCAAGTTGAGCATTATTTACAGGCTCAGCTTGAGTTGGGGAGCTACATACTTTCTATTTTTCAGAAAAAGAACTTTATCTTGAATTTGCAAATTTTCGTGCATTTTTCGAATGTGCCATTTTGGAAGCGCTTTAGGTTTTTCCAGTTGGCAGTTTTCCCAAGATTAAATGCTTATGTGATGGAGTTGAAGATTTCTAGGAAAGAAAAAAAATGACCTCTTTTCTTGTCCATCTTCAAGGTGGGTTGAGTTTTTCTGTTGAAGAAGGTGAGTCATTATTAGAAGGGGCTATGCGATCCACGGTTGTACTTCCATATAGTTGCCGTGAAGGGCGCTGTAGTGCTTGCATGTGCAAAGTTGAGCAAGGTGAAACAATTCCGTTGCAAGAAGAAACGGGTTTAACTGCGGAGCAAAAGAGTCAGGGCTGGATTCTTAGTTGTGTTAGATCTCTGAAAAGTGATGTTGTTTTGGATGCTGAAGATTTGTCGACACTTAATTTGCCTAAGGCAAAGACATTGCCATGCAAAATCAATCAAATAAAACGATTAACAGATGATGTCTTGAATGTACATTTACGGTTGCCGCCTACCAGTAATTTTCAATATAAAGCGGGGCAATATATTGAGGTTATAGGTGCTGGGGTTAAAAGAAGCTATTCAATTGCAAATGTTCCTGATGCCAATAATGTTTTGGAGTTGCAAATTAGACGAGTTGATTCTGGCATTATGAGTCAGTATTGGTTTGAAAAGGCGAAAGTAAACGATCTGTTGAGGATTAGAGGGCCTTTGGGGACTTTTTGCTTGAGAGATGTTCGCGGAAAGCACTTAATTCTTATGGCCACTGGTACTGGAATTGCCCCAATTAAGGCAATGCTTGAGCATTTGTGTGTGCTTGATCCAGCTAATCAACCTAGGAGAATTAGTTTGTACTGGGGGGGGCGGATGGCATCGGATCAGTATTGGGATCCTCGGCAGTTAAAAGTGACTATAGATTACAAATTTGTACTTTCAACGGAAAGTGCAGATCAGAAGCATAAATTTTATATTCAAGATGCTGTCTTGCGTGACGTTTCGGATTTTTCTGATGCGGTTGTATATGCTTGTGGTTCGCCAGTCATGATTGCAGATGCTCAAATCCAGTTGGGCATGTCAGGGCTATCTGCCACTCATTTTTATGCGGATGCTTTTGTTGTATCTGGTACATCGTGATTTAAGGAGTTTAAATTTATGAAAGCAGTTATTCTTGCGGGGGGGTTGGGAACTCGGTTGAGTGAGGAAACGTCAACTCGACCCAAGCCCATGGTTGAGATAGGTGGTAAACCCATTCTTTGGCACATAATGAAGATGTATTCCCATCATGGCATTAACGATTTTGTGGTGTGTTGCGGCTACAAGGGCTATGTCATTAAGGAGTATTTCGCAAACTATTTCCTGCACATGTCCGACGTCACTTTCGACATGCAAGCCAACACCATGCATGTTCATGAGAAACGTGCCGAGCCTTGGAAGGTTACCCTCGTAGATACAGGGGATGATTCCATGACTGGTGGTCGTCTCGGGCGGGTCGCAGGCTATGTGAAGAATGAGGAAGCCTTTTGCTTTACGTATGGCGATGGGGTGGGCGATATAGATATCTCTGCGACCATTGCTTTTCATCGCAAACACGGAAAAGCCGCTACCCTGACAGCCACTTTACCGCCAGGTCGTTTTGGTGCTTTGGATATTCAAAACCGACAGGTTATGAGCTTCAAAGAAAAACCGAAAGGTGATGGTGCAATGATCAACGGTGGTTTCTTCGTTCTCAGTCCAAAGGTGTTGGCTTACTTGAACGGCGACAGCACCACCTGGGAGCAAGAACCCCTGATGAAGCTTGCCGAGGATGGTCAACTCATGGCCTTTGAACACAACGGGTTCTGGCAGCCCATGGATACGCTTCGTGACAAGCATCTCTTAGAGGAACTTTGGGCATCTGGTGAAGCGCCTTGGAAGAAATGGAACTAACTTGACCATGGAGCAGACAAACCCCGAATTTTGGCGTGCCAAGCGCGTCTTGCTTACTGGCCATACTGGTTTCAAAGGTGGCTGGCTGAGTCTCTGGTTACAGTCAATGGGCGCAACATTGCGAGGCTTGGCTTTGACGCCACCGACGGAGCCGGCACTGTTCAATGTTGCCCGCGTCGCAAAAGGCATGGACCACCGCATTGCCGACATTCGTGACTACGCTGCAGTCCAATCGGCTATTGATGATTTCAAGCCCGAGATCGTGATCCATATGGCTGCGCAGCCTCTGGTACGACTGTCTTATCAGCAACCGATTGAGACCTACGCAACCAACGTCATGGGTACGGTGCACGTGCTTGAAGCGGCACGCCACTCTGGCTCGGTGAGGGTGATCATCAACATTACAACGGACAAGTGCTACGAGAACCGAGAGTGGGTTTGGGGCTATCGTGAAGACGAACCCATGGGAGGCTACGACCCTTACTCTAATAGTAAGGGCTGCGCTGAATTGGTCAGTTCTGCTTACCGTAAATCCTTCTTGAAAAATGCAGGCATTGCGATTGCCACAGTCCGTGCAGGCAACGTCATCGGCGGTGGTGACTGGGCACTGGATCGCTTGATACCAGATGTACTTCGTGCCTTGCAGAACAAACAGCCGGTTCTCATTCGAAATCCGCATGCCATCCGCCCGTGGCAGCATGTTCTAGAGCCGCTTTCTGGCTACTTGCTGCTTGCCGAACGCCTATACACAACCGGCCAAACCGATGCCGAGGGGTGGAACTTCGGACCTTGCGATGAGGATGCACGGACTGTGCAATGGATCGTAGAACACCTGTGCGAAAACTGGGGTGATGGAGCCTCATGGACCTTACAGCCAGGTAATCATCCGCATGAAGCAAGTTTCCTGAAGCTGGACATTTCCAAGGCGCGCCAACGTCTTCAATGGGCTCCTCGCTGGTCCTTGGAAACCGCTTTAAAGCGCATTACAGAATGGCATCAAGCTTGGCACAGCAGCCAAGATATGCGAGCTGTTTGCCTAGATCAAATCTCCCAATATCGAGCCGACATATGACCACAACTCCTGTTAATTTCCAGCCACAATTGGACAAGCTCCGCAGCCAAATCAGCGATTTAGTTCAGCAATACGCAGATATCGCGTATGCCCCCAAGCCCTTCGTCCCCGGTCAGACTGCAGTGCCGGTCTCCGGCAAGGTCATTGGCGCCGGCGAGCTCAAGATGATGGTTGACGCCTCTCTGGACGGCTGGCTGACTACTGGGCGATTCAATGCGATGTTCGAGCACCGCTTGGCTCAATTCCTAGGTGTTAAATACCTGATCACAGTGAACTCCGGCTCGTCAGCTAATTTGGTGGCTTTCTCGACGCTGACCAGCCCGAAGCTTGGCGATCGAGCGATCAAGCAAGGAGATGAGGTCATAAGTGTGGCTGCGGGATTCCCGACGACAGTCAACCCGATTCTGCAATTCGGCGCTGTACCAGTTTTCGTGGATGTTGACTTGGCCACGCACAACATCGACGCCAGCAAAATCGAAGCGGCCATCACGTCCAAGACTAAAGCTATTATGTTGGCCCACAGCTTGGGCAACCCATTCAATTTGGACATGGTTACTGCCCTTTGCAAGAAGTACAACTTGTGGCTGGTAGAAGACTGTTGTGATGCCCTCGGCGCCACCTACAATGGCCAGTTGGTTGGCACCTTTGGTGACATCGCCACCTTGAGCTTCTACCCTGCCCACCACATCACCATGGGTGAAGGCGGCGCAGTGTTCACCAACAACGTAGAGCTCAAGCTGATCGCCGAGTCCTTCCGTGATTGGGGGCGTGACTGCTATTGCCCTCCTGGTAAGGACAACACTTGCGACAAGCGCTTCTGCTGGACCAAGGTACAGCTGGGTGGAGACCTCCCCGACGGTTACGACCACAAGTACACCTACAGCCACCTAGGCTACAACCTCAAAATCACCGATATGCAGGCTGCCTGCGCGCTGGCGCAGATGGACCGTTTGGCTGAATTTATCGCTAAGCGCCGAGTCAACTTCGCTTACTTGAAGACCAGGCTGGGCAGGGTTGCCGACTTTCTGCATCTGCCGGAAGCCACCCCGAACAGCGAACCGTCGTGGTTTGGCTTTCCGCTGATCATCAAGGATAGCGCCGGGGTCAAACGTGCCGACCTGATCAATTTTCTGGAAGAGAACAAGATAGGTACTCGTCTTTTATTCGCTGGCAACCTGACCAAGCAACCTTACATGTCCGGTCATAACTACCGTGTCAGCGGCGACCTGACCAACACAGACGTTGTAATGAACCAGACCTTCTGGTTGGGTACCTTTCCTGCGTTGGGCCAAGAGCAACTTGATTTCATCGCTGAAAAGTTAGAAGAATTTTTTGGAATTAATTTCTAAATCAGAAAGATATTTTTGAAGATTCTAATAACCGGTGGCAGTGGCTTTCTAGGAAGTGCGCTAGCCCAACATCTACACGGGATTGGTAACAATGTGGCTTTATTGTTGCGGCCTGCTTCTCGATTGGATCGGTTGCACGGCCTAGAAGGGGCTTTAGATATAGGTCGTTGCATGACAGATGCCGATGTAGACAGCTTCGTTCAGCGAATTCAGCCTGACGTAGTCATTCACACTGCCTGCAATTATGGGCGACATGGGGAAAGTCCCCTGCAAATTAGTGATACGAACGTCAGGTTCGGGCTGCAGGTATTGCAGTCGCTTATTCAAATTGGGAAGCCATTAACATTTATCAACACAGGGACAGTTCTCGCGCCTGAAGTGAACCTATACGCGCTTACAAAGCACCAGTTTGTGCAGTGGGGTCGATTTCTGACTAGTCAATCTGACAGCCAGATCCGGTTTGTCAACGTATTGCTACAGCACATGTACGGTTCGGGCGACGACACTCATAAGTTCACCTCGCACGTACTTCATTCATGTCATCGCAATGACCCTGAACTCAAATTCACGGCAGGGGAGCAGAGACGCGACTTCATCTATATAGGCGATGTTGTTACAGCTTATTCCATACTTGCAGAGCGTCGGGACAAGCTAGATTCAATTCTTGACATTGAAGTTGGCTCGGGCATTGCGCCAACCGTGCGCGAGTTCGTGGAGATCGCTCATCGTTTGACCGACTCAAGCACGCAGTTACGATTTGGCGCTTTACCTTATCGAGCTAACGAGGCCATGCACTGCCAGGCGGACCTTACACGTATGACCCAGCTTGGCTGGAAACCGATGTACAACCTTGAAACAGGATTGAAAAAAACCATAGAGATGGAGTTTTCAAAATGATCCTTTGCATATGTATAAAAACCTCTGAGTGGCGTTTCCGAGTGAGACTGCTTGATGGGTTAAAGCAAGTCTTTGCTTAATAATTAAAAGTCATCTTTTGTGACTTCAGCGAGGTGTAGTTTTTTTCTATACTTTCGTTGAAAAAGAAAGGCTTTTACTTTCTTCTTGTAAAAATATAAACTTGACTCGATTTCATCAAGATATTGAGGTATTATTTTTTTTAATTGGTTCCGATATTCCTGATGCCAATCCGGATTAACTAATTCTAGGTTTATAAGAGTATTAACTATGACGCTTCTTAAATTCGAGTTTTTTGCGAACTCTTCTAAGTCATCGGCATTGATATTTTTTTGAATGGCATGAAGGTACGGGTAAATTAGATAATCGTTATTGTTTGTGTAAAGCTCTCTGAATTTTGAAATCTTTTTCACGAAATTTTCCCCATGCAATGTGTAGTCTATAACGCGTCTAGGCATTGCATATACATCGCCCTCCAGACACAAGGTTAAAAATAATTCTGAGTCGCTGCTTAAATTAAATGGATTTCTAGGGAAATTGAGATCTATCACGGCCTGACGGTTGAATACAATATTGCTGAGGATGAAGTCTTGGGGGTGCACGGTACCCCTAGACTTAAAAACATCAATGCCTCTAACTAATCCAGAAAATGGCAGGTCAAGATTCTTTGTCTCTCCAGATAAAACATCAACTACTCGTCCTCCAGCGTAAACAAGTTTTGGGGAGTGTGTTGAAATTGCATTCCATGCGAGGCTGAGGTAATCGGGATCGGTGAAGTAGTCGTCGTCAGACATTAGTAAGAACCAATTTGCGGTACATCTGTCATAGATGCATTTTTTCCAGTTCCCCATCATCCCTAAATTCTCCTCATTTCTGTAATATCTAACGCGGGGATCTTTTAGGAAAGGTTGTACAGCTTCTGATGTGTTGTCGCTTGAGCAGTTGTCCGAAACAATAATCTCAATATTTTGATGACGTTGTTCCAAGCAAGTTTCCAATGCCTTTGGTAGCAGTGATGCGCGATTGAATGTAGGAACAATAACGGAAATATCAGGCGTTGACATATTCTGAGCCTTGAAGTGTTGTTTGGTGGAGGATTGAACGAGTCTATGGCTCATTGGTAGCTATTTTGCTAGATAAATTAGAAATATTGGGATGTTTGATTGGATGCTACAAATGCGGCTGTCGAGCCATCCACCCCGTCATCCCCAGCAGCCCCAAACTGCTGATCCACGCAAACGCAGCTATGTGATGCTCGGCAGTAACAGGCAACGTTATACCTATTGGCGCCAACAGCACGAAGGCTTGCAGCATGCCTAACGTTATGCAAGCCCAAGAATACGCATTGGCCGATTGGGTTTGAAAAGGCCTATGACTAAAAGCGGCAGACAAGCAAGCGCTGCCTTGCCACAACACCAGCGGTGCGATGTAGGGCCACACGCCGTGCCAGCGGGGGTCTAGCCACTCTTGGTACAGCGCTACGGCGCATGACAAGCCCAGCACAATGACGCAGGCGAATGCACCTAGGCCCAGCCACCAAGGGCTTGCCCATGCGGTATGTGTTGTGTTGCTTTGACGGCCTTGTGCCAACGCCACTTGTGCCCACGCCATGTGCACCACTGCCGGCAAAAAGCCCAGCACGCGCAACAGGGCGCTCATCCAGCCGGTTTCTTCTGCACCATACAAGCGTTGCCAGACCACGATGATGGCGGTTGCAAGCAACGCATCGACCAGTGTGTGCGCCATGCGCAGGGTGGCGCTTCGTGGGTCTGACTGCTGTGTGTTTGTGGTGTCTATATGCGCATCGCGTTCACGCAACGCAGGCACCAACCACGCAGCACCCACGGCATAGCCCAGCAGTGCGGACAGTATCAAGGTGGGGCCGCTCCATCCTACGGATGCCCCAATCAGTGCCGCAGTCAGGGCGGTTGTTGCCGCTGCCGCCGGCGGCAACACACGCACAGCCGCTTGCTGCCAAGCGGACCCGACGCGCAGGGTGAGGCTCTGCGCCAACATCCAACCCATTTGGCAAAACGCCAGCAACAACGCCCACAGCAAGGCGGGCCACATGGATAGCTGACTAAACCTCACCGCCAAAGCTGCCACAGGGAGCAAGCCCAAGCCGCGCAAAGCGCTGGCACGCCAAGCGTGTTGGGCCGCTATGTGTGCAGGCAAATGCTGGTTGGCCAGCATGCCCAATGGCGCTTGCGCCAAAGCAAGCGTCATCCAGAAGAAACCGATTTGGCTGATGACCGAAAACTCGCCCACTTCTTGCGGCGTAAACAAGCGCAACATGAGCAGCGCAAACGCCACTTGTGTGGCAAATGCGATGGCGCTTGAGAGGGCGACAACTCGGCTGGTACTCATACGATGTGCAAATGCTTCCAAATCGCTAGTTTGCTCAGCAGCTTGGACCAAGCTAGTTCGCGCACATCAGGTACCACATACGGGTAGGCCTCAAGCGC
>JACCDX010707035.1_pt1 | contig 12479 bp, 4 predicted proteins | sample 7449681 | NCBI WGS metagenome assembly JACCDX01 (sample SAMN15323450, study PRJNA562643) | freshwater metagenome | isolation source: river surface water | place: USA:Blue River Watershed | collected 2017-08-18
GCCTACCAGATCATGGGGTCCATCGCGCAGTGGGAGAAGGAGTTCGGCATCCCGATCCTCACGACCAACCAGGTGGCCGCCTGGGCCTGCGTGCAGGCCGTGAAGGGAGCGGAAAGGATCAGCGGTTTCGGGCGCCTGCTCGAGCAGATGCCTTCGGCGCCTGCCTGAGCCGCGGCGTCACTGCGGCCACTGCAGGCGGAATTCGCAACCGCCGTCAGGCTGGTTCTGCGCATGGACCCCGCCTCCGTGGCGCTCGACGATGGTCCTGACCAGGTACAGGCCCAGGCCTGCGCCCGGCTGGTCCAGGGCGCCCCGGCCCCGGTAGAAGCGGGTGAAGATGTGGTCGATCTCGTCGTCGGGAATGCCGCTGCCCCAGTCACGCACCCGGATCTGCACCGACCGGGCCTGTGACTCCACCGAAATCAACACCTGCCGGCCCTCGGGGCTGTGCCTCAGCGCGTTGTTCACCAGGTTCTGCATCGCGATCTTGATCAGGCCGGCGTCACAGGCCGCGAGTACCTGCGTGCGGGGCGCCTGGATCTGCACGCGTGGCGCCAGGCTGTCGTCCAGATCGTCCCGCACCTGGAGGCACAGGGCGTGCAGGTCGGCGGTCCGCACCTTCAGCTGCTGGCTGTCCAGGAGCATGCGTTCCTTGGACAGGTAGTTGTCCATCAGCTCGGTCATGCGCTCGCCGGACTTGATGATCTTGTCCACCCGCTGGCGGGCCTTGTCGCCCAGGGCCGCGTCCGTCCGCAGGTTGTCCGCGCTGGCGCCGATGATGCTCAGGGGTGTGCGCAATTCATGCGAGACCATGCTCACGAAGTCCCGCTGCTCGGCGCGCAGCCGGGCCTCGGTCGCGGCGCGCGCTTCGGCGCTTTGCTTGTCTCGCCGCATGCGGTTGTAGCTGGCGAAGATGCCGATGCTCATGACCAGCATGTGGATGAACGCACCGATCTGGTAGCTGTTGTCGTTCCAGAAGTTCGGCTCGAGCAGGCCGAAGTTGCGAAGGTAGCGCCACATGACGCCCACGTAGAAGAAGCTGAACGCGAACAGGAACAGGCGCGCTTCCTTGTGACCCTTGCGGGCCAGGTCCACCACCAGCACCAGGGTCAGCAGGATCGAGGCCACGCTGGTCAGTTGCAGGGGCGGAACGACGAAGCGGTACTGGCCGGCCAGTGCGCCCAGCACGCCTGCAGCACCGATGGCCGGCGCGATCAGGAGGATCACCCGGCTCAGGCGCGGCCAGTGCGTGTCCAGCTGCAGGAATCCGACGGTGAACCACAGGCCCACGACGACGCTGAGGCTGATCCAGGTGCCCAGCAGGGCGAGCCAGACCGACATCGGCACGCCGGGCGCCAGCTGCGCGGGCCATCCCCCGGTGAACACCGCAGCCAGGCAGTTGATGGCGACATAGCTGGTGTAGGTCAGGTGGATGCGCTCGCGTGTCCACAGCCAGAAGAAGAAATAGAACACCACCACCAGCATGTAGGCACCGAAGACCCAGCCCCAGGCAAAGGTCTGCACGGTGTTGACCTTCATCAGCGTGCGCGGCTCCCACAGGGTCAGGGCGGTCGACATGGAGGTCGGGGTGGCCAGGCGGATGAAGAAGGTGTTGGGGCCAGCCTGCGCGGGATGGATCTCGAACAGGGGGCGGCGGTGCTCCAGTTGCCGTACCAGCGAGTCCGGCTGTGCGTCCGGCAGCGCCTGGACATAGCGGCCGTCGCGCGTGGGCGCGAACAGGCGCGCGTCTTCCATGAGGGTCTGGCCCAGTTCCAGCCACCAGTCACCCGATCTGGCCGGGTCAGGCAACGCCAGGGTGAAGCGCAGCCAGACCGCATCCGACGTGAAGCCCAGCGAGAGCTTGCCCTGCAGGGGCGTGAAGTCCGTGGCGGGTTTGCGAGCGACTTCCTCGATGGTGGCAGTGCCGCTGGCATCACGCCAATACGACGTGTGCGCGGACAGCGCCCACTGGGTTCCCTCGGCGATGCGCAGCGCGGGTGCGACGGGATTGGCCCAGGCGGGGAGGGCCACGAGTGCCGCCAGCAGGAGCCAGGGCAGGGCCAGAAAACGGTGCATGGGCGTATTGGAACTCAGCTATGCCTTATCAGATATGGTCAGATCCCGGACTGGATACCCTCTACGATTCCCAGCGTGGCCCACATCCTGTTGCTAGATGACGAGAGCGAGTTGCGCGAAGAGGTCGCGGACTTCCTGCGCACGGTTGGGCATGATGTGGATGAGGCAGGAAGTATTCGTCAGTTCCGGCAGTACGTGCCCGGCCGGACCTACGACGTCCTCGTCATCGACCGTGCCTTGCCGGATGGGGAGGGGCTGGAGCTGGTCGCTCAACTGCGCAGCGAGGGGCTGCGCAGCGGCATCGTGGTGTTCACCGCGCGCGATGCGAGCCGTGACCGGATCAGCGGCTACCAGAGTGGCGCCGACCACTACCTGACCAAGCCGATCCGTCTGGACGAACTGGCCGCCGTCATTGGCGCGCTGGTGCGCCGGGTGGCGCCCCACGGAGATTGGCGCCTGGACACCACGCAGTGGTCCCTGTGGACGCCCGAGGGGCAGCCTGTCCGCTTGACCGCTCAGGAGCACGGTCTGCTGCTGGCCCTGGCCAAGGCCCCCCAGAAGACGCTGTCGCGGCGGCAGATCGTGGAAGTCCTGGGCAAGGACATGGCCAGCTACGACCCGCGCAACCTCGATGCCCTGGTGCTGCGGCTGCGCCGCAAGGTGCGGGACATCTCTGCGGCCTCCTTGCCCCTGAAAACCGTCCATGGTGCCGGTTACGCACTGACCCAGGAACTCGGTCTGGAGTAAGAAAGTACTGATGCGCAGGTGTGACAGGTTTCACGCCTGTGGTCATGCCTCGTTAGTTCTGCGCGACAGCAGATATATACACTTCGGAATATGAAATTGTTGGGTTTCGTTGGGTTTTTATTCCCATCGGACTACGACAAACGCCGGAGAAACCTGATGAGCAATATCCCGACCACAACAGCCGGCCATCCCTTCCGCCTGGGCGCCTTGGCGCTGGCTTGCGCGGCACTGGCAGGCTGTGCCTCCATCACCCCGACCGCGCTGGACCGCGAGAGCCTGGCCACCGCTGTCCGCGAAGACGGCAAGACCCTGCGCAAGGATGTGGAGCCGATCACGGCGCCCCTGTCGATGGATGAAGCCATCGCCCGCGCCCTGAAATACAACCTCGAGCGGCGCGCCCGCATGATGGAAGAGACGCTGGCCCTGGGCCAGCTGGACGTGAGCCGCTACGACATGCTGCCGCGCGTGCTCGCCCAAGCAGGGTATGCCTCGCGCGACAGCGCACGCTACACCTGGAGCAGCACCTACCCGGCCCAGACGCCCAGCAGCACCGAAGCGACCAGCACCTCGACCTCGGCTGACCGCAACCACAGCACGGCGGACCTGGGGCTGACCTGGAGCGTGCTCGATTTCGGCCTGGGCTACTACGGCGCCCGCCAACAGGCCGACCGCCTGCTGATCGCTGCCGAGAAGCGCCGCAAGGCCATGCACCTGCTCATGCAGGACGTACGCACTGCCTACTGGCGCGCTGCCAGCGCCCAGCTGCTGCGTGACGATGTGTCGCGCACCATCCGCCTGGCGGAAGAGGCGCTGACCGATTCCCAGAAGGTGTCGGACGACCGCCTGCGCAACCCGCTGGATCCGCTGCGCTACCAGCGCCAGCTGCTGGAGAACCTGCGCCTGCTGGAGTCCATCGACCAGGAGCTGGCGTCGGCGCAAGTGGACCTTGCTTCACTGATCAATGCGCCGCTGGGGCAGCCGATCGCGCTCGCGCAGATGGACCTGAAGAACATCAGTGACGAGATCGCCAAGGTGCCGGTGGCCAACCTGGAAGAGACGGCGCTGATGCGGAACGCCGACCTGCTGGAGCAGCACTACAACAGCCGCATCGCCCGGACCGAGACACGCCGCGCGCTGCTGCGGCTGTTCCCGAACCTGTCCTTCAACTATGCGGTCAAGTACGACTCGGACACCTACCAGCTGCATCGCCACTGGAATGAAGCGGGTGCGCAGCTGTCGTTCAACCTGATGGGCCTGTTCAGCGGTCCTGCGCAGATCCGTCTGGCGGAGGCCGGTGTGGCCTTGGCCGACCAGCGCCGTGTCGCCACCCAGCTGGGTGTGCTCACACAGGTACACCTGTCGCGCCTGCAGGTGATCAATGCGCGCAGCCAGTTCGACCGCGCCGACGCCATCTATGCCACGGACAAGAAGATCGCCGACCTGATGCGCAACCGCCAGGCCGCGCAGGCCCAGAGCAAGCTGGATACGGTCAGCGCCGAGACGGCTGCCATCCTCAGCCTGCTGCGCCGCTACCAGGCGCTGGCCCAGGTGCAGGTGGCCGAGAACCGCCTGATCGCCACGCTGGGGCTGGAGCCCGCGATCGGCAGCACGCAGGAGCTGCCGCTGAAGGAGCTGGTCTCCCAGCTGGGCAAGTCACCGGCGCCTTGGGCCGAATTGATGAAGGCGCCCAAGCCGGCGTCCTTGCCGGGGAATGTGCCCGTTGCCGGATCGTCAGGCAGCGAGCCTGCGCCAGCGCGCCCTGCTTCGGGTGGTGCTGCGTCCGTCACCCTCAGCGCGAGCGTCACGCCGGGCCAGTGGTGAGGAGCCGGGGGATGAATCTCAGGGTCCGGACCTTGCTGGTGGCCGCGACAGGCCTGGTCGTGTCCGGCCTGGCGCCGGCTCAGGTCGCGCCGCCTTCGGCGCCTGCAGCCGTCGCGCCTGCGAGGGCCGGGCTGGACCGGCAGGAGATCCGCGCGCAACTGATGCCGCGCCGCTACACCACCATCGCCTCCGAGATCGGTGCCAAGATCTCGTCGCTCCCGGTGGGAGAAGGTGAAGCCTTCCGCGCGGGCCAGACCCTGGTCGCCTTCGACTGCGTCGTGCAGCAGGCCCAGTTGCAAAAGGCCCGGGCCGAACTCGAAGCCGCCGACCAGACCTACCAGTCCAACCGCAAGCTGGCCGAGTTGAACTCGGTGGGCCAGCTGGAGCTGGAAATCTCGCGCGCCGGTGCAAGCCGTGCCAAGGCCGAGGTGGCGACGCAGGAAGCCCTGCTCTCCAAGTGCACGGTGACGGCGCCTTTTGCTGGGCGCGTGGCCGACCAGCGCGCGCGCGAGCAGCAGTTCGTCCAGCCGGGCCAACCCCTGCTGGACATCCTGGACGACAGCGTGCTGGAACTGGAATTCCTGGTGCCCTCCGTCTGGCTGTCCTGGCTGCGTCCCGGTGTGGCGCTTTCCGTGCGCATCGACGAGACGCGCAAGACCTATCCGGCGCGCTTCACGCGCATCGGTGCCCGTATCGACCCCGTGAGCCAGTCCATCAAGGTGGGCGCGGCGATCAACGGACGTTTTCCTGAACTCATGGCCGGCATGAGCGGGCAGGTGCAGGTGCGCCCGCCGGCCGCCGGAGGATCCGCGCAATGAAGCAACTCCTGCGCAAGTGGTTCGCCGCTTCCCTGTCCTCGCCCGCGCCTGCGCCCGGGGCTGTACCCCTGCGCAAACGCCCAGGCGGCGTAATGCTGCTGGAGCCGCGTTTCATGTTCGACGGCGCGGCGGTCGGCCAGGTGGCCGACCAGATCCTGGATGCCTCGCCGCTGGTGGAAGGGGTGGCGGCGACGCATGCAGACACCGCGATCTTCCGCATGCCGGCTGAAGACCCATCGCGTGAGGTCTCGGCAGGGGTGTCCGACGGACCGGCCATCGCAGGGCCGGGGCCGGTTGCAGCCCCGGACCTGACCGCTGCCGGCCAGGCCGCTGCAGCCCTGGCGCAGCAGCAGGTGCGCGATTACCTGCTGCGGGTGCCGGCGTCGCAATTCGAGCGCATCTTCCGCGACGAGGGGACCACGCCGTCCGACGCCTGGATGCAGGCCGCCCGGGCGCTGCGCGAGGACATCCTGCAGGGCCGCCTCGAGGTCGATGTGCAGTTCCTGTCGCAGGACACCTTGCGCGGCGCCTGGGGCGCCTTCGCCGCGCAGGGCCCCGACGGCCATCCGGTGATCTACCTGAACGCCGACTGGGTGCGTCACGGTGCGCCAGCCGAGGACATCGCCCGCGTGCTGCTGGAGGAACTGGGTCACGCGATCGATGCGCGCCTGAATCCCGGTAATGACACCACCGGTGACGAAGGCGAGTTGTTTGCCACCGAGATCCTGGCCACCGCGGGCGTGAGCGACAGCTACCGCGCGATGCTGCGCCTGCAGGATGACCATCGCACCATCGAGGTCAATGGCCAGCAGATCCAGGTGGAATTTGCCTCGCTGAACTTCACCAACGCCTACGCGGTCTACACCGGCAGCGTGAACGGCAACATCTTCCTGGCCGACAAGGAGCAGAACCGCCACAACTTCACGCCGACCCTGCTCGGCGTGGCCAGCATCTCCGACGGCACCAATGGCCAGAGCTTTTCGGGCAACGACATCTCAGTCGACCTGGTGATCGGCGGCACGCACTACTACGGCTGGATCAGCCGCCCGATCAAGGACCAGGGCATCGTGCGGGGCTTCTATTTCTGGAAGGACGCCAGCTTCACCACCCTGACCATCGCGCAGACTGACGGCAACCAGGACGGTGACGGAACGGCCGCCGACAACAGCGGCTTCATCCTGGTGGTGGACCAGTCCTGGTTCAGCTCCATCAGCTACGAGACGGGTACCAGCTACAAGTTCGTGGGCAGTTCCTCGGACCGGGTGGATTCGGCACTCAATAGCGTGATGCCGACCAACAGTGCGCCCACGCCGGTGAACGATGCCAAGACCATCGCCGAAGACGCCACTGCGACCGGTAACGTCCTGACCAACGACAGCGACCCGAACAACGACTCACCGCTGACGGTGACGCAGTTCGTGATCAACGGCACGACCTACGACTCGACCAAGCTGGGCGTGGCGCAGACGATCTCGGGCGTGGGCACCTTCACGCTGACGTCGGCGGGCAGCTACACGTTCACGCCGGACGCCAACTACTACGGCACGGTGCCCGCGATCACCTACACGGTCTCCGACGGCAAGGGCGGTACGGCCACCGCGGTGCTGTCGATCACGGTGACGCCGGTCAATGACGCCCCCACGGGCAGCAACGACTCGGTCACGACCTCGGAGAACACGACGGTGATCCTGGGTCTGAATGATTTCGGTACCTTCACCGATGTCGATGGCGACCGCCTGTCCAAAGTGCAGATCACGACGCTGGAGAGCGACGGCTCGCTGGAGTACTACAACGGGACGGCCTGGGTGGGCGTGACCCTGAACCAGGAAATCACGGTGGCGGACATCGTGGGCGGCAAGCTGCGCTTCGTGCCGGACACCAACGAGAACGGCACGGGCTACGCCACGATCGGCTTCAAGGTGAGCGATGGCACGGCCTACAGTGCCAGCGCCTACACCCTCACGGTGAACGTGACGGCGGTGAACACGGCGCCGGTGGCGAATGCCGACAACGCCGACGGCTCCCTGTACGCCGTGGAATCGGGTTGCTCCGTGACGGGCAGCAACCAGACCGGCAACGTGCTCACGAACGACACTGACGCCGACAGTGCGATCACTGCGGGCACCACGCACAAGGTCACCTCGGCGACCAGTGCCGCTTTGACCAGCTCGGTGTCGGTGACCAGCGGTACCACTTCCACCAGCTCGCCTGCGTCTGTGACGGGTCTGTACGGCACGCTGAAGATCGGCGCCGATGGTTCCTACATCTATGAGGTGGACAACTCGAACGCGCAGGTTCAAGCCCTGCGAACGACTTCCAACACCCTGACCGAGACCTTCACCTACACGATGGCTGACAGTGGCAGTCTGACTGCCAGCAGTACCCTGAAGGTGGTGATCAAGGGAAGCAACGATTCGCCTGTGGCTGTGGATGATCGAGATACCGTGCAGGAAACCTCCGGCAGCGGAACCCCCACCATCTACGGCTCGACATCGGGCAATACCCTGACCAATGACAGCGACGTCGACTCGGGTGACACCCTGACGGTCAACGGCTCGTATGCGAGTGCCACGGGCAACAGCAGTGGAACCTCGACCATCACGCTCACGGGTTCAGGGCTCAACTCGATCAAAAGCGGCGACTACGTCTTCATCGACGGTACGACCAAGACCCTCCTGAAGGTGGGCGGCGTTGCCGTGACGGTGGCCACCAGCAGCAACGGATCCATCACGCTCAGTGACTCCTCTGCGCTCAACGTCAACGACTCAGGCAAAGTGTTCGCCTCGGGTGATCTGGTGGGTTTCGCCTCGAACGTCGACGCGTCGTCCAACTACAAGACGGCGACCTATTCATCGACTGCTGCCGCATCGAGCACCACGATCAATATCAGCGGCGTCACTGGCGCGATCAGCCAGGGGATGACGGTCACCAGCGGGGCGGATACCCGGACCGTCACGGGCGTGACCTTCGACTCCAGCGGTAATGCGACCCAGATTACCTTGAGCAGTGCCGCCAGCTGGAGTGGTGCATCCCTGAGTTTTTCCGCCACCGCCAGTACCACCCTGACCGGACGCTATGGCACCTTCACGGTCTCCAGCAGCGGTTCGTATGAGTACAAGCTCACGAGCAACGCGTTGGCGAGCGGCCAGACCTATACGGAAAAATTCAGCTATCGCACGACGGATGCCGCCGGGTGCACCTGCGATGCGATCGTCTACATCACCGTCAACGGATCAACCGGGGTCACGATGGACGACGAGTCCGCCTCCACCTCGGAAGACACCACCCTGACCGTGGCCGACGGTGCGGCAGGTGACCTGCTGATAGGCGATTCGGGTGTGACGACCATCTCCACCTTCACCTGGGGTGGCCAGACGGCCAACGCGGGAAGCTCGATCAGCATCAGCGGCGTCGGCAGTCTCCAGATCAACGCCAACGGCTCGTACACGTTCACGCCTACCAGTAGCTACACCGGCTCGGTACCCGTCGCGACCTATTACGCGACGGACGGACTGGCTTCGCCCTCGGCGTCCGGTTCTGCCACGCTGACGATCACCATCACCGCGGTCAACGATGCGCCCACTGCCTCCAACGACTCGGTGACCACCCCGGAAGACACGACCATCGTTCTGAGCGCCACGGATTTCGGCGCTTTCAGCGATACCGAGGGGGCCACCCTCTCGGCGGTGCGCATCACCACGCTGGAGACAGACGGTACCTTGCAGAAGTACAGCGGTGGCAGCTGGATCGATGTCGCCCTCAACGACGAGTTCACGGCGGCCGATCTGGCTGCCGGCAAGCTGCGCTTCGTGCCCGACGCGGACGAGAACGCCAGCCCGTACACCACGGTCGGCTTCAAGGTCAGCGATGGCACGGACTGGAGCGCGAGCGCCTACACCCTGACCGTCAACGTGACCCCCGTCAATGACGCGCCGGTGAACACGGTGCCAGCCAGCCAGTCGCTGTATGACTACCAGACGCTGTCCATCGGCGACCTGGTGACGGGCTCTCCCTACGACCTGGCCGTCAGCGACGTCGATGGATCGAGCGACATCAGCTCGGTCACGGTGTCGGTGGGCTACGGCACGCTCGCCACCTCCAACGGATCGGGCGGAACCCTTTCTGGCTCCGGAACGGCCACCGTGACCCTCACGGGCACCACGAGCCAGCTCAATGCCATGCTGGCCGCCCTGGTGTACACCCCCACCACCGGTTTCTCGGGCACCGATGCCCTGAAGATCTACACGGTGGACAGCGCCGGCGCCTCGGACACGGACTTCGTGGCCATCACCGTGAACCCGGACAACCGCGCGCTCTCGGTCACCGGCACCGTGGTCAATGAGGCATCGCCCTATGTCGTGTTCACCGTGGATGGCGAGAAAGGCCAGCGCGTGAGCCTGGCGGCCGGCGAGACCGGTACGGGCGATGCCCATGCCACCATGGGCGTGGACTTCCTGCCCAATCTCCAGTACTTCAACGGCACCAGCTGGGTGGACTACAGCGGCGGCTACATCACCATCCCGGACACGGTGTCCGGCGGCGGTAACAACGTCAACGGCCTCCTGCTGGTTCGGGCGGCGGTGCTGCAGGACACGTCCTTCGAGACCACCGCCAGCACCTACGAAACGCTCAAGCTCACGGCCACCAACGCCGCCGGCACGTCTGCCAGCGGCAACTCGCAGATCCGCGACGACAAGGCCGGCAGCATCTACCTGGCCTCCAACAACACCTCCACCGCCAACACCAGCGCGGACACGGGCTATCCGGCCAACCTGGACGATGACCGCGCCGTCTCGGTCAACTCGATCGCGGTGAACGAGGGCTCCACCTACGCCGTCTTCACCGTCACCGGTACGTCCGGTCTGGACGTGAGCTTTGCCTTGTCCGACGGCACCGCCCTGATCGAGGATGGCGATGGCACCGTGGCGACCGACGGCTCGGAGGACGCCGGGGCGTCGCTCGAGATCTGGACGGGGGCGGCCTGGCAGCCCTACACCGCCGGCAGTACCTATACGCTGACCGGCACCACCACCTACGTGCGCACGGTCATCAACCCCGACTCGGTGTACGAGGGCCAGCACACCTTCTTCCTGGGGGTGACCCGCACGGCGGTGGGCGACACCGTCTACGGCGCGGGCAACATCTTCGACGACGGCACGGGCAGCAAGTACACCGGTGCCATCTCGGGCGGTTCGCCCGTGACGTCCACCAGCGGCCTGGACGACGACCGCAGCATCACCGTCAACTCGCCCACGGTGAACGAGGCCTCCAACTACGTGGTCTTCACCGTCACGGGCAACTCGGGCCAGACCGCTTCCCTGTCGCTGGTGAACGAAAGCTCGAGCGGCACGGTCAGCGGCAAGGCCAACGTCGCCTCCCAGACCCTGAAGGTCTGGGACGGCGCCTTCTGGGTGAACTACGACGCGGACAACCTGCCCACCTTCAACAGCTCGGGCAAGATCTTCGTGCGCGTGGACATCACCAGCGAGCAGGACACGCCCTACGAAGGCAGCGAGACCTTCAAGCTCGAGGCCACCCTTACCGGTACCAGCACCGCGGTCTCGGGCACGGCCACCATCGTCGACGACGGCACCGGCGTGAAGTACCCGGGCACCTTCACCTCCGGATCGCCGGACACCTCGAGTTCCGGGCTGGAGGACGACCGCATCCTGGCGGTGAGCAATCCGACGGTCAACGAAGGCTCTCCCTACGTGATCTTCGAGGTGAGCGGCACGGTGGGTGACACGGCCTCCCTGGCCCTGAGCAACGCCAGCGGTGCCAGCACGGGCCAGGCGGACCTTCGCAGCGCCGGTACCCTGCCGACCTTGCAGTACTACTCGGGTGGCACCTGGAACGATTACAACGCCGCCTCGCCACCGGCGATTCCTGCCGGGGGGACCTTGCTGGTGCGGGTGGCCATCAACGCCGAGCAGGAAACGGCGATCGATGGCCCTGAAACCTTCAAGCTGGTGGCGACCAACGCCAGCAACCAGACCAGCACGGGCGGCACCGCCACCATCACCGACGATGGCTCGGGCAGCTATTTCGCGGCAAACAACAACAGCGGCACGTCGTCCGTCCCGTCAGGCGTGACCCTGGACGACGACCGCACGTTGTCCGTGGACAGCATGACGGTCAATGAAGCCTCGGACTACGTGGTCTTCACCGTCACCGGCGACACGGGCAAGACCGTGCAACTTTCGCTGGTCAACGAGAGTGCAGGCGGCACGGTATCGGGCAAGGCCAATGTGGCGAGCCAGACCCTGAAGGTCTGGAGCGGATCGGCCTGGCTGGACTATGACGCCAGCAACCTGCCGACCTTCACATCGGGTCAGGTATTGGTGCGCGTGTCCATTACCAGCGAGCAGGACACCCCCTACGAGGGCGCGGAGACCTTCAAGCTCAGTGCCACGCAGTCCAACCGCGCTGCAGCGGTGACCGGCACGGCCACCATCGTGGATGATGGAACGGGCGTGAAGTACACCGGGGCCATCTCGGGCGGATCGCCTGTGACGTCCACCAGCGGCCTGGATGACGATCGCACGCTGACCGTCAACAACCCCACGGTGAACGAAGGCTCGCCCTACGCCATCTTCGAGGTTTCGGGCGTGTCGGGGCAGACGGCGGCCTTGTCCCTGTCCAACGCCAGCGGCGGCGGCAACGCCGACCTGCGCACCGGCGGCCAGCTGCCAACCTTGCAGTACTACTCGGGCGGGGTCTGGAACAACTACAACGCGGCATCGCCGCCAACCATTCCCGCAGGCGGCAAACTGCTGGTGCGCGTGGCCATCGATGCCGAGCAGGAAAAGGCCAAGGACGGCCCCGAGACCTTCAAGCTGGTGGCGACCGCCAGCAACGGCCAGGCCAGTACGGGGGGCACCGCCACCATCGTCGACGATGGAACGGGCAGCTACTTCGCCACGGACAACACCAGCGGGACATCGTCCGTCCCTGGCGGCGTGACGCTGGATGACGACCGTCCCAAGGGCACCTTGCCTCCGCCTCCGCCCCCGCCGC
>JACCDX010117558.1_pt1 | contig 12477 bp, 10 predicted proteins | sample 7449681 | NCBI WGS metagenome assembly JACCDX01 (sample SAMN15323450, study PRJNA562643) | freshwater metagenome | isolation source: river surface water | place: USA:Blue River Watershed | collected 2017-08-18
AACACGGTTTCGACATCCGGCATCAGCTGGCGGTTCATGCCCGCCATCTGGAACTCGTACTCGAAGTCGCTCACGGCACGCAGGCCGCGCACCACAACACGCCCGCCGTGCCGCACCACGAAATCGCGCAGCAGGCCCGAGAAGGCGATCACCTCGACGTTGGGGTACTCGGCGGCCAGCTCCTTGGCCATGGCCAGGCGCTCGTCCAGCGAGAACATCGTCTTCTTGTGGTGGCCTGCCGCCACGGCGATGATCAGGCGACCAAACAACTGGCTGGCACGGCGCATCAAATCAGCGTGCCCCAGGGTCATGGGGTCGAAGGTGCCGGGGTAGACGGCGGTCGGGGTCCGGGCGTCGCTCAACGCGGGTCTCCAGCAAACTCAGGGTTGAAAAGGGGCACAGATGCCCGAAAGTGTACCCACCTCGGGCACTCAGGCAGCAGGCTCAGTGGCCTCAACCTTGTCGTGCAGCAGGTGAAAGTGCACGGCACCCGCCTGCCCCTGGCGGTGCACCGCCAACTGCCGCAAGCGGGCTGCGCCGGGCCGATCGCCGGCAGTGGCAAGCAGCTCGTCCCAAGGCGTGGGGGACTCCAGGTACAACCAGCCGCCGGGCTGCAAGGCCTTGAGGGCCACGTCCACCGCTTGCAGAAAATCAGCCGTCTCGAAGGGCGGATCCAGCATCACCAGGTCAAACCGCTCCCCGGCCGAGACCTGGCGCATCCACGCCAGGGCATCCGCCTGGTGCACCGCCACCGTGGTGGCCTTGAGCTTGCTCACCGTGGCCCGCAGGTGGCGCACCAGGGCGGGCTCGCGCTCGATCAACACGGCCTGCTCGGCCCCGCGTGAGGCGGCCTCCAGCCCCAAGGCCCCACTGCCCGCGTAGGCATCGAGCACGCGCCAGCCGCTCAGGTCCTGCCCCAACCAGTTGAACAGGGTCTCGCGCACCCGCGACGGGGTGGGCCGCAGGCCCGCCGAGGTGGGCACCGGCAGCGGGGTGCGTCGCCACTGACCGCCGAGGATGCGCACCTCCTGTGCGGCCGTGCGGGCCACCTGGCGGGCGGCGTCGGCACCGGCGTTGCCCGCAGCGGTAGACGGCCGAGGCTGGGCCCGGCCTTCTGCCCGTGGTGGGTGATTGCCGGTGGCGTGACGGGGGGAATGCTTGGCGCTCATGCTCGGCATTCTAGAAAGGCCCCCCCACTTACAATGCACGCATGTTCAGTTTCATCAAGAAAAAGCTGGGTTGGGGTCAGGACAGCACGTCCTCACCCGCGCCCTCGGCACCCGCTGCCGAGGCCCCAGCTGCCGTGCCCACCGTGGCCCCGTCGCCTGTGGCGACGTCCGCAGCCCCGAGCGCTGTTGCTGCTGCACCGGCGCCCGCCTCGGCAACCGCCCCGGCCCCGGCTGACGCTGCACCGCGCCGCTCCTGGCTCGACAAGCTGCGCGCCGGCCTGCGCAAGACCGGCTCCAGCATCGCGCAGGTGTTCACGGGCACGCAGATCGACGACGCCCTGTACGAAGAGCTGGAAGAGGCCTTGCTGATGGCCGACGCCGGCCCCAGCGCCACCGAGCACCTGCTGCAAGACCTCAAGCGCCGCGTCAAGGAGGCCAAGGCCACCGATCCGGCCCAGGTCAAGGGCCTGCTGATGGACGCCATCACCGAGCTGCTGCAGCCGCTCGAAGGCAGCCTGCAGGTGGGCGCACAGACGCCCACGGTGATCATGGTGGCCGGCGTCAATGGCGCAGGCAAGACCACCACCATCGGCAAGCTCACGCGCCACCTGTCAGACGCCAACCAGCGTGTGCTGCTGGCCGCCGCCGACACCTTCCGCGCCGCCGCACGCGAGCAGCTGCTGGTGTGGGCCGATCGCAACCAGGCCGAGCTCGTCAGCCAAGAGGGTGGCGATCCGGCCGCCGTCACCTTCGATGCGGTGCAAGCCGGCAAGGCCCGCCACTGCGACGTGGTGATCGCCGACACCGCAGGCCGTCTGGCCACACAGTTGCACCTGATGGACGAGTTGCGCAAGGTCAAGCGCGTGATCGGCAAGGCCATGGACAGCGCCCCGCACGAGGTGCTGCTGGTGGTCGATGGCAACACGGGCCAGAACGCGCTGTCGCAGGTCAAGGCTTTTGACGAGGCCCTGGGCCTCACCGGGCTCATCGTCACCAAGCTCGATGGCACGGCCAAGGGCGGCGTGCTGGCCGCGATCGCGCTGTGGTCGCGCCAGCGTCACGCCCCGGTGCCGGTGTATTTCATTGGTGTGGGAGAGAAGCTGGAAGACCTGCAAACCTTCCAGGCGCGCGAGTTTGCCCAGGCCTTGCTGAGCTGAGCTGGGCTGCTCTGCCCAGCTTCAATGGCCGGCAGGCGCTTTGTCGTCCAGCGGCACCGCCGCCGAATCCAGGTCGTCAAACCAGGTGGAGGGCGGCGGCTCCTTGCGCTCGGCGGCGACCTGCTCGTCGGTCCAGTCGTCGAGGTTGAAATCCACCCCGGACTCGTTGACCGACATGCCCGAGATCGGGCCGGTGCGGGTGTTCGTGTTGGTGCGGGTCTGCATGGACGCCACCAGTGCCGCCGCCTCGGCCGTGCGGCGGGCCTGGTTCACATCGTTGTAGCCCGAGCGGCCGGCCGTCTGCAGCGCGGCACCCAAGATGGCTTCGCGTGCCACGGTGGGGCCAGGCAGCGCCCCTTCCAGCCAGACGTGCACCGGGATGCGCGCGGCCTGCAGCACCTTGTCCATGCGGGCATGGCGGCGCTGGGCGCGTTCGTTTTCCTTGGATCGCGGCTGGCGGATCTCAACCACTGCCACCACCTGCGAAGCGGCATCGCACACGACCAGGTCGGCGCACAGCGAGCCCACGCGGCGCAGCCACTCGCTGTAGGGGTTGTCGGTGGGCACTTTGATGAAACGCGCCACCGGCACCTGCCCCAAGATCATGTGATCGGGCAAGGCCTTGCGAAGCACATGGTAGGCCTCGCGCTCTTGTGAGTTGAGCACGCGGGTGGCCACGGGCTCCCAGTCAGCCAGGGTGTCGAGGGCATCCTCAGGCTTGTGGCCCGACTTGCGCCCCAGCTTGCCCGCTGACTTCGCGGGCTGGGCAACTTTGGCCGCGCGCTCGTCTTGCGGGTCATCTTTGCGCCCGGCTCTGGCACGGCCTCGGGCCATCGCGGCATCCACGGTTTCTCGGTGCTGGCGTCGCTTCACCAGCGCGGCCAAGCCGGCGCTGCCCAGTAGCGCGGCGACCACCGCAGGCCACAAAGAGGTCCAATCCATCATCCGTCCTTCAACGTGCGTGAGGAACCGGCACTGCGCACCTCACCTTGCTGCGTCGCCCCACCGGCCACACATCGGCACCTCGGGCGCCATCTGAAGCCAGTGAAACATCACGACACAGCCTTCGCTCACGCTAACAGGCAGGTGATCAAGGGTCAATCAGGGCTGAATGACACCTTGGTGACCAAGCGTATCCGCGCTCAGCGGCCCATGCCCGGCAGGCCCTTCATGCCGCCCATGCGCTTCATCATCTTCATGAGGCCACCACCCTTCATTTTCTTCATCATCGTCTGCATCTGGTCAAACTGGTTGAGCAGGCGGTTAACGTCCTGGATCTGCACGCCCGCACCTGCAGCGATGCGGCGCTTGCGGCTGGCCTTGGACTTGTGGTCCATCAGCAGGCTGGGCTGGCGGCGCTCTTTCAAGGTCATCGCGTTGATGATGCCTTCCATGCGGCGCACGTCGCGCTCGGCCTTGTCCATGTCGGCCTTGCCGGCCTTGGCTGCCAGTTCGGTGGGCAGCTTGTCGAGCAGGCCGGAGAGGCCACCCATCTTCTTCATCTGGCTGATCTGGGCAAGGAAATCCTCGAAGTCGAAGTCAACGCCTGACTTGAACTTTTCGGCCAGCTTCTGCGCCGCCTCGATGTCGACGCCCTTTTGCACCTCTTCGACCAGGGCCACGATGTCGCCCATGCCCAGCACGCGGCCGGCATGGCGATCGGCATCGAACACCTCCAGGCCGTCGATCTTTTCAGACACACCGGCGAACTTGATGGGCACGCCGGTGATCTGCTTGACCGACAGCGCGGCACCGCCACGCGAGTCGCCGTCGAGCTTGGTCAGCACCACGCCGGTCAGCGGCAGGGCCTCCTTGAAGGCCTTGGCGGTGTTGACCGCGTCCTGGCCCTGCATGGCGTCCACCACGAACAGGGTTTCGATGGGCTTGAGCTGGGCGTGCAAGGCCTTGATTTCGGCCATCAGCGCTTCGTCGATGGCCAGGCGGCCGGCGGTGTCCACCAGCAGGACGTCGAAATAGTGACGCCGTGCGTGGTCGATCGCGGCCGCGGCGATGTCGGCGGGCTTTTGATCCGGCGCCGACGGGAACCACTCCGCGCCGGCCTGGGTGGTGACGGTGCGCAACTGCTCGATGGCCGCCGGGCGGTACACGTCGGCTGAGACCGTCAGCACCTTTTTCTTGCGCTTTTCGATCAGCAGCTTGGCCAGCTTGGCGGTGGTCGTCGTCTTGCCGGCGCCCTGCAGACCGGCCATCAGGATGACGGCAGGAGGCTGGGTGGCCAGGTTGATGTCGGCGATGCCCTCGCCCATGGTGGCGGCCAGCTCTTTTTGGACGATGCTGACGAGCACCTGGCCAGGCGTGAGCGAGGACACCACTTCGGCGCCCAGGGCCTTGTCTTTGACGCGGGCGATGAAATCGCGCACCACGGGCAGCGCGACGTCGGCCTCCAGCAGCGCCATGCGGACCTCGCGCAGCATGTCCTGCACGTTGGATTCGGTGATGCGGGCCTGACCACGCATGGTCTTGACCAGGCGACTGAGGCGTTCGGTGAGGTTGGATGCCATGAAAGTGGTGCTCGTGTGCCCGTAAACTTGGATCATGATTTTATCGCCCGACTCTCTCGCCCCCATGATGCTGTGGCCCAGCAGCGTGGCGGTGCTGGCCTACGGCCTGGCCAGCGTGTGGCCCAACCGCCCCATCCCGGCCGGCGAGGCCGACAGCGGTCGCGCCCTGTGGGCCTGGCTGTGCCTGGGCTGGCTGGCGCAGACCGTGGCCATCGCCGCCGACCTGATCGACTGGCAAAGTGGCCACGAACAGGCCCGCTTCGGCTTTGCCACGGCGCTGTCGTGCACCACGTGGCTGGTGGTCGCGGTCTACGCCGTCGAGCACCGCAGCCTGGGCTGGCCCAGCATCCGCCGGGCACTGGCCGTGGCCGCCGGCGCCACCTGCCTGCTGGCCTGGCTGTTCCCAGGACAAGCGCACCCCAACAGCAGTTCACCCTGGGCCCCTGTGCACTGGATGCTGGGCTTTGCCTCGTACGGGTTGTTCGGCGTGGCCTTGCTCCACGCGGCGCTGCTGCGCCGCGCCGAGGCCTCGCTGCGCGCCAAGCCAGGCGCCGGGCGCCCCTTGCCGGGCGCCGCGCAGGTCATGGGCCTGCCGCTGCTGCGCCTGGAGAAGCTCACCCTGCGCTTCGTGGCCGTGGGCTTCGTGATCCTCAGCGCCACGCTCTTGCTGGGCGCCTGGTTCGCCAAGCCGTGGCGCTGGGATCACAAAACGGTGTTTTCGGTGCTGTCGTGGGTGGTCTTCGCCGTCTTGCTGGTGGGCCGCGCACGATTTGGCTGGCGCGGGCGTCAGGCCATCGGCTGGCTGATGGCCGGCTCCACACTGCTGCTGCTGGCCTATGTGGGCTCGCGCTTCGTGCTGGAGGTGATCTTGCACCGCCCGGCCACCACCTACTGACCCTCGCCGCACGCCATGGCCACCCTGCTGAAGTTCCTGCTGCTGGCGCTGGCGGTGGTGTGGCTGTTCCACTCCCCTGCCCTGCGTGGCCAGGTGCGCAAGCGCGGCACCTCGGCCGACCGCGCTGAACCGCCCCAGCCACCGTCGCCGGCACCTCCCCCCACGCCGGCACCCATGGTGGCGTGCGCCCACTGCGGCGTGCACCTGCCCGTCGCCGAGGCCGTGCCCGATCCAGACGGGCGCCTGTACTGCACCCAGGCCCACCAACGCGCCGCACGCTGAGGCCGCCTGCCGATGAAACAACCGGTGCTTGCCGCGCAACTCCGCGCACACGGCCTGCGCGCACCGCTTAAGCTCGCGACACAGGCCTGCGGCATCACCCTGCCTGTGCAAACTTGAACGGCTCCGCCCCCCCCTCACCTGTTGCAGACCCGGGCTCGACCCAGCCCTACGACGCCGACGCCAAGGCGTCGTGGTTCGGCACGGGCAGCACGCGGCACAGCCAACAAGACGACCAGTGGTCACGCGTGGGCCTGGGTGGCTGGGAAGGCCAGCCGCCGCTCGACCTGCCGCCTGAGCCGCTGGATGGCGTGACCGCACCCGCAGCCATCCAGCGCACGTACCGCATTTTCCTGAGCGCTCGCGTGGCCTTGGCGCTGGCGCTGGTGGCCCTGCTCTTGGGCACCTACCTCTTCGGCTCGCCACCACCACCTTGGCTGTTTGCGACGGCCGGCCTGTACCTGGTTGCCACCGTGGCGGCACGCCTCGCCCGCCTGCCCTGGATCGACCACGCCCTGCAACAAGGCCACTTGCGCCTGCGCCACCTCGTGCCCACGGCCGGGGTCGACTTCGCCGTCTTCGCCCTGGTGCATGCCCTGTCGGGCAACAACGTCAACTCGCAGGCCCTGCTGGTGCTGCCGGTGCTGACGGTGGCAGCACTGTCGCCGCGCATCCTCGCGCTGGGCGCAGCCGCACTGGCCACGCTCATCTTGCTGGGCAGCGCTTGGTTCCAGGTCGAGACCAGAGAAGCCCTGCCCAACCTGCTCACCCAGGCCGGGCTGACCGGCATGGGCCTGTTCATCATGGCCATCCTCGCCAACGAACTGGCCCAGCGCCTGGCCGACGAAGAGCGCAGCGCACGCGGAAGCCTGGAGCTGGCTCGCCAGCAGGCTGAGCTCAACGGCCTGATGATCGAAGAGATGAGCGAGGGCGTCATGGTCATCGACCGGCGCGGCAAGGTGCGCGCCGCCAACCCGGCCGCTCGTCGCCTCATCGCGGCGCAGGGCCTGGGACCGCAAGCACCGTTCAAGCTGCGGGGCGTGCCCGCCTGGCAAGGTTTGGTGCAGGCCATCGAGCAGGCGCTCAGCCACACAAGTCTGGGCGACAGTGGCCAAGACGTGCGCCTGACCTTCGACGACCGCCAAGAGCGTGACATCCGTGTGCGCACCCGATTCACCCGCAGCCGCCAGCGCCGCAGCGAAGACCTCTGCGTGGTGTTGCTGGAAGACCTGCGCACCGTGCGCGCGCGCCAGCGCCAAGACAAGCTCGCCGCCATGGGGCGCATGTCGGCGGGCATCGCCCACGAAATCCGCAACCCGCTGGCCGCCATCGCCCAGGCCAACAGCCTGCTGGCCGAAGACCTCGGCGACCCCACGCAACAGCACCTCACCCGCATGGTGGCCGACAACGTGCATCGCGTGAACCGCATCATCGACGACATCCTCGTGGTGGCGCCAGGCGTGCGCCCACCTGCCCCCGTGATCGACCCGATCGAGCGCGTCGTGGCCATCGCCAACGACTGGCGCAGCACCCACCGCCTGAGCGTGGGCGACGACGGCCTGCTCGACATCGACACCAGCGGCTGCCGCCCCGCTGCAGGGCACGCCCCGATCCGGGTGCGCTTCGAGCCCGAGCACCTGCAGCGCATCATCACCAACTTGCTGGACAACGCCTTGCGCCACCAAAGCGGCGAGCCCGGCGCCATCCAGCTGCACCTGAGCTGGATGCCCGGCCTCGATCCCCAGGGCCAGCTGATGGTGTCGGTGGCCAGCGACGGCGAGCCCATCACCGCCGAGACCGAACGTGCCCTCTTCGAGCCCTTCTTCTCGACACGCAGCCGTGGCACCGGCCTGGGCCTGTATATTTGCCGCGAACTGTGCGAGCGCCATGGCGCCGTCATCGACTACCGCCTGCATCCCCACCCCGTGCGCCACCGCAACGAGTTCTACATCTCCATGCCGATCGAGGCCTCCAGCGCAGGCGCCTGAGCATGAACAGCCCCCAACGACACCGCCTGCTGGTCATCGACGACGAGCCCGACCTGCGCACCCTCTACGAGCTGACGCTGCTGCGTGAGGGCTACCACATCGACACGGCCGGCACCGTGGCCGAGGCACTCGACGCCCTGCAAGGCCAGCGCTTCAGCCTGGTCATCACCGACATGCGCCTGCCCGATGGCCTGGGGCTGGACGTGCTGCGCTGGCTCGATGCCCACGACCGCCCTGAGAAGGCCATCGTGATCACCGCCTACGGCTCGGCCGACAACGCTGTGGCCGCACTCAAGGCTGGCGCCTTCGACTACCTCACCAAGCCGGTCGACCTCAAGCAGTTCCGCAGCGTGGTGGCGGCTGGGCTCGCAGGCAGCAGCCCGGCTGACGATGACGAGCCCCGCACCATCCCCGGCGCGCTCGACGAGCCCCTCACGCGCCCCGCCCCGCTGGGGCGCAACGCCACCCGCGCCAGCGCCGGGCCGCACATCAATGCCCTCTCGCGCCTGATCGGCAACAGCCCGGCCATCCAGCACACCCGGGTGATGATCGACAAGGTGTCTCGCTCGATGGCGCCGGTGCTGCTGCACGGCGAATCCGGCACCGGCAAAGAGCTGGTGGCGCGCGCCATCCACGACGCCAGCCCGCGCCGAGGCCGCCCCTTCCTCGCGGTCAACTGCGGCGCCATCCCTGAGCAGTTGCTCGAAGCCGAGTTCTTTGGCTACCGCAAAGGCGCCTTCACCGGCGCCACTGAAGACCGTGAGGGCTTCTTTCAAGCGGCACAAGGCGGCACGCTCTTCCTCGATGAGATCGGCGACCTGCCGCTGAGCATGCAGTCCAAGCTGCTGCGCGCCATCCAAGAGCGGGCAATTCGCCCCATCGGCGCCACGGCCGAAATGCCGGTGGACGTGCGCCTGCTCAGCGCCACCCACAAAGAGTTGGGCAGCGAAGTCCAGGCGGGCCGCTTCCGGCAAGACCTGTACTACCGGCTCAACGTGATCCGCATCGAGCTGCCCGCGCTGCGCGACCGCCGCGAAGACCTGCCCTTGCTGGCCACCCGCATCATCGACCGCCTCGCTGCCGAGGTGGGCCTGACACCGCGCCCCACCCTGGGCGCCCAGGCCCTGCACAGCCTGCAACGCTACGCCTTCCCGGGCAACGTGCGCGAGCTCGAAAACATGCTGCAGCGCGCACTCGCCCTGAGCAACCACAGCGAGCTGGGCCCGGAAGATCTGGGCCTGAGCCCGCCGGACGACGCGGACATCCTGCTGCCGCTGCACCCCGCTGATGCCGCTGTCGACGCCGACGCGCGCGCCCCTGCGCAACCCGACGAAGCCACGACCTCGCCCAGGCCTGAGCATGCAAGCGCGGCCATCCCGCTGCCCAGCGACCTCGTGGCCCACCTCGACACCATCGAGCGCGACATCCTGGTGCGGGCGCTGCACCAGCACCGCCTCAACCGCACGGCCGCTGGGGCCAGCTTGGGCCTTTCTTTGCGGCAGATGCGCTACCGCATGGCCCGCCTGGGCGTGCAGGTCAACGACCAGGGGCTGGCCCTGGGCCCGCCCCAAGCCGACCAGCCCAGTGACGCCGACGATGCCGCCTGACGTGCACCCAGCCCCATCGCACGGCGACTGGGCCGACGGCTGGTGGGCCCACGCCCGCGCCTGCCCCTCGCCCAATTTCGGCGCCCGCCCGGCCGACGCCGTCCTCGACCTGGTGGTGGTGCACTCGATCAGCTTGCCTCCTGGTGAATACGGGGGAGACGGCATCGAGCGCCTGTTCACCAACACGCTCGATTGGGACGCCCATCCCTACTTCCAGACCATCCGTGGCCTGGAGGTCTCTGCCCACTTCGTCATCCGCCGCGATGGCACATGCCTGCAGTTCGTGTCGGTGCAAGATCGCGCCTGGCATGCTGGCCGCTCCAGCTGGCTCGGCCGCGACAACTGCAACGACTACAGCATCGGCATCGAACTCGAAGGCCTGGAAGACACCGCTTTCGACGCCCCCCAATACGCCACCCTGGTGCGCCTCATCGTGGCCCTCGCCCAAGCCTGGCCGATCCGCCATGTGGCGGGCCACGAGCACATCGCACCGGGCCGCAAAAACGACCCCGGCGCGGCCTTCGACTGGCCCCACCTCGCGTCAACCCTGGGGCCATGTTGGGGCCCCGCCACGACCCTCCCGGGTCCGCTGCACCGCTTGTCTCCAATCGAAACAAGCACTTGCGCAGCCACATCAGAAGTGCCACCTGAGGCTGGCCACTGATCAGCGTTTACCCTGATTTCCACACCTGTTTGCGGGGGTGGGGATTTTTGGCGTTATAGTCGCACCCAGACACTAGATCTAGCGTTTTGAGCAGCGCCAAACACCACAGCTAGTGTCTCAAGCAGTCCGCGGGGCCTTACCACAAGATGGCGTGCCCCGTGCGTTTTTGGCAGCCGGCGCCCCCACCACGCGCCCTGCCCGCCTTGAAGGGAACCTCATGCAAACGTCCACGACCAGCACCTTGTCGCCCTCCTCTGCAGTACTGAGCGGCGCCCCCGGCGACGCCCAACCGGCCCGCCAATCGGCCTACGCCGCCTACCAGATCATCCGACGCAACGGTGCGGTCGTCTCGTTCGAGCCCAGCAAGATCGCTGTCGCCATGATGAAGGCCTTCCTGGCCGTGCACGGCACCCAGGGCGCGGCCTCGGCATCGGTGCGCGAAACCGTCGACGGCCTGACCGAGGCCGTGGTGCGCGGCCTGCTGCGCTCGCGCCCCAACGGCGGCACCTTCCACATCGAAGACATCCAGGACCAGGTCGAACTGGCCCTGATGCGCAGCAGCCACCACGAAATCGCCCGCGCCTACGTGCTGTACCGCGAGCGCCGCACCCAAGAGCGCGCCAAGCAAGCCGCCGAGCAACAGGTGCAAGCGCCCACGCTGCACGTCATCGACCGTGGCCAGCGCGTGCCGCTCGACACGGCCGCGCTCAAGACCCTGATCGAAACCTCGTGCGAAGGCCTGGGCGCCGACGTGCAACCTGGCCCCATCCTGGCCGAAACCCAGCGCAACCTGTACGACGGCGTCTCCATCGACGAGGTCTACAAGGCCGCCATCCTGGCCTCGCGCACCCGCATCGAACACGACCCGGGCTACACCCGCGCCACCTCGCGCCTGCTGATGCACACCATCCGCCGCGAGATCCTGGGTGAAGAAGTCACCCACGCGGAAATGGCCACCCGCTACGCCGACTACTTCCCCACCTTCATCAAGAAGGGCATCGAAGCCGAACTGCTCGACGAGAAGCTGGGCCAGTTCGACCTCGCCCGCCTGGGCGCCGCGCTCAAGTACGAGCGCGACCTGAACTTCGACTACCTCGGCCTGCAGACCCTGTACGACCGCTACTTCCTGCACACCGAGGGCAAGCGCATCGAGATGCCGCAGGCCTTCTTCATGCGCGTCGCCATGGGCCTGGCGCTGAACGAAATCGACCGCGAAACCCGCGCCATCGAGTTCTACGAGCTGCTGTCCTCGTTCGACTTCATGTCGTCCACCCCGACGCTGTTCAACGCCGGCACCCGCCGCTCGCAGCTGTCGTCGTGCTACCTGACCACCGTCCCCGACGACCTCGACGGCATCTACGAAGCCATCAAGGAAAACGCCCTGCTGAGCAAGTTCGCCGGTGGCCTGGGCAACGACTGGACCCCGGTGCGCGCCCTGGGCTCGCACATCAAGGGCACCAACGGCAAGTCGCAAGGCGTGGTCCCCTTCCTGAAGGTGGTCAACGACACGGCCGTGGCCGTGAACCAGGGCGGCAAGCGCAAGGGCGCCGTCTGCGCCTACCTGGAGACCTGGCACCTCGACATCGAGGAGTTCCTGGAACTGCGCAAGAACACCGGCGACGACCGCCGGCGCACGCAGGACATGAACACCGCCAACTGGATCCCCGACCTGTTCATGCGCCGCGTGATGGAAAACGGCGACTGGACCCTGTTCTCGCCCGCCACCTGCCCCGACCTGCACGACAAGTTCGGCATCGAGTTCGAACAGGCCTACACGGCATATGAGGCCAAGGCCGACCGTGGCGAGCTCAAGCTGTTCAAGCGCGTGAAGGCCACCGACCTGTGGCGCCGCATGCTGTCGATGCTGTTCGAAACCGGCCACCCCTGGATCACCTTCAAGGACGCCTGCAACGTGCGCTCGCCGCAGCAGCACGTCGGCGTGGTGCACTCGTCGAACCTGTGCACCGAGATCACCCTGAACACCAACGGTGGCGAGATCGCCGTGTGCAACCTGGGCTCGGTCAACCTGTCGCAGCACTTGAAGGACGGCCAGAACGGCAAAGAGATCGACCACGACAAGCTCAAGAAGACCGTGCGCACCGCCATGCGCATGCTCGACAACGTGATCGACATCAACTACTACGCGGTGAAGAAGGCGCGCGACAGCAACCTGAAGCACCGCCCGGTGGGCCTGGG
>JACCDX010766509.1_pt1 | contig 12477 bp, 10 predicted proteins | sample 7449681 | NCBI WGS metagenome assembly JACCDX01 (sample SAMN15323450, study PRJNA562643) | freshwater metagenome | isolation source: river surface water | place: USA:Blue River Watershed | collected 2017-08-18
ACGCGACGTCCGCTTCGTCCAGCTCTTCCACATGGGCTGGGACCACCACGGCGGCCTCCCGAAGGCCATCAAGGGCCAGTGCAACGACACCGACCATGCCACGGCGGGCCTGCTGACCGACCTCAAGCAACGGGGCCTGCTCGACGACACCCTCGTCGTCTGGGGCGGCGAATTCGGCCGCACCACCTACTCCCAGTGCGCCCTGACGGAGACCAACTACGGTCGCGACCACCACCCGCGCTGCTTCACCGTGCTCATGGCCGGCGCCGGCGTGAAGAAAGGCACGACCTACGGGGAGACCGACGACTTCAGCTACAACATCGTCAAGGACGGCGTCCACGTGCACGACCTCAACGCCACGATCCTGCACCTGATGGGCGTCGAGCACACCCGCCTGACCTACCGCTACCAAGGCCGCGACTTCCGCCTCACCGACATCCACGGCGAAGTGGTCAAGAAGCTGCTGGGGTAACCGAGGAAACGAGTTGACCCGTTGACGCGTTGACCCGTTGGCCAGGGAAAGTCGTGGGACAAAGTTGATCGGTTGGCCAGTTGGCCAGCCCCCCTACCCGTCCCATTCCGTACTCCGTACTCCATATTCCCTACCTCGATTCAACCATCGACTCAGCCCTCTGTACTCGATCCAGCACTCGATCCAGCACTCTACCCACCCCTCGCTGCTACCCTCGACTCTCCCATCGACCCTACCCTCGACCCTACCCTCGACTCTGGCCCTCCTGCCCTCCTTCCCTCTTATCCTCCATCACTTCCCCATCTGCTCCCGATACATCACCTTGAACGGGTTTTCGTCCGGACCTTTGACGCCCTCGTTGACCATCATCGGGCGGCATTCCTTCCACCAAGCGTCGTGCTTGGCGATGAGTTCTCGGACGACTTCCGGGTGCTGCGCGGCCACATCGGTCGTCTCGCCGTAGTCGACGCCGAGGTCGAAAAGCTGCCAGTTCGGGCGAACGGGCGCGGCGCCCGCGGCCTCCCCCTTGGTGGCCGCCTTGGCCTTGCCTTTGCCCGCGTTCGCGCCGTTGCCGGCGGAGACAAGGTGCCAGCGGGCGGTACGGACGCTCGTCTGGACATACCGGCCGACTTCCGGGTCGCTGCCGTTCCACCGACCGACGTGCGTGAAAAGCGTGCGGTCCGGCCAGGCGACATCCTGGCCGGCCTTGGCGGTCAGCAGCGGCAGGAGGCTGCGCCCTTCGATCTGCGCCTTCATGGGCTCCGAGGCGGGCGTACCGGTGAGTTCGAGGATCGTGGGGGCGAAGTCGATGTGCGCGGCGAGGGCCTTGACGTCCATCGGCTGGAACCGTCCGGGCAGCCGCCAGAATGAGATCGCGCGGATGCCGCCCATATAGGCCGTCCCCTTCTGGGCGCGCATCCCGGCGTTGAAGACCTTGGTGCCGGCGGTGCCGCCGTTGTCGTTCATGTAAACGATCAAGGTGTCCTTCGCGATGCCGAGGGCCTCGAGCCTGGCCAGGATCTTGCCGACGTTCTGGTCGATATTGTGGAGCATCCCGAAGAAGTTCTCGGTGTCCTTGCCCAGCCCCTTGCCTTCGTAGAGGGCGGCATCCTCGGGCTTGGCGTTGTAAGGCGCGTGCGGGGCGTTGGTCGCGATGTACGCGTAGAAGGGACGCCTGGCCGCCGCCTCGCCCTCGATCCAACGGGTCGCCTGGGCGAAGAACATATCCGTGCAATACCCCTCGGTCTTCACGAACTTGCCGTTATGCAGCAAGGTCGGGCCGTAGTAGGAATTCTTGGGCACGTCGCCGCAGCTGCCCGGGTAGCTCTGCCCGATCCCGCCTGCGCCATGGATGTAGACCTCATCGAAACCGCGCTTGTTCGGCTGGTACTCCGCCTCGTCACCGAGGTGCCACTTGCCGAAGATGCCGGTGCGGTAGCCGGCCTGGCGCAGCTGCTCCGGCAGCGTGGCCGCGCCGAGCGCCAGTCGCTCGCGCTCGAGGATGGTGTGGGTGATGCCGTTCTTGAACTCATGCCGCCCGGTCAGCAGCGCGCTGCGCGTCGGGGCACAGGTCGGCGAGACCTGGAAATCCGTGAAGCGGACGCTCTCGGAGCGAAGCTTATCCAGGTTCGGCGTCTTGAGGATCGGGTTCCCGTGCGCGCTCACGTCGCCGTAGCCCTGATCGTCCGTGAGAATGAACAGGATGTTCGGGCGATCGGCGGCGTGAATGACGAACGGAAGCAGCAGGTAGGCGAGGTAACGCATCGGGGTGACTCACCTTAGCCCCCGCCCAGGCCTTGCCAAAGGCAATCTGCGGGGCTGGACAACGACGGGCCGCCGTCCTTGAATGCCGCCACCCCGCCATGCCCACCCTGCGCGCGCTCCTCTGCCTCTTGCCCGGCCTGCTGTCCGGCCAAGGCAGACCCGACGGGGCCGAGCTTTACCGCCAGTACTGCGCGGCCTGCCACGGGGTGGAAGGGCGCGGCATCCCCAACGCCTTCCCGCCGTTAGCCGGGGCCGACTTCCTCGTCCGGCACCGCGAGCAGGCTTTACGTGCTCCGCTGGAGGGACTGAAGGAGCGCATCGAGGTCAACGGTGCCGCTTATCAGGGCTGGATGCCGCCGGTGATCCTGGACGACGCCCAAGTGGCCGCGGTCTTCAACCACATCTTCTCGTCGTTCGGCAACCGCCTGCCGCCGGTCACCGTCGAGGAAATCGCCGCGCTCCGCGCCCGGACGAAGTACCCGACGCATGCCCAGCTGCGGGCGGCCTTATCGCCGGACACCCTGCCGACCGCGCCCGTCGGTTGGAAGTTCACCGTCGCGGCGCCGCTCGATTTCCAACCCACGCGTCTGGCCAACCACCCGGACGGCCGACGGGTCCTCATCCTGGCTGCGAACAGCGATGTCTGGACCTGGGATCCCGCGACCCGCGAGGTGCGACTGCTCTTCGCCGGCAGGGACTACCTCGACCCCAAGCTCGGCGGTGTCACCTCGCTCGGGATGGGCGTCGACGACCAGGGCCGGCTCTACGTCATCAGCAACCAGGGCAACAAGACCAAGCAACCCGTCTTCAACGAAGTCACGATCTGGCGGACCGCCCCGTGGGCGCAGGGTTGGGCCCTGCCCCGCCCCTGGCTGCGCACCGGCTACAACTTCGGCGTCGGCCCCTATAACCACGGCGTGAATCACCTCGCCCAAGGCCCCGATGGCCTCCTCTACGTGAGCAGCGGCTCCCGCACGGATGGCGGCGAGGCCGGTACCTCGCCGAACTACGATAAGTCGGGCGAGAACCCGCTCACCGCGAAACTCTGGCGACTCGACCCGCGCAGCGAGAACCCCGACATCGAGGTCTTCGCCCACGGCCTGCGCAACACCTACCACTTCACGTGGGATCACCAAGGCCGCCTCCTCGGCGTCGAGAACGGCACCGACGCGGATACGCCCGAGGAGTTGAACTGGATCCAGGCCGGCCGCCATTACGGGTTCCCCTACGAGTTCGGCGACTGGACCACCAAGCCCTACCCGCACACCCCCGACGCCCCCAAGAACCTGCCGTTCACCCGGCCGTTCAAGAACGTCGGGCCGGACGCGGGCGACCGCGGCGGGTCGGCGACCTTCACGCCGCACTCCTCGCCCTCGACGATCCTCGAACTCGGACCGGATTGGCCCGCGCCGCTCGGCGGCAGTTTCCTGATCTCCCGGTTCGGCAACTACCTCAAGGACCAGAGCGGTTTCGACCTCGTGCAGGCCCGCCTGGACTTCGCCAAGCAGGAGGCGGTCATCACGACGGTCGCCAGCCCGCTCGCCCGGCCGATCTCGATGGTCACCCTGCCCGGTCATCGCGTGCTTATCGCGGAGTATTGCCGGGGTAATTCGCTCGCCGCGGGCACGAGCACGCCGGGGCGCCTGATCATCCTCGAACCGGCGAAGTGATCAGGCTTTCCGCGTGAGGCGGAAACTCCGGTAACTCAGTTCACCGCTCACGGCGTCGCGATGGATGCGCGAGCCGGCCACGCCCGCGAAATCCAACGTCAACCCCTGGAGGAACCTCGGGAAAGCCGCCGCGACCATCGCGCGGTAGCGCGGGGTGTTGAGCTCCATGCCACGGATCACCTCGGGATTGATCAGCCGCATCTCATCCAGCCGCAGCCGCGGTTGCGTCGCCAAAGCCCGGACCCAGCCCTCCGTCTGGCTCGGGTAGCGCAGGTCCGCATGGCGGAAGCGACCGCCGGGTTTCAGGACGCGCGCCACCTCGTCCAGGAAACCGGGGAAGTCCGGGTAGCAATGGGACGCCTCGACGTTGAGGACGACATCGAAGGAGGCATCCGGAAACGGCAACCGTTGCGCATCACCGACGACGAAGCGCAAGCCGGGGACGCGGTGTTCCGCCGCGCAGAACCGGATGCCGGCGGGATTGAGGTCGAGACCCACGTACTCCGCGGGGGCGTAAGTCCGGGACAGGTAGGAGGCGCCGCCGCCGTGACCGCAGCTGACCTCGAGCACGCGGGCCCCGCGCAAGTCCGCCCCGGCGGCGACGTGATGGTAAAGCTGGATGTTCGGGCGATCCGGCTCATCGGCCGCCGTCAGCGGCAAGGCCAGCGGGGGCGACTCCTCATAGGCGTAATTGAGGAAGCGGATGCCCTGCCCGCGGATCCGACGCGTGAAGAACGGGTACCACCAGGCCCAGAGCTGCTGGCGGAGCTTCGGACGGCCGAGAATCTCCTCGAGCAAGCCCATCAGGACCAGACTCCTTGTTCGACCAAGGCCTTGGTCGCGGCCTCCGACCAACCGCGGTTCGCCACCGGGTTCGCGGGACTCGGGTGCGGCACCTTGGCGTAGGTGACCAGCAGCCCATCCAACGCCGCGCGCGCACGCTGCTCGGCGTAACCGCCGACGCCGACGACGGTCGTGACGCCCAGGGACTCGACCATCTGGCGCAGTAACCGATCGCACGCCACGTTCACGGGCGCCATGGCCTCGGCCGGCAGCTCCTCCGGCACGGCGTTGCGACCCAGCTTCGTGTTCTCGAGAAACAGCAGCGGGCAATAGTTATGCACGAGGTGCTCGGCGAAGAAACGGTCCGCCGTCCCGAACCGCTCCCGGAAGAGTCCCCAGAGGCGGCGACCGCTGACTTCGGACCGGTGGCAGGCGAAACCGGTCACCGGCTTGCCGGGATGCTCGCGCTCCGGTCGGCCGACCGGCAGGTCGATGCCGAGCCAGTCCCGCACCGCGGCGACCTCGCCGAACGGCACGCCCGTCTGGGCCATGCCGAAGGGGCCCGGATTCATGCCGAGGAAGAGGACCTTGCGCGCGCCAGCCGCCGCGTGCCGGCGGAGGTAGGCCTCGTGCGGCGCCCAGGCGTAATCCAAGGGCCGGTAGACGTAATCCGCGGGCGCCGGGAACTTCAGCCCGGCCAGGGTCTTCCGTAAGGCGAGCGTCGCATGGATGACGGAATCGGCGGACATGCGCACAGCCAACCGCCGGGCAGGCCGGCGGTCGAGCCGGAAGGCGGGGCGCGGGGTGCGATTTCCCCTTGCGCTTCCGGCGGGGGGGTAAAAAGTCCCCTCCTACTCACGTGAGCAAACCGCAGCCTTGGACTACCAAAGACGCCGAAGAGTACTACGGCTTCAAACGCTGGGGAGGTAACAACTTCTCCGTCGACCCGCAGGGCCACCTGTGCGTCCACCCGAAGGGCGATCACCGCAAGATCCGCATCACCGACATCGTCAAGGAGGTCGAGGCATCCGGCCTCAAGCCGCCGCTGACCATCCGCGTGCAGGACCTGCTCCGTCACCGCGTCACGCAGATCAACGAGGCTTTCCGCAAGGCCATCCACGAGGAACGTTACGACGCCCGGTACCGCGGCGTGTTCCCCATCAAGGTCAACCAGCTGCGCGAGGTGGTCGAGGAGATCCTCGACGCCGGCGAGGAATACGACTTCGGCCTCGAGGCCGGCTCCAAGCCCGAGCTCATCATCGCCCTCGCCCTGCTTGAGAACCGCAAGGCGCTGCTCATCTGCAACGGCTACAAGGACGAGGAATACATCGAGCTCGCGCTCATGGGCCGCCGCCTCGGCAAGCAGACCATCATCGTCGTCGAGCAGCTCTCCGAGATCGACGCGATCATCCGCATCGCCCGCCGCATGGGCGTGCAGCCGCACATCGGCATCCGCGTCAAGCTGACCACCGCCGGCGAGGGCAAGTGGGCCGAGAGCACGGGCGAGAACGCCAAGTTCGGCCTGACCGCCTCCGAGATCGTGGCCGCGGCCGACAAGCTGACCAAGGCGAAGATGAAGGACGCCCTGCGTCTGGTCCACTTCCACATCGGCTCCCAGGTCCCGAACATCGGCACCATCAAGAAGGCCGTGGTCGAGGCCACCCGCTTCTACTGCGAACTCAAGCGCATGGGCTTCCCCATGGGCCTGCTCGACGTGGGCGGCGGCCTGGGCATCGATTACGACGGCAGCCGGTCCGCCTTCGAGTCCTCCATGAACTACAGCATGGAGGTGTACGCCCGCGACGTCGTCGCCAACATCAAGCAGGTCTGCGAGGAGAGCGGGGTCGCCACGCCCGACATCGTCTCCGAGTCCGGCCGCGCCCTCGTGGCGCCCCACTCCATCCTCATCTTCGAGGCGGTCGACCGCATCACCCGCGACGCCCACGGCGATCAGCCGCCCAAGGGCCGGTCCCACGCGATCATCCGGGCTCTCGAGGATATCCGGAAGAACAAGCGCAAGTTCGACCCGCTGGAGCGCTACCATGACGCCAAGCAGAAGCGCGAGGACGCCCACGCCCTCTTCAGCCTCGGCAAGCTCCGCCTGCAGGAACGCGCCCACGCCGACCGCCTCTTCTGGGAGATCTGCCGCCAGATCCGCCTCGACCTCGCCCACACGTCCGACATCCCGGACGACCTCGCCCGCCTCGATGCGATGCTGGCCGAGCAGTACGTCTGCAACTTCTCGGTCTTCCAGTCGCTGCTCGACCATTGGGCCCTCGACCAGTTGTTCCCGATCGCCCCGATCCACCGCCTCAACGAGCGTCCCTCGGTCCAGGCCACGCTGGTCGACATCACCTGCGACTCGGACGGCAAGGTCGACGAGTTCATCGACCTCGAGGACGTCCGACGCACGCTCGCCGTGCACCCCCTCAAGGAGGGCCAGCCCTACTACATCGGCGCCTTCATGGTCGGCGCCTACCAGGATATCATGGGCGACCTGCACAACCTCTTCGGCCGCGTGAACGAGGCCCACGTCTTCCTGGAGGACGACGAGGAGGACGGCTTCTACATCGAGGAAAGCATCCCGGGCTACTCCGTCGAACGCATCCTCGGCATGATCCAGTACAACTCCGAGGACCTGTGCCGCATGCTCAAGCGCCAGGTCGACAAGGCGACCAAGGCCGACTCCGTGCGTCCGCGCGAGGGCGTGGCGATGGTCGACCTCTACGAACGCCTGATCCGCGGCCGCACCTACCTGATCCCGCACCGCGAGGAGAAGGCCAGCCTGCGCAAGGTCGGCGGCAAGCCGGGCCGGGGCTGAACCGGGTTCAGACCAGGATCAGTTTCTGACGCTTCAGCTCCTCGAGGGTGAGCGCCGGGGCTTCGCGGAGATTCTCGTAGGAATCCACGTGGGCCAGCCACGCCCAATGGTCGCCGCAATCCAGGCGCTCCAGGAAACGCAGCCGCAAGGTCGCGATGGCCCCCTTGAGCTTGTACAGGCCGTCGCCGACATGCTCCACCTGGGACCCGAGCTGGGCGACCTTGTCGACAGTGTGACCGGACTTCTTGCCGAGCAGCTTGATGTGGTTCGCCTGATCCTGAGCCAGGTAATTGAGCAGGCCGATCGGGTTGGCCTCGAGGTTGGCCAGGGTCTTCGTGTCCTTGTAGACCCCGACGATGAAGCGCTTGGGCTTCATCGCGATCGGGGTGACGTAACTGCAGATGTTGAAGTTGCCTTTGCCGCCCGCGGTGGTCGCGAGACTGTAGATAGGCCCGTCGACACGGTTCCAGGGTTTGACGCGGATGCCGGGCATACGTTGGTTATTAATGTACATTAACCTCACCGAGGGCAAACGGTTCCCGCTTTTCTGTTTGCGCTGTCCAATGGAGCGAAATCCGCCTTGAATCACCCCATGCCGACCGCGCCGCGGGTCGCACCTCCCTTTCTATGCGAACCATAGCCCTGCATGGCTTCACCGGCGAGGGCGCCGATTTCGCCGAGCTCCGGGCGCATCTGCCCGCGACGACCGAGCTGGTCGCGCCTGACCTGCCGGGTCATGGTGCCCGCCGCGGACTCCGGCAGGCCGAGGATTACTCGCTGCGCGCCCACCTGGCCATCATCGACGAGGCCGTCGGCGACCATGAGGGCGTGACGTTGCTCGGGTATTCGATGGGGGGGCGCCTCGCCTTGCATTGGGCCTTGGCCAATCCCACTCGCTGGCGTCGCCTCATCTTGATCGGCGCCAGCCCCGGTCTGATCACCGCGGAAGAGCGCGCGGAACGCCAGCTGGCCGACGCGGCCTTGGCGACTTTCCTGCGCACCCAAGGCCTCGCGGCTTTCTACAAGTATTGGCACCACCAGCCGATGCTGCGGACGTTCTTCCAAGGCGACTCACCCGCCCGCGACGCCCTCGTGGCCCGACGGGCGGCGAACGCGCCGGAGGCGCTGGCGCTCAGCCTTGAGACGGTCGGGACCGGCTCCCTCCCCTCCCTCTGGGACCGTCTGGGAGAACTGCGCGGCGCCGTCGACCTGGTCACCGGCGAGGCCGACCCGAAGTTCACCGAGCTGGCCCGGCGGATGGGCGAGAAGATCCCCCGGGCCCGGCTCAGCGTCGTCGAGGGGGCCGGCCATGCGGTGCACCTGGAACGGTCGGGCGATTTGGCGACCTTGATGGGCTTTTAGGGGGTACCCCCCTAGAAAGTGGTGGTAGGGGACATCCACCACCATTTGGGAGGGATTTTCACCCAAAAACACCCCCAGCCACACCTGAGGCCCTAGTCTTGACAGTGAACAAACATTCATAGAACATCCGTTCACCATGGAAGCACTCACCAAGAAGCAACAGGCCATCCTGGACTACATGAAGGGCCACGTCTCCCAGCACTCCTACTGGCCCAGCATCCGCGATATCCAAGCCAAGTTCCGCTTCGCCAGCACCAACGCCGTCTTCGGTCACCTGCAGGCTTTGGAGCGCAAGGGCGTGCTGCAACGCATCCCGGGTGCCGCCCGGGCCTACAAGATCGCGCCCGAAGTCGTGCCCGACCTTTCCGAGACGGTGATCACCTACGAGGGCCCGGGTGAAAACGTCATCGAGCTGGACGCGGTTCCCTTCCTCGGATCCATCCCGGCCGGCTTCCCCGATTACACCGAATCTTCCGGCGTCGTCGCCAGCATGCAAGCACCCCTTCCCGCCGGCGCCCGTCGGCGCCCGCCGCAGGCCTTCGCCCTCCGCGTGCGCGGTGATTCCATGATCGCGGCCGACATCAACGACGGCGATACGGTCATCATCGAGCCGGGCAGCCCGAAGCACGGCGACATCGTGGCGGCCCTGATCGACGGCGAGACCACGCTCAAGCGTCTCATCAAACAAGGCAGCAAAGTCTACCTGAAGGCGGAGAATCCGAACTACCCTAACCTCATGCCCGTGAGCTCGCTCGTGATCCAAGGGATAGCGAAGCAGGTGGTGAAGGCGATCTGAACACCCGGCCAGCCATTCCCTCACCCTCGGTCCGCCGAGGGTGCTTTGTTTTCAGAGCCCCCAGCCTTTGAGCGTGGTGTCGATGACCTCGCCCATGACCTCGTAACCCCTGTCCGTCGGGTGAAGGAAATCCGACATCATGGCCTTGGAGATCCGGCCACCCGGCGCGACATAGCGATCGGAGAGGTCGACGTACTTGTCCGCCAGTTTGGCCACGCGGGTCTTGAGCAAGGCGTTGGCATCGGCGGCCTTGGAACGCAGTTCATTCGGCGCCTCGCCGCGCGGCAGGATACCGAGCAGGAGAAGCTTGGCACCCGGCGAACGGCGGCGGATTTCCAGGCAGACCTCCTCGATGCCGTCGACGGTCTCGGCGACCGAGTTGGTCTGGAAATTATTGGTGCCGATCAGCACGACGTAGGCCTTGGGCTTGAGCCCCGCGACCTCGCCGTGACGGAGACGCCAGAGCACATTCTCAGTCCGATCCCAGCCGAAGCCCAGGTTGATGGGCTTGTGCGGAGCGATGAACTTATCCCAGGAGGAAGCGCCGGAGACGCGGGCGGACTTCGGTTCACCACCCCAGAAATGGGTGATGGAATCGCCGATGAGCACGACCTGCGCGGTATTGGCCCCCGGCTTGTTGAGCTGAAGGATGGCCTCATGCCGCTCCACCCAATCATAGACGCGGTGATCCCGGTTATGGGTCACGGGAGTCACGGCGCTGTTGAACTGCTCGCCGGAGGGATTCGGGACGACCTTCGTCAGGACGGCACCCACCCGCTTAGGCCCGTCAAAGGCGGCGGCCTTGACCGTCCCCCCTTGCGGAAGGACGATGGGGGCCAGGTAAACCCCAGCCGAGAAATCCGGGTCACGGCCGTCCAGCGTGTAGCGCAGGAGAGACTCCCCTTGTGACTTGAATAACGTGACGACCTGCGTCGAGGCGTTGACGTCGACCTCGAGCGCGACCAAGGGGGAGGCCAGGACGACGAGGGCGGCAAGGAAGCACGGACGAAGAATCAACTGCATGCCACAAGATAGCCCCCGGACAGGCCGGGCGACAAGCGCCGACTCAACCCTGCCGGGCGCCTCGCCGACGCAGCACCAGTAGCACGTCCGAATAGGCCAGGTCGACCTTCCGGGTCGACGCCAGGTCGTAATGGAAGTCGTGACAGGCGACTAACCGCAAGGCCGGGACCTTGGCGAGGAGGGCCCGCAGCTCGGACGGGGAATAGGTCCGGAAATCCCAGACGGTCTCCTCGACGCGGGTCCGGCCCTGCTCGGTGATGCGCATGCGGGTGCGCATGGCTTCGGTGCGGGACTCGCGGTCCGCCGGGGCCGACCAGGTATCGCTGACCACGCGGATGCCCGGCTTGCGGCCGACCCAGCGCTCATGGTCGGGCGGGCTGTTCTGGTAATCCGTGAGGTGGAGGCCGAGCAGCAGCAAGCCGCCCGGGCGCAGCGCGGCGGCCATCCGGCGCAGCGACCTGACCGCGCCGGCCTCGGTATCGACGTACTTGAAGGTGCTCACGAAGCAGTGGGCGACGTCATAGCGCGCCCCCTTGGGCACCGTGAAGTCCTGCAACCGATCGCGCCACACCCTACCCCGCAGGCCTTTCGCTTTCAGGCGGTGCTTGGCGAAGGCGACCTGATGCTTGTTCAGGTCGAACCCGTGGACGACGTGCCCGCGGGCGGCCAGCGATTCGAGCAGCCGGCCGGAACCGCAGGCCGGCTCGAAGACGCGCATCGGGCCGTCCAGCTTCGGACCGTGCCGCTTCATGATTCCCTCGATGAAACGCGTCTCCTTCTTCGTGTAGTCCGCGTACACCATGTCGTAGTACAACGGCGAGTCGTACCAGGCGGTGGCGGAGGGTTTCGGGGATGACAGAGCGGTTAGGGGTTAGCGGTTGGCGGATGGGAGAAGCTGAAAAGACCTGCGGGACTGGGTCGAAACGACGGTAGGTCGACAGACGGGCAGAGGATGAACCGATCAGCAGGGAGCCTGACGGTTTGTTCCCGACCGCCAACCGCTAACCGCCATACCCTATCACTGATAAATCTCCCCGCCCTTCTCGCGGAACTCCTTGGATTTTTCCTCCATCCCCTTGGCGAGAGCTTCGGTTGCGGAGACCCCCTGGGCGTCGGCGAACTTGCGGATGTCGTCCGAGATGCGCATCGAGCAGAAGTTCGGGCCGCACATGGAACAGAAGTGCGCGGTCTTGGCGGACTCCTGCGGGAGGGTCTCGTCGTGGTATTCCTGGGCGCGCTCCGGGTCGAGGGCCAGGGCGAACTGGTCGGGCCAGCGGAACTCGAACCGGGCCTTGGACAGGGCGTTGTCGCGGATCTGCGCCGCCGGGTGGCCCTTGGCGAGGTCGGCGGCGTGCGCGGCGATCTTGTAGGCGATGACGCCCTCGCGGACGTCGTTCTTGTTCGGCAGGCCGAGGTGCTCCTTCGGCGTGACGTAGCAGAGCATCGCGGTGCCGTACCAGCCGATCATCGCGGCGCCGATGGCGGAGGTGATGTGGTCATAGCCGGGGGCGATGTCGGTGGTGAGCGGTCCGAGCGTGTAGAACGGCGCCTCGTGGCACCACTCCAGCTGCTTGTCCATGTTCTCCTTGATCATGTGCATCGGCACGTGACCCGGGCCTTCGTTCATGACCTGCACGCCGCGCTCCCAGGCGCGGGTCGTGAGCTCGCCCTGCGTCTTCAGCTCCGCGAACTGGGCCTCGTCGTTGGCGTCGGCGATCGAGCCGGGCCGGAGGCCGTCGCCGATCGAGAAGCTGACGTCATAGGCGGCCATGATGTCGCAGATGTC
>JACCDX010489767.1_pt1 | contig 12475 bp, 9 predicted proteins | sample 7449681 | NCBI WGS metagenome assembly JACCDX01 (sample SAMN15323450, study PRJNA562643) | freshwater metagenome | isolation source: river surface water | place: USA:Blue River Watershed | collected 2017-08-18
GGTGGCCCGGGGGCGGCTGCTTCGGCGATCACCATTTTTGAAGGCCAGACGCCGGTATCCACGTTCATTGCGAACGAGCCTGTGACCTGGGGCATCGTCGGCGGCGACGATCTGCTGCAGTTCTCGATTGATCCTGCAACGGGTGCGCTCAGCTTCCGTCGGGCACCGGACTATGAAGCGCCTGCAGACCAAGGGAAGAACAACGTCTATGTGCTCGTGCTGCGCGCGGTTGACGCAAGCGGCAATGTGGCGACCCAGACGGTGACGGTCACGGTTGCTGATATCGATGATACGCCGCCTGCCATCACCGGTCCGTCCGGCGGCCCCGGTGCTGCTGAATCGGCGCTGTCGATGAACGAAGGCCTGACCCCCGTTCATGGCTTTACCGCGAACGAAGAGGTCACCTGGTCGATCACCGGCGGGGCCGACCAGTCGGGCTTTGCGATCGATCCCGCAACGGGTGCGCTGACCTTCAAGGCGGCGCCGGATTACGAGAACCCGAAAGATGCGGACGGCAACAACACCTATATCGTCCGGATCCGGGCGACCGATGAGGCCGGCAACTACAGCGAACAAACGCTGACGGTGACGATCCTCAACGTGGATGAAATCGCCCGTAAGCTCGCCGAAATCGGCGGCCGCCTGCGGACCGATCTGCGGACCTATGCGATGCGGGGTCTGGGCGACATGCTCAGCTTCAACGAAGAAATGATGCAAAGTGCCGATGATGACGATGGCAATGACGCGGCCTGCGGGACGAACGGTAAAAAGCCGGTTTCCGGGGCGGTCAACGCCAACGAACAGGGTCAGCAGGCGCGCTTGAACTATACCAAGCAGCTCAACCAGTGCGGCCGTCCTTATCGAGTCTTGCTGAATGCTGGCCTGTCGATCTCCGGCCTTGATGGCGACTGGACGACCCGGACGCTGGGCTCGGTGCGCGTGGAGCGCCGGGTTGCCAAGGGTGTCACGCTGGGCATGGGCGTGATGGCGTCGACCGCGAACGACAAGCTGCGGAGCTTTGCGGATAGCGAAATCTCCGACACGTCGGTCCAGCTCAACGTCTACGGCCGGGCACGCCTGACCGAGACGCTGCGGGCGGGTGCCTTTGCGGGCCTTGGCCGGGCATGGTATGATTTCGGCCTGCGGGATACCGATGGCTTTGATCTGACGGGCACGATGCGCGGACGTCGTTATGCCTATGGCGCGATGTTGAGCGGCGACCTCATGGTTGGCGATCTTAAACTGACAACAGATGCGACGCTGTCGCACGCTGTTGAACGGTTGCGCAGCGCCAAGCTCTCGGCACGGTATCTGGGCGAAAATAGTTCGGACATCGCCTTTGCGGTGGGCACGGTGAACTCAACCCGGCTGAGCATTCCGGTGACGGGGGCGCTCCGCCTCTCTGGGTCGGACACCGCCGAAGGCACCAAGCTGCTGCTGAGCCCCGGCCTGTTGTGCGAAGACGTCTCGGTTGACCGTTCGACGCTTTCCTGCGGCTATCAGCTGGGGGCCAAGGTCAACTCGCGCTTTGGCGAGAAGAGCAAGGGCTATCTCACCTATCGGTACGAGTCCGTTTCCGGCCTTGAGCGCAACCTGATCGGCTTGGGCTATGCCCTGAGCTTTGGTCCGCGCAACATGATGGAAATCGGCTTTGATGTGGATCGCGGCATTTCGGCATTCGCTGCTGATGATAGCCGCGCGATGATCAGCCTGCGTCTCGCACGCTGATTTCGTCAAAACGAACCTGATAAAGGGGGCGGTCAGGCAACTGGCCGCCCCTTTTTGCTGCGGGCGGGCTGTCACCTATTTGTCATTTACTCACGGACCGGCTTCTGCGAAAGCGTGGCTTGGTTTGCCAAGAACAGGCATAATGGGGATCGCGCGTGGCAGGCACTCCGCTGCACGACGTAACGGATCAGGACGATAGGGGACAGCCGCGGAGTACCGCCGCTTCTCGACCCTTTGTCGTGCTCATTTTGCTGCTGGTGACGGGGTGCGCGCCGCTATGGGTGGTGCCCAGCCTGACGCCGCTGCCGTTTTTGTTGCTGAATCTTTCCTATATGCTGCTTGCGTGCGTCGCAGCCGGACTGGTGCTGGGGGCAACGATGGTCGCACGCCGCACCCGGGCCCCCGATCTCAGCCCCGAGCAGCGCCGCTGGATGCTCGCCGCGATCATCACCACCGGCATTACGCTATCGCATTTTCAAGTCTTTAAGCAGCTTGTTTTGCCCAATCGCGGCTTCCCGCTCGATCCGCTGATTGCCACGATCGAGCAGCAACTGCTCTTTGGCCGCGATGCATGGGAATGGTCGCATATGGTGTTTGGCGGGTTGGCGCCGACGCTGGTGTTGGACACGGCCTATGCGCTTTGGTTGCCGATCATGTTCCTGTTTCCTGCGGCCATTGTGGTGATGGTGGCGGATGCGCGCATGCGGGGGCGGCTGATCGGCACATGGGTTGCCTCGTGGATTCTCATTGGCAGCTTGGCAGCATGGCTGCTCGCGTCGGCGGGCCCTTGTTATTATAACGCCCTGGTGGGCACCCATCCCGGGTTTATCGAACTACACACGGTCCTTGGCCAATTAGACGCGCAAGCGGCCCAATATGGGCTTCAGGTGCGCGCGCTTTATTTTCAGGACATGCTCAAAATGTCGCAAGGCGGCGGGCTTGTTTTTGCCAGCGGCATTTCGGCGATGCCGTCGATGCACGTCGCGATGGCGACCCTTTTTGCCATTGCTGGCTTCAAAATCTCTTCCCGTGTGGGATGGGCCTTTGCCGCTTATGCCCTGCTCATCTGGATCGCCTCGATCCATCTTGGCTGGCATTATGCAGCAGATGGCATTTTGGGCGGGGTGATGATGGTCGCGCTGTGGCTTTTGTCTGGTCCGGTTACCGCCCTCATCCTGTCCGGCGCGCAACGGCGCCGGGAAGGACGACGGACGCTGCTTTCCTAACGCGCGGGCTTAGTCGCCCGTAAAGACAGGCGGGCGCTTCTCGACAAAGGCGTTGATCGCTTCGCGGTTATCGGCGGTTTCGTGGACGATCGCCTGATAGGCGGCAGAAAGCTCCAAAATGTCGGACATGCGGCTGTGCTGGGCCTCGCGCAGCAAGCGCTTGGTCAGGCGCAGCGCCCGGGGCGGGTTGCACACAATCCGTTCGGCCATTGCCAGCGCTGCGGCCATCAACTGGTCATCCTCGACAACTTGGCTGACAAGGCCGATCTCTTTCGCTGTCTCAGCGTCAAAGCGGTCGCCGGTGAAAAACAGCTCGGCCGCTTTGGCATAGCCCAGCACCTGTTGCAGCGCCCAAGCGCCGCCATCGCCAGGGACGATGCCGACCTTGATGAAACTACAGGCGAAAAGCGCGCTTTTGGCCGCGATGCGGATATCGCACAAACAGGCAAGGTCTGCCCCCAGACCAACAGCATGGCCGTTCACCGCCGCAATCGCCGGAATCTCCACATCAAGCAGCGCGCGCGCCACCCGCTGAACCCCCCGTCGATAATTGGCGCGGGTGGAATCGGGCTGGTCGAGCACGCCAATGCCTTGGCGTTGCTGCATGGATTTAAGGTTGCCACCCGCGCTAAAGGCTTTGCCCGTGCCGGTTAAGATCAGGCAGCTCACGCTCCGATCCTCCTGAAGCGCTTGCAGCGTTGAGCAGATATCCTCGCAATCGTCATGCGTGCCGATCGCGTTCATCGTTTCCGGCTTGTTCATCTGCAGAATGGCGATCCGCCCCTGCCGCTCAACCTTCAGAAAATCGCCCATTGCCGTTCCTCTTCCATGGCTACGCAGCGTGCTATTGCATGCAGATAGCCATGAGGAAAGGGGTGGGCAGGCTCAGCCCGCTTTATTGACGAGCGCCAACACTTTTTCTGCCCATTCAGGGCGGCAGATCAGCAAGTCGGGCAAATAGGGGTCGGCATTATTGTAAACAAGCGGGGACCCATCAGCGCGGCTGACGTGCAGGCCCGCGGCCTTGGCGACCGCGGCCGGCGCGCAATTATCCCACTCATATTGGCCGCCGCTATGCAAATAGATATCGGCTTCACCCCGCACGACAGCCATTGCCTTGGCGCCGGCTGAACCCATCGGCAGCAATTCCGCGCCGAGTGCCTCTGCAATGGCGACCGCGTCTACTGCAGGTCGGGTTCGGCTCACCAGCATTTTGGGGGGCGTATTCGGGGCAGCAAGAGCAGGGGCGGCGGCTGAATGGAGCGTAAGGCCAAGCCCGGGGAGCGCGACTGCGCCGACAACGGGCGCGCCGTCAATGGCCAGCGCGACATGCACCGCCCAGTCTGATCGCGCCTCGCTATACTCGCGCGTGCCATCAAGCGGATCGACAATCCAGACACGGCGCGCGGCAAGGCGCGAGGGGTTGTCCCGCTCTTCCTCGCACAAAATCGCATCATCGGGCCGCGCGGCGCGCAGCGCTTTCATCAGGAGCGCATTGGCTGCCTCATCACCTGCTTTGCCGAGTTCCTTGCCCTCAAGCCCGCTGGAGCGCTGCAAGGCCAGCAAGACTTCGCCAGCCTCGGTCGCGAGACGTTCCGCCAAGCGGACGTCCGGTTCTTCCAATGTCACCCAATGAGCCTTTCCACGATAAGATCGGCGGCCTGTTCGGGGGTTAGCTTCGTTGTGTCAATCCGGATTTCCGGATTGTCGGGCGCTTCATAGGGGCTGTCGATCCCCGTGAAGTTCTTGAGCGCGCCGGAACGGGCCTTTTTATAAAGCCCCTTTACGTCGCGTGCTTCCGCCTCAGAAAGCGGGGTATCGATAAACACTTCGATGAATTCGCCTTCGGGGATCATCGCGCGCACCATCTCCCGCTCCGCCCGGAACGGGCTGATAAAGGCGGTGATCACGATAAGGCCGGCATCGGCCATGAGCTTCGCGACTTCGCCCACGCGGCGGATATTCTCAATCCGGTCCGCTTCGGTAAAGCCAAGATCCTTATTGAGGCCGTGGCGGACATTGTCACCATCCAGCAGGAAGGTGTGCCGGTTCATCCGGAACAGCTTCTTTTCGACAAGGTTGGCAATCGTTGATTTGCCCGCGTCTGACAAGCCGGTGAACCACAGCACGGCCGGCTTCTGGTTCTTCAGATTGGCGTGCATATCGCGGGTGATGTCCACGGCCTGCCAATGGACATTCTGCGCACGGCGGAGCGAGAAGTGCAGCATCCCGGCACCCACGGTGCGGTTGCTGATCTTGTCGATCAAGATGAAGCCACCCAGCGCGCGATTGTCGCCATAGGCTTCGAACACAATTGGCTTGTCGGTCGCGATTTCGGCGACGCCAATTGCGTTGAGCTCCAGCGTCTTTGCCGCCAGATGCTCCATCGTGTTGACGTTGACCGTATATTTCGGCTGTTGGATCGTGGCAGAAACAGTCTGCGCGCCGATCTTGAGCCAGTAGCTCCGCCCTACATGCAGTGCCTCATCATCCATCCAGACGATCGTGCCTTCAAACTGATCCGCGACTTCGGGCGGGGTATCGGCGGCAGCGATCACATCGCCGCGGGAGCAATCAATTTCATCTGCAAAGCACAAGGTGACGGACTGGCCGGCAATGGCCTGGTCCAGATCGCCATCGAGCGCGACGATCCGGCTGACCGTCGAGGTCTTGCCCGAAGGTAGTACGCGGATCGCGTCGCCCGGCTTGATGCTGCCCGAGGCAACGAGGCCCGAAAAGCCCCGGAAATCGAGGTTCGGCCGGTTGACCCATTGGACCGCCATGCGGAACGGCTTGGCCTGATCCGCGGTGTCGTTGATCTCCACCGTTTCGAGATGCTCGATCAGGGCAATATCCGTATACCAAGGTGTGTTGGCCGACAGCGCGGTGATGTTGTCACCCTTGAAGCCCGAGATTGGGATCGCCTTGAAATCGGCAATGCCGATGCTCGATGCAAAGGCGCGGTAATCCGCGACGATATCGTCAAAGACCTGCTGGCTATAGTCCACCAGATCCATCTTGTTGACGGCAAGCACGATGTTGCGAATGCCAATCAGGTGCGCGAGATAGCTGTGCCGCCGCGTCTGGGTTAGCACGCCTTTGCGCGCGTCGATCAGGATCACGGCGAGGTCGGCGGTCGATGCGCCGGTCACCATGTTGCGGGTATATTGCTCGTGCCCCGGCGTGTCGGCGACGATGAACTTGCGCTTTTCCGTCGAGAAGAAGCGATAGGCAACGTCGATCGTAATGCCCTGTTCGCGCTCTGCCGCCAGACCATCGACAAGCAGGGCAAAGTCAATCTCTTGGCCTTGGGTGCCGACGCGCTTGCTGTCGGCTTCCAGCGCGGCGAGCTGATCCTCAAAGATCATCTTGGAATCATAGAGCAGCCGCCCGATCAGGGTCGACTTGCCGTCATCCACCGAGCCGCAGGTGATGAAGCGCAGCAGGCTTTTATGCTCATGCTGGCGCAGATAGGCGTCGATATCTTCGGCGATCAGCGCTTCGGTTTTGTAAACAGGGTCGGTCACTTGGCGGCCCCTTTGCCAATAACACCGTCTGCCCTGAGCTTGTCGAAGGGCGGTCCTTTTTCGATGTTCGACGAGAGGAAGAACAGGGCTTCGACAAGCTCAGCCCGAACGGGATGGGTGGATGGCTTGCGCATCAGAAATATCCCTGCTGCTTTTTCTTTTCCATCGACGCGTCGCCCGCATCCTTGTCGATCACGCGGCCTTGCCGCTCAGACGTGGTGGTCAGCAGCGTTTCCTGAATGACTTCAGTGAGGGTGGACGCCGTGCTTTCCACCGCACCGGTCAACGGGAAGCAGCCCAGCGTGCGGAAGCGCACCGACCGCTCGGTGATTTCCGGGCGATGGCCGAGCACCTTTTCCAGCCGTTCGATATCGTCCGCCATGAACAGCTGGCCGTCATGCACATAGGTCGGGCGCTTCGCCGCGAAATAGAGCGGCACAATCGGCACATTGTTCAGATGGATATATTGCCAGATGTCGAGCTCGGTCCAGTTGGAGATCGGGAAAACGCGGATGCTCTCGCCCTTGGCTTTGCGGGCATTGTAGAGGTTCCACAGCTCGGGCCGCTGGTTCTTCGGGTCCCAGCCATGGCTTGCCGTGCGGAAGGAAAAGATGCGTTCCTTGGCCCGACTCTTTTCTTCATCGCGCCGCGCGCCGCCAAAGGCCGCGTCAAAGCCATAAAGGTCCAGCGCCTGCTTCAACCCTTCGGTCTTCCACATATCGGTGTGCAAGGGGCCGTGATCGAACGGGTTGATCCCGCGCTCCAGCGCTTCCGGGTTGCGGTGGACAAGAAGCTCCATCCCGCTTTCTTCCGCCATGCGCGCGCGCATCGCGTACATGTCCTTAAACTTCCACGTCGTGTCGACATGGAGCAGCGGGAAGGGCGGGGGAGAAGGGTAGAAGGCCTTGCGGGCGAGGTGCAGCATGACCGCTGAATCCTTGCCAACCGAATACAGCATCACGGGGCGTTCGGCTTCCGCCACCACTTCCCGCATGATGTGGATGCTTTCCGCCTCAAGGCGCTGAAGATGCGTCAGACTTTCCATGATACGCCATGTCGGTGCGGAAGCCCGCTTTAACAAGCAAGTTTTTCTAAGGGGGTAGGTAGGTGCGGCTCACGCTCGCTTGGCCCGGCTAGGCTGCGGACACAGGCTGTACCGGCACAGAGGCGCGACCAATTGCAGCGTCAAAAGGTTAACACACGCGGAGTTAACTTTTATCTCCACTAACCAACCGTTAACCATGTTGGGTGACCACGACTTTACGCCTGATCGCGATAACGGCCCTCATCGCCGGCGCAAGTTTTGAAGCGGTTTCAAGGATGTGGCCGGCTCAAGCGATTAGGGGAAGTCATATGGCCACCTATCAGGTCAGTAACCAAGTTCAGCTCGACGCCGCCATTTCTAAGGTTAAGGGCGGCGATATTGTTGTCCTCGCGGCAGGCAAATATTCATCTTTGAGCGTGCTCAACAAGCAGCTTGCCAGCACGGTCACTTTCCGGTCGGAAAGCGCGACCAATCCAGCGACTGTCGGCTATCTGCGCGCTTTTGGGAGCAGTAACCTCGTCTTTCAAAATCTGAACGTTGGTCGTCAGGTCGATCCTGCCGTCGACAAAGACTGGACGAACATGGCGCTCGTCGAAAACGCATCCAACGTCACGCTGGATGGCATTAAGTTTTTCACGACTGGCGCAGAAGACAAATATACTGGGCGTGGCCTTTTTGCCCGCAACAGCACCAATGTGACCGTCCAGAATTCCGACTTTTCGCATCTCGCCGTCGGCATGCAGGTGATGTCGGTGACCAATGCCAACATCTTGTCGAACAAATATCATAATCTGCGCATCGACGGCATCGAAATGACCGCCGTGAAGGGCGGCAAGGTCGACGGCAACGACTTTCGCGATTTCAAGTCGGATCTTGCCTATCATCCCGACGCCATTCAGATTTGGACCGCCGGCACGGCAAAGCCGACGACCGACCTTGTGATCAGCAACAATGTTGTCATGCCGGGCACAGGCGTTGGCGGCCAAGGCATTTTCATTCAGGATGAAGTGGGCGGCGTCCCGCATGAACGGATTACGATCCGAAACAATCTTCTTCTCGACGCCGGCAATTATTACAATGGCATCACGGTCCGCGGGGGCAAAAGCATTACCATTGAGAACAACACCTCAATCTCCCCGACCGGGGACAGAAAGAATTTCTGGATCCGGCTCGATAATGTGGTGGGCGCAACGGTCACCGGGAACCTCGCTGACCAGATGATCCAAAGCAACAGCTCAGGGCTTTCGGTTAGCGGCAATGTGTTCCTGAACGAACAAAAGACCTTTGCGTCCAAGATTGCCGGCATTAATTTGGGGTCTTCGGCAACGGTTTCGAGCCTGATTGTCTCTGGGGTTGGCTATCAGGTGCCGGGCACGACCACGACCTCCACCTCGACCATGACCTCCACGTCGACGACGACCTTGGCGACCACGACGAGCACCACCCCGTTGACGAGCTTTGCGGCGCCGACGCTCAGCGACACGCTGACGCCGATCGCCGATAGCCCGACGCGCCCAACGCTCGCTGCGGCCTCACCGCTCGTCAAGCCGATCCCGTCTGCTGCTGTTGCGCTGCACATTGCCGCCCCGACATCGCCGACGACGCTGCTCGCGGCAGTGCGCCGGCAGCGATCAGACAGCTTCCGGATCAGCTGATCGGATCGCCCAGAACACCAGAGCGGAGGAAAGGCGGCGGTCGATGAGACTGCCGCCTTTCTTCGTTTGCGTCTACTGCGGCAGCCGTCGGGTCACCCGATGGGCGGCGACCAGTTGAACGAGGACGCGAACCGATAAGGTGCCGCTAGAGGCCATGGCGGCACCGATCGCGCCATAAGGCGGGACAAGCCATATCAGAGCGAGTGCCAAAGCGGGCATGGCAAGGATGGCCGTCCAAGCGTTGATCCGCGCATGCCCGGTCATCGTCAGCAGCGATCCTGCGGGCCCAAATGCGGAGAGCAAGAACACGCTGATCAGCAGGATGTACAGCACGGGCCGGGAAGCTTCATATTGCGGGCCAAATAGCGCAAGCAGCGCGCCAAGCATGAGCAACAGGCCAAGCGTTGCAGCCAGCGAAAAGGCAAGCGCGCCACGCAACGCCGCATGATATTCGCGCCTTAAGGCCCGGTCGTCACCAAGCTGATGCAGACCCGCAAACCGGCTGTCGCAAACGGCTTGCACAGAAGCGCCCAGAAAAGAAATTGGCATGGCCAGCCGAGCCGCGATCCCAAAATAGCCGGCTTGGTCGGGCGTTGCGAGAAAGCCCAGCATCAGAATGGCGAGCGAGTCATTGGCGAGGGAAGCTATGCTGACAATCCAAAAGGCGAGGGCAGAATCGCGCAACCCCCGCCCCTGCACATGAATGCCGGTCCGGTCCCGCAGCAGCCGCCGCACGCTAAGGGCAAGCAGAAGGAACGCAGCCACCTGTCCTGCGATAAAGCCCTGCACGGCGCCCACATAGCCATGTTCCCGCCACAAGATGACAAAGCTGAAGGTGGCAATGACGGGAAGCACCAGCGATCCAAGAAGGTTCGCCATGGTCTGACGCCCAAGCCCGCGCAACACCGATGTCAACGCAAGCGCCATGCACCCGGGGACGATGGCGAGCGCGATCCAGCAAAGCGCCAGCGCAGCGCGCGGCTGACCTTCCAGCCAGCTGGCTATTTCCTGCGAAGAAAGCGCTGTTGCCAGCGTTGCGGCAAGCCCGCACAGCCCGCAGAACAAGGCCCCGCGCCAGGCGATGCGCCGCACGCTGCCCCATGCTTGCTGGGCCGAGGCTGCGGCGACTTCGCGCACGATGCTCGTCGGAAGACCCAGCGGAGCTGCCGTTTCAGCCACGCGGTAAACAGACAGCGCAACATAATAGAGGCCCAACGCTTCAGGGCCCAAAAGTCGGCTGAGAATAATCGCCTGAACGAACTGCGCGCCAGCTGCTGTCCCTTTGCTCAAAAAGGCGCCGGCAATGGCGCTTGCTTGGGCGAGCGCGCCGCCGGGTCGTCGAACTCTGCTCATGACGCTGCCTTTTCGTGGGAAGGAGGTGTCTCTCCCAAGGGAAGGGCCGGCTCAAATGAAAAATTGTTAAGATGACTTTGCCGGTGTGGCGGTGCTGGATCGCCCCGGCGCGCCGCGCGCAGACATGGCAAAGGATATCCCGTGCCCGCACACATCCCTCTCCAGCCCCGTCAGACAGCTTCGACCAACAGGTCGCTGGCCGGGCAAATGGATGCGTTGCCACCCTTTCGATCACGGCCGGCAACCATGATCAAAACGGCCCAGCGCATTGCCTTTTTCGCGACGGCCATCTTCATCGGGGCGCTTTACGGCTTTTGGGGGACGGTTCTCCCGCCCGTCTTCATCATCCTGCTTTACATCCCGATGCTGATCCTGTTCGGGTTGCTGCTGTGGGTTATGCCTGATGATCGGGCGGTCGGCGGCCGGGCCAATTGGACGATGTTCTTGGCCTTTGCGGCGGTCACGTTTCTCTGGCCCAATTATCTCGGGCTGTCGTTGCCGGGTGCGCCGGTGCTCTCGCTTCGCCGAGTGGTGGGGCTTAGCCTCATGGTCGTGTTTTTCATGTCGATCGCGAGCTCGCGGGCGGCGCGAACCCAACTCATCGACACCTTGTCCGGCTTTCCGCTCCTCTGGAAGATGCTGCTTGGCTTTGCGCTGGTGCAGATCATCGCCATTATCGGCGCTGACCGATGGTATCTCGCCTATCGGTTCTGGTTAAACGCGTTCCACGCTTGGATCGTGCTGTTTTTCATCGCCGTTCTCGTTTTCAGAACGCCCGGGCGGATCGCGCGCTGGGCGAAGTTAATTGCCGGCTGTGCGATCATCGTTTCGATCATCGCCATCGCAGAGCAGTTTACCCAGCACGTCTTGTGGGCAGAGCATATCCCCGGGTTCCTTCGCGTCGATAGCGAAGATGTCACGCGCATCTTGACCCCCAGTTTTCGCGGATCCCGCTATCGGTCGCAGGCCATTTTTGGTGTCTCGCTGTCGTTGGCGGAATTTCTGGCTTTGGCCAGCCCGCTTGTCTTGCATCTCTTGGTGACGGCGCGCGCCGTGATGAAGCGGTTGCTGCTCGCGGCGGGCCTCGTGGCAGTCGTGCTCGGGATTGTCTTCACCCAAGCGCGGTTGGGCTTTGTGGGTCTGTTGGTCGGCGGTCTTGTCTATCTTTTCCTCTATGGGCTGGTGCGGTTGCGCCGCGACCGGTCTGACGTCATCGGCCCGGCGATTGCCTATGGCTATGCCGCTGGCTTGGTGGCGCTTTATGCGCTCATCATGGCGGTGGATGGGCTGCGCATCCGGGTTTTTGGCAGCAGCACCGCCCAATCGAGCAACGATGCCCGCGCGGTTCAGTTTGATATGGCACCGCCGGTTATTCTTCAGCATCCCGTGTTCGGCCACGGCCCGGGGCGCGGGGCCGAAGCTTTGGGGTTCACCACCCCCGGCGGATTGATCACGATCGACAGCTATCTGCTCTCCATCTTGCTGGATTATGGCGTGGTCGGCTTTTGCCTGTTTTACGGGATGCTGATTGTTGCCTTGGCAAAGTCATTCCAACTGGCCCTTGTTTCGGGCGCGCGCTGCGATGCGCCGCGTGACATGGGGTTTGCCGCGCCGCTTTGCGCGATGCTGGCCGCCTTTTTGATGATCAAGACGGTCCTCAGCCAAGAGGAGAACCACGCGATCCTCTTCATGGTTTATGGCGCGATCTTGGTTCTCGCTTGGCGCGCGCGTCAGACGGGTGCGACGCGCCTGTCCGAAAGTTAATCCCCCGGTTGTCCGACGGGCAGGCAGCAGCGCCTAAGCCCGGGGGGCAAAAACAATCGGACAAGGATCAGGCATGAAGGGGATTATCCTTGCAGGGGGCAGCGGCACCCGGCTCTTTCCGGCGACGCTCGGCGTGTCGAAGCAGATTCTGCCCGTCTATGACAAGCCGATGATCTA
>JACCDX011315673.1_pt1 | contig 12474 bp, 5 predicted proteins | sample 7449681 | NCBI WGS metagenome assembly JACCDX01 (sample SAMN15323450, study PRJNA562643) | freshwater metagenome | isolation source: river surface water | place: USA:Blue River Watershed | collected 2017-08-18
CGGCAGTCCCTGGCAGAACGGCGTCAACGAAAGCTTCAACGGCCGCTTCCGCGACGAATGCCTCAATCGCGAGCTGCTGGAAAGCGCGCTGGAGGCGCAGGTGATCGCCCGCGCCTTCCGCGACGAATACAACGACATCCGCCCCCATAGCAGTATCGACTATCGCGCGCCCTCCGCGGTCCGCGCCGAACTTTTCCAGCAAGCTCCGGGCTCCGGTCAGGCCTGCCAAGCCAAGCCTTCCCTCCGCCCGGAGCTTGTTTCGACCGACACCACCAACCCATAACCCGCAACCTAGAAAGAAAAAGGGCGCCCGGTCACCCGGGCGCCCTTTGCGGCGTAATATCAGTCAACAAATGTTACTGTCCGGGGGGCAGGTATGTGCCGGTGCCAACGTTGATCGGAGTCTTGCTGCTCAGATCAGACGCCAAGCTCAAGGCACTCAAATCCTTCGTGCCCGCGGCGGTCACGCTAAGCGTGCCGACCGCCTGGACGAGCTTCGGGAGGATGATGCTGCCAGAGGCGGAGAGATTGGCCGTGCCGCCAAAGGAAACCGCACCACCGCCGACGTTCGTGATCGTAATGTTGCCGCCGGTGGAGGCGAGCGAAGCGTTGCCGATCGCGGACGAGCCGGTCTGGACGTTCATGTTGGTCGTCTGGCTGATGCTGACCTGTTTGCCGACGAAGCGAACGGAGCCGAACTGATTGGCGGATTGCGCCATCGTGATGTCGCCGTTGCCGGCCGAGAAGGAGGCCAGACCGGAGACCGTGATGTTGCCGGCGTTGTTGATCGAGCCGGTCGCCGAGGTAACCGTCAGGTTGCCGGCCGTCGAGGGCTGGCTCGAGGTGCCGAGCCAGAGGGTGGTGCCACCCAACGGCGAGAGCGTAACGTTGCCCGAAGCATTGAACACCACACCGCCGGTGGAGGAGGTGGGGAAGTCCGTCGTCGGGTCATCGAGGATGATGTTACCATTGGCGGCGCTCAGAGATACGATACCGGAGCCAGCTGCACCGACGGTGCCACCCGGCTTAACACCGGCCAAACCGCTGTCGATAATGTCACCGTTGACCGAGGTCGCGGTGAAGTTACCGGTGGCGCTGGCAACCATCTCGACCTTGCCGAGATTCAGGGTGCCCGCTTCGGTGATGGTCACGTTCTTGGACGCGGCGCCGTTGGCGATCAAGGAAACACGGCCAAAGTTATTGGTCGTGTTGCTGATGATTAGGTTGCCTGCCGACGTGAAGCTGGCGGGGCCGAAGGAGCGCACCCAGCCGGACTGCGTCAGGTTGCCCGTGCCCGTGTGAATCACGGAGAACGAGTTGGCGGTCATGTTGCCGAGCGCCAGGTTCGCGGTGCTGCTGAAGAGCTGCACCGAGCCGGACGGGGCGGAGGCGACAATGCTCGTGGAAGCACCGGCGGTCAGGGTCGTCGTGGCGCGACCGAGTTGGATGTTTCCTGCCGGAGCGTTCAACGTGAGGGTCGCGTTGGTCGTCGTGTAGGTGGTCGCGGTAACGGTGTCTTCGATGATGCTGCCGGTCTCGCTGGTAATCGAGGAAGCAGTGCCGTTGGTGGTGATCGTGCCGAGCTTCAACGTGCCCATTTCACGAAGGGTCACTCCGCCGTTACCGGTAGAGGCGCTGACGCGGCCGAAGTTATTGCCCGAGTTGTTGATCACGATGTTGGCGTTATCGGTCGTGAAGGAGGCCGCGCCTTCCGTGCGGAGGCTGGTGCCGGAGAGCTGCGTGATGGTGCCAGAGTTGCCGCCACCGCCGTCTTGGGCGCGAGCGTCAAGGCTGCCGGCGGTGAGGTTACCCAGCTGGAGGTTCCACGCGGCGGCAACACCACCGGCGTTTGCACCGGCGCGAACATCAACCAAGCCCGTTGCTGTGCCGGACACGGTGAGAGCGGTCTTGTCGTCGACGCGGGCATCGAGGGCAACGCCGTCGAACACCAGGTTGGTGAAGTCGTTGCCAGCGGAGTCGAGCGTCAGGCCGCCCGAGGTCTTGAGCGTGGTATTGCCAGTCACGACCAGCACGCCGGTGGCGGTGTCGGTGATCGAAGTGGCCGTCGTATCGGAGGAGGTAAGCGCGAGGTTACCCGTGACCGAAACACCGTTGTTGACGATGATCGTTCCGGCCGAGCTGACCGCGAGATTACCCGTAACGCTGGCCGTGCCGGCAGCGCTACCCAACGTGATAGCGCCAGCCGAGGAGGAAAGCGTAAGGTTTCCGGTGACGGAGGTTTCACCGCCGAGAATCGTGGCGGCACCGACGAGCACGGAGTTGGCATTGCCGCCCTGGACAACAACGGTGCCGATGTTGTGATTGGCAACGTCGAGGACGACCGTCTCGGCCGCAGGAACAATGAACTTCGCCACGCCGGTCACGTTAAGCACACCGGAGTCAACGATAGAACCCGTCGTGCTGCGCGCAGTCAGCGTCGAGGTCGTGGTGATGTTGCCGAGGTTCAGGCTCGTGGTTTCGGCGAGGCTGATGGCGCCCGCGCCGGCGTTGGCGTTGACCACACCGTAGCGCACGGTCGGGGCCAGCGCACCGTTGGCGGTAGCGGCATCGAGCGTGATCGCGCCGCCCGTCGAAGTGAGGTTAAGACCACCGAAAACGTTGATCAAGCCGTAGTCTTGATCGGTGATTGCACCGCCGGCCGTGGTGGCCGAGAGAATGCCACCGACGTTGATCGACTCGGCGGCAGTGCCGAGGCCTTGGCCGATCTGAATGGTCGCTGCGCCACTTGTGGTGAGCGAGAGATTGCCAGTGACGTTGGACGTGCCGAGGACGGTGTTCTGGCTGTTCGTAATAGAGGCGGACGCACCGGTGACACGGAGGGTCTGACCGGCTGCGAAGCTGTTGGCCTGCGTGAGCGTGGCGGTTCCGGTGCCGACGCTGATCGCGGAATTGGTCGTCGCGTTGCGCGTCGTGATGATTGCGGATTGGGTAACGTTGCCGCCGGCAGTCGTGATAGCGACGCGGGAAGCATCCACGGTCGCACCGATGGCGATGGAACCCGTCGTGGCATTAAACGACACGGTGGAGCCAGTGCCGGCACCCTGGTTGATCACGCCAGTCGCGGTCGTCGTGATCGAGCCGGCAGTGAGGGTGATACCGCCGCCAGCCGTGGCGTTGCCATTCGTCGTGAGGGCGCTCTCAACGGAGAGCGTGCCATTCGTGGTGATGCTGATGTTGCTCCGGTTACCGGTGCCGGTGTTGATGCCGGTTCCACCGATTTTGATCGGACCGAGACCATTGAACGTGAAGTTCGAATTGCTCGTCGCACCGTAAAGGCTGCCGCCGACAGTGCTGTTGTTGCCGATATTCACACCGCTGGCGCCGGCCGTCGTGGTGAACTTGGCATCACCCGTCACCGCGACGGTGCCGTTGGTCGCGATCGCAACCGAGTCGGTCGTGCCCGCGGCGGTAACGTCGAGGTTGCCACCGATCGTCGAAGCGCCGAGCGTCAGGATGTTGCTGTCGCGCAGCGTCACATTGGAGCCAGCGCCGATCGCATTGACCGTCACGAACTCGAAATTGTTACCTGCGTTGGACACGTTGACGGCGACACCACCGGTCGTGCCGGTGTTGAACGAAGCCGTCTGATTTCCAGTGGCCTGGAGGCCGGAGGTGACAGCATTCGTGCCATTGATGGCGCCGTTGTTGGTGCTTACAGTGAGGTTACCACCCGCAGCCAAGGAGCCCTGAGCCGCTAGGTCCAACGCTTGGCCCGCAGTCACAGAGCGAAGAATCACATCGCCCGTGACAGTCGCCTGATTCACCACCAAGGTTCCGGCCGAAGCATCCAGAAGTCCCGAAATCGTAGGAGCCGTCGCGCCACCGATCGTGACCGTGCCTTTGGAGGCACCGGTAGTGCCAAGCACACCGTTGGTCAGGAAGTCGAAATCATTACCCTGTTCCAGCGTGGAAAGGAAGAGACCTCCGTTGGTGGTGATGCTGGCGCCGCCGCCAATCGAAATGGCGCCGTTCGCAAGGATGAACACCTTGCCGGTAGAGAAGAGTGTGCCGTCGATGGCGACATTGTCCTGCGCGCCACGCAGAGCGCCAGAGACTTCGTAACCAACTTTGTTCAAAACCGCACCGCTCGAGGGAATGGTGAAATTGATGGTATCACCGGCGGGGATGTTGAATTTGCCTTGGTTCCAGACCAAGACCAGTTTTTCCGAACTGGAAGACACCGTGCCGTTGTTCGCGCCAGCGGTGGACCAAGTAGCTGAACCGCTGGTGACCGTGAACTCCTGAGCAGTCGGAACTGCCGCCCAGACGGGAGCAGGAAGGACCGCGATCGGTCCGACAGCCATCGACGCAAGCAGCAACTTGCGCAGCGACAACCGGGTATTGGATGCTTTTTTCATGTATTGGGATGATGTTTTGACTAGATTACGCCTAACAAAGGACAGTTTGAAAGGGGTGTTTGCACTCCAGCGCAAGTTCAAATTTCTCCCCCGAGACCGGCGGCGTCACAGAGAAGCACGGAGCGTCCGACCACGGCGACGCGGGTGGCAGAGGATCAATTGCATCGATCAGTTGCGAACCGGCTGCCGGCGCCGGTAGAGCAGGAGCCGTTCCGCCCCGACGCGTTCGCTTGCAGCGTCTTTTTGCTCGCGAGCGAGGCCAACGGCCTTTTCGCCAGCGGCGACTGCCTGTTCGAAGTCGCCGGATTCAGCGTATCCAGCGGCCAATGCGCTCCAGGCGATGATCGAGTCCGGCTGCAAACGGACGGCGGCCTGCGCCAATCGGATTGATTCCGAACCGTTGCGCAGCGCGTCGTCCTCGGCCGTCGCCAGGACGAACGCCAAATACGACCCGAGCACCGGATCGAAGCCACCGCGCAAGGCCGATTGGTAGAGCTCGATCGTATGGCCGTATTTTTTCTGACCGTAGAATCCGGCAGCGGCATTGGCGTAAAGCGTTCCGCGCTCTGCGGGCGGCGCGCGGGCAATTCCCGCCGCAAGAGCCCTGAGCGCCCCATCCCAGTCTTTTGCCGCAAATCGCAACTCGCCTTTCCTCAGCCAGGGCTGGTGGGAGTCCGGAGATTTTTCCGTGAGCAAATCAAAATCCGCCTCGGCTTCCCGGGTATCCCCGGCGGCAATCTTGGCCAACGCGATATGGTAGATCGCGTCGGCGGGCGACTGGTCGAAGGCCACCTTGAAAAGCATTACGGTAGTTTTCAACGGGACCAAATCGTCGGGAACCTTGTATGGGATCATCTGCAGCCAAGTGGGCACCGCGCGGTCCACCAATAGACGATATCCGAGCGAGCGCTTGAGGTCCTCCGCAGTTCCCGACGGATTGATGAGCCGGAAATACTGCTCGATGAAGTTCTCTTCGGAAACCATGGCAACATGGGTTACCTTGTATTTTCTTGCCAAGGCGGCCGCATCGGTATCCGGGAGCGCCGAGAAAATCTCCGCCGCCGCCCTCAGTCCCCCGAGGTTTTCCCAATAAAGGGTGCCGAAGGTGTGGAACCTGCCGTAGTAACCGATCGACGTTGAGCTGTTTGGACTGGACAGCAAAACCACCGGTGAATTGGGCGCGGACGCGCGGATTGTCGCCGCGATATCCCTTGCAAGCGCCATTTGCGCATCCTTGGGTGCGACTCTCGTCCCGACTACTTCCGACTTGATCGCCCAGTATCGAACCGAGGCCGGAGCCACAAAAGCAACGACCACTACACCTGTCACCACGCTCCAAACCAAACGCGCACTTCGCCCCCAGACTAACCAACCGACAAGCAGCAGCAGAAGCACCAACTGGGCACCGCTCGCATTCAGCAGCCAGCGCGACTGGATCCAAGCCATCGCCGCAAAAAGTGCGGATGCCAAGACTCCGAACCACAGCAGGATCGGAAGCCGGCGCCCCCAAAAGACAAGCAAGACGAGCCCGGTCCAAAGTGGTAGACTCTCAACGACCCCGACCCACAGAAACGACGTCCAGCCAGCCGCCGCGAAGCTCTGCCACAGGGGAAGAAACTCCTGAATACTCTTGTGCAAATTGCTCATGAACGGATTCAGAGGCAGAAAGACCCTCTCGCCCCCCAGAACGATCACCAGCGGGGCAATCGCGATCATGCCTAAGGGAAGCGCCATCCGATTCCACTCCACGCACCTAAGCCCTTTGGTCCTAAATCCACAATTTCCTATCTCACCCACCAAGCGGCCAGCCCCCCACCATGCGATCGAGTAGAATGGGTGATTGGCCTCCAGGCGGAGAGCCAGGTGATTTGGAAAATACTCCAGAACGTAAAAGAAGCAGCTCGCCGCGGCGCCGGTAGTCCCCCAAGTGCGCCAGATTTCCAGCGAATAGTGCCCGCCCGCCAGCTGAGTTGCTTTTCCACGAAGGACCGCGACCAAGACGCCGCTCAACCCCACGATCGCAATCGGCGGAATCGCCGAGGCTGCGCTGACCCACATGCCCAATGCGCCGAACACCGCCGATACACGGGCGCCGAATTTCGCGAACCGGAGGTCGGGTGGCAGCATTGCAGCCGCCCCCGGTTGGTTTGCGCCGAACCACCCGGCGCCCATCATGACCGCGCCGAGCACCAAGCCGAACACGGAAACCGTGAGCAAACCATGGTGATCGACATAGCGCGGGTAGAAACCTTCAAAAACCCTCGGATGCCCCACCATCCCGAAGGCAATCATCACGGCCACCGCACCTCCGAAGACCCGACTCGCCAACCAAGAGATCGCAACCACGGCCGAAAACAGCGCCAAACCAGGCAGCCAAAGCGTGCTTCGCTCGATTGACTCCGGCAGCGGTCGTCCGGTCACCAAACTTTCCAAACGACCGGCGCCGAGGATGCACCATGCCCACGCCGAGTTCCAATGCACCTCTCTTCCGTCGAGCCCGTTGTCAATTGAGGTGCGGCGCAAGCGCACCGCATCTCCCTCCGAGAGTGCCAACGCATGCCTGACCCACGTTTGGGCATCGGCCGCAAAGGCTGGATATGCGGCGGAAAGCGGAGTGCTGGTCGTGGACTGCCCTCGCAAACCCAACTTGCCCACATTCTCCAGATACAGCCGGGCCTGCAGCATATGGACGACCAAGAGGAACGCGACCGCAAGCCACGTTCCCGCGAGTAACGCCCACCGGCTCCGATCTGATTCGAAACTAAGACGCATCCCGTCCAGATAATGACGCATCCTCGCCAGACGAGTATCAAATCAGCGAATCGCACCGGATCTGGACCTCTGACGACACTTGGTGGGGCCCGGTAGTCCCACATGTTTTTGCCCATCGACAAACCGTGGCGGAAAAAGACCGAGGTATTCGGCCCCTTGGCCGGCACCGTTCCGCTGCCGCCAGAGTCTACCGGCGCGTTCGCCCCCGCGGGCCCCGGAAACCCGCCGGGGAACAGCCCGGGCCTCGCGCACCGAATCATATCGATCCTCGGCCAAGCGATGGTTGCTTCTGTCAACCAGCAGATAATTCCCCGACCAGTCTTGGACTGGCTGCGCAAATAGACTCACTAGCTGGAGGAGCATTGTTAGATGCTGACAAAGTGCGGGGACCCTCATCAGCCCTTCGTCGAGCAATCAGGGGCGATCCGGCAAATGAAGACGGAATCCCATCACCCTCCGAGGCGAGACGAAGGAGATCTCTCTCAGCGTCCATCATGCGCGGGGCTCGGTCGGCAACCAATGCCGAACCCGTGCTGACGAGGCGCTTCCCTCAAAGCTATACACGTTCGTTGCGGCCACCTGCCAGCTACGGCTACCGGCCCCTGACCGCTCTGCTGCGAGCCCAAGTCGAGCGGGCTGGAAAAACGCAGGGCGCCCGGCTGATGCGCGAGGAGGCCTTGGCGGACCGACAGCGCAGCAGGTTTCGTCCGCGCCCGACCGACTCAAACCATGGCCGCCCGATCGCCCCAACCGGATCGCCCAGTCCGAACCGTGCGCCTGCCGCGAATCCGCGGACAGAGACAACCGGTGGGGCAGATTCATCGGAACAGACACGTTGACCTTGGCGTCCTCCGAATGGCATATCAGGCCGCTTTCCACACCAACCGGCAATGCGGTCGGTCACCACCGGATCACTATGAAATTCGCGCGAACAAACACCCTGCACCGACTGCATCGGCCGCTGTCCCGGCTGCTCGCCGCCGTTTTCCTGGGGGGTGCGTTGTTCGCGGCAGACGCGGCGGCACAGCCAACTGAATACCTGCTCAAGCAAATCCTGATCGAAACGACCATCGACTCCGCCGAACGGCTGACGAAACAGCCCGACCGTGGCTTCGTGGTTGTGCCCACCCCCGTTTCGGGCATCGACGCCAGCGACCTGGCCAAGGTGTTGGCGGCGGCTGAGAACCGCCCGATCAACGAGCGGCTCCTGGTGGCGCTCGCCCAAGTGATCCAGGCTTACTTTAGACAGCGGGACTACCCGATCGCGACCGCGATCATTCCACAGCAGAAAATCTCGGACGGTGCGGTCCGGGTCGCAGTGTTGCTGGGAAAATTCAGGGAAATTAAAATTCAGGGCAACCGCTGGTTCAGCGAATCGTTGATCAGGGAAAAACTCCGCGTGGAACGCGGCGAGTTGCTTCGCCTGTCCGAGCTGGATCAAGCGCTCACATGGACCAACAACAGCCCGTTCCGGCGTGTCAGGGTCCACATCGACCCCATTCCCGATTCCGGCGAAGCCAATTTGATCATCGGAGTCGAGGAGCGGTTTCCGCTTCGGGCCCATGCGTCGTTCGACAACGGCGGCAATGATGTGATTGGCTCCCACCGCATTTTTGGCGGGGCATCCTACGGCAACCTATGGGGCAAGGATCACGAGTTTTCCTACCAGATGGTGACAACCAATCTGAGCCGCAAATATCTCGCCCACGCGGTCAACTATCGGATTCCTCTGCCTTGGCGCCATCACCTGCAGGCTTCCGCTTCCTACTCGCGCGCACGACCGGATTTTTTCGACGGCTTGTTTGTGCAGGACGGCAAGAACCTAACGACGGAGCTTCGCTACTCCGCCCCCATCAAGAACCGATGGCTTCCGCTCGAGGCGTTCGGCTCCCTGAACTACAAACAAAGCAACAACAACCTGGAGTTCGGCGGGTCGGAAGTCGAAGCGTCCAGCATCGACACCTTTCTCGTCAATTTCGGGTTTTCCTCCCTCCGACGCGACCAGCGCGGGGCTTGGTTGGCGGGAGTTTCCGTATCGGCCAGTCCGGGCGACTTCAATTCGCGGAATACCGACGCCGCGTTCGCCCCTGTTCGATTCGGTGCGAAGGCCCGATACTTGGTCGGAAATCTCACCCTGCAGCGAGCGCTCGCCCTGGGCGGCGGCTGGGAATTGAATTCTAAGCTACTCGTCCAAGCCGCCAGCACCAATCTGATGTCCGGGGAGCAGATAACCATCGGCGGCGCCACGAGTGTCCGGGGGTTCCAAGAAAACACCTTTGTCGGAGATCGAGGGTTTGTCCTTACGCAAGAAATACAGCCGCCCGTTCGCTCCAAGCCGGTTGATCTCGGGCCGAATCGACGCCGTAGTCTCGACTATCGACCGATCTTCTTCTTCGACGCGGGTTCGACTGACTTTAAACATCGCATTGGGATCGATCGCCGTCACGCGGCTCTGGCCAGCGTCGGACTTGGCCTGAGAGCTGCCATCGCCGGATCGTTGAGTTTTGCGCTGGATCACGGCTGGCAAGTGACCCGTCTACCTAACCCCCAGCCGCACCGCTATCGGACACACGTCAAGGTGGCGTTCGCCTACTAATCCGCGCCTCCGGCCCGCTCGTGCCGCCTGCCCTTCCGGGGCGCCCCTCTCCTCCCCCCTTTGCGCCTCCACCTCGGCCACCACTTCTACGGCGCGGGCAATCTCGGCGACGATTTCATGCTCGCCGGCTTCCTCGGCGCGCTCCGCACCCTCGCTCCCGGCGCGACCTGTTCCTGCTGCGTCCCGTTCGATCTCCCGCCGCTCCAAGCCCGTTTCCCCGCGGTGGACTGGCTCCCCTGCGACCCCGCGTCCCGGGCCCAGGCCATTGCAGCTTGCGATGTCTGGCTCGGTCTCGGCGGTTCCCCGTTCCAAAACGCCCTCTCCCGCTGGTTCGTCGACCACCTGCTCGGCGACGCCGACCTCTGCGCCGCCCACCGCAAACCCATGCTCTACCTCGGTGTCGGCGTGCAAACCACCACCGAGCTCGACTTGCCCGACACCCGCGCCCTCCTCCGCCGCGCCTCTGGCATCTGGACGCGCGACCCCGCGTCCGCCGCCCGCATCGCCGCCCTGCCCTCCGCCCCGCCCGTCGCCGCCGGCGCCGATCTCTCGCACCTTTTTTTCGCCGCCACCCCGCCACCCGCCGCGGTGGCCGGGCGTCTCGCCCTGGTAACGAATTTTGACTACGGCCCTTGGCCCGGCCAACCGCACGCGCTCGCTTGCGCGCGTGCCCTGCCCGCCTCCGACCGCGTCTGGCTCGCCCAGGAATCCCGCCCCCTGCCCGGCGCCGAACTCGCGCTCCACGCCGCGCTCCCGCCCCCCGAGCGCACCCGCTGGCGCCTCGTTTCGCCCGAAATCCCCGGCGCTCCGCTTGCCGCCGTCCTCGCCGCCTGGCCTGGCGCCGGCTGGCTCGTCACCTCCCGTTTCCACGCCGCCATCGCCGGCGCTTGGGCGGGTTCGCGCGTGTTGGTTGTCACCACCAATGAAAAGCTCCGCGGCCTCGCCGCCGACCTCGCGCTCCCGACCCTCGCCCCCGACGCCGATGCCCCGTCCACCGCCGCCGCCTTTGCCGCGCTCGCTCCGTCCGCCGGCCTCGCCGCCTCGCCTGCGTCTACACTCCCTCCCTCCGTTCCGCCGGCTCGCCTCGCCGCGCTCGCTCGCCACGCCCACGATGCCGTCGCCGCCTGCCTCGCCGCCGCAAGGTCCGCAGTTGCAGCGCCCCGCTGAATCGTCGTAGGCAAGACGGTTCATGTCCGCTCTCGCCCTCTCTCTCGCCTTCTTTGTGTTCCTGGCCGCCGTCGGCCGGGCCACGTTGGCGGCTTGCCGATGGCGCGGCGGACATCTCCGCGGGTGGTTGATCAGCCCGGCCACCGGCCTCGCCGTGATGCTGCTGGCCGTCATGGCCCTCAACCAGGCCGACCTCCCCGTCCGCGCCTTCGTCTGGCCGCTCGCCTCGATCCTCGCCGTTGCCTCGCTCGGCCTGCTCTTTTGGGAAACCCGCCGCGGCCGCCTCGTGTTCCCGGCGCGCGCGCTGCTCCCCTTCGCCGCGGTCATCGTCTTCTCCCTCGTCTGGACCGGCTGGCCGGCCCTGCGCTTCGGCTTCGGCTGGCTGAGCTACGTCAACGACGACTACGTCAACTACTGCCTCGCCGCCGAACGCGGCAAAGATTTCGGCTTCTGGCGCGTGCCCTCCATCGAGGAACTGGCCGGCACCGACATCGCCCAATACTACTGGTTCATGCACGTGCCGGGCCTCATGCGCTTCGGCAGCGAACTCACCCTCGCCTGGGTCTCCGCCCTCACTGGCATCAAGTCCCTGCACATCTTCATGCCCGTGATCATCGGGCTGGGCCTCATCCAGATCTCGTCCACCGCCGCCCTCGTGTTGCACCGCGGCCGCTGGCGCCGCGCCGCCTTCGTTACCGCCGCTTTGCTCGCGCTCAGTCCGCTCTTCATGCTGGGCACGCTCTACCAGCTCATCGCCCAGGTCGGTGGCCTCGGCCTGCTCCTGGCGGTCACCGCCGTCCTCACCGGTCGCCTTCCCCGCACCGTCCGTGGGCTCCTGCCCCACATTTTCGTGCTCTCGATTCTCGGGTCCGCCGTCGCCGTCTTTTACCCGGAGGTCACCGCCTTCGCCGTGCTTACGACCGTGATCGCCGCCGGCATCGACGCGGTCCGCACCCGCACCTTCCCGCTCGCCCGCACCCGCCTCGCCCTCTTCGGCATCGTCGGCGTCATCGTCCTGCTCCGCTACAACGTCCTCTCCTACATCTTCACCATCGCCCTCCAGATGGGCCAGGGGTTCCGCGCCGTCGACCTGAAGCTTTCCCTCTTCCCCTACTTCATGATCCCGACCGGCCTGGCCAACCTCCTCGGCCTCATGCCGCTCTCGGTCAACTTTCCCGAGCCCGTCACCTCCCTCACCATCGTCGCCGGCGCCCTCGCGCTCCTCGTCGCGCTCGTCACCGCCCTCCGCGCCGCCCTCCGCGCCACGCCCATCGCGATTCTCCTCCTCGTCCAGTTCTTCCTCGCGATCCGGCTCATGCAGGCCGGCAACGACTTCGGCCTCTACAAGATCGCGATGTTCATGCAGCCCGCGCTCGCCGCCGCCCTCGCCGTCGCGCTGCTCCGCCTGCCGTGGTCCCGCGTCACCGTTCCCGCCGCCCTTCTCGTCGCCGGCCTCTGCTGCGCCCCCACCGCCCTCCACTACACCCGCGCCTCCCTCGGCGAAAAGGCCGGCGGCATCACCGAGGCCAAACTCGCCTCCGCCCTCGGCACCCGCCCGCC
>JACCDX010423609.1_pt1 | contig 12472 bp, 30 predicted proteins | sample 7449681 | NCBI WGS metagenome assembly JACCDX01 (sample SAMN15323450, study PRJNA562643) | freshwater metagenome | isolation source: river surface water | place: USA:Blue River Watershed | collected 2017-08-18
GGTTTTATTAAGTCTCATCGCAAAGGTGACACTGGAGTTGGTCACACTTTTGAGCAAGAATTGGGATTGACTGAAAATTGCGTTTCAGGACCAGACATTGATGGTAAGGAATTAAAAGCAGCAAGAAAAGGTGCAGGTGGGAAACAAACTCTTTTCACTAAAGAGGGTGAATGGAAGATGCACCAGTTGCAGTTTATAGAAACTTTTGGTTTCCCTCACACAACACATAAGGGGGAAATGTCTGCACAATCTACTGTCACTAGAACTAAAAACAACAGGGGATTTTGGATTTACACTTCGGATGAGTATGTTTCAGTAATGAATGAAGATGTGGAAATTGTGAGGTGGGATTGGAACTCTTTGATAGATCAATTTGCACATAAGTTTCCTTCCTGCATTAAGGTGTATGCTGATGTAGAAAAGCGTGATGGAGTTGAGTATTTCCACTATAATGAAGCATACATTTATTCATCTACAAACAAGAATCTTTTCCGAAAAGCAATAGAGGATGATGTTATCTCTATTGACCTGAGACTGAGAACGCAGTATAATGAAGGTAAAGGAGTTAGGAATCGCGGAACTGCCTTTCGCATAAATCACTCAGAAATGGATAAGTTATTTGTTAAGGAGATTCTTGAATGATTGACACCATTCTTTATGGGGACTGTCGCTCAACACTAAAGCAATTTGCAGATGCTGGAGTTACTGCACAAATGTGTGTAACTTCACCTCCTTACTATGGTTTGCGTGATTATGGTGAAGAAGACTTGCAGATTGGTTTGGAAGAATCTCCTGAAGAGTTTATTCAACAACTCGTTGAAGTATTCCGTGGTGTGCATGATTGCCTTGCCGACGATGGAACTTTATGGGTAAACATTGGCGATTCATACTATAACTATCGTTCTGGTAAAGGGCAAACACTTCCAAAGCAATCTGTAGCATCAAGCAATCAAGATCTACCACAAATACGAAATCCTAGGAGAGGGAATAAACTTGAAGGTCTTAAAGATAAAGATCTAATTGGTATTCCTTGGATGTTAGCGTTTGCATTAAGGGCAGATGGTTGGTATCTTAGGCAGGACATTATTTGGTCAAAACCAAATCCAATGCCAGAATCAATGAAAGATCGTTGTACTAAATCACACGAATACATCTTCTTGCTGTCAAAGAGCAAGAACTATTATTTTGATGTGGATGCAATCAAAGAACCAACGGTAGATGGTAAAGAATTGAAAAGAAAACGTAGTGTTTGGGAAGTAACAACAAAACCTTACAGAGGTGCTCACTTTGCAGTCTATCCTTCTGAGTTGATAGAACCTTGCATCCTTGCAGGTTCTAGACAAGGTGACATTATTTTAGATCCATTTATGGGAAGCGGTACAACTGCTGCAGTTTCTAAATCTCTTGGTAGAAATTACATTGGGTGTGAGTTGCATCAAGAGTATGGTGAATTGATAGAGAAAAGAGTTGAAGAGACTGTAGGATTAACCAAGTTTATGTAAAATTATGAAAGAAGGATTTATTATTGGTAAAGGTACTTACGCAGCAGTCCCATTTGGTAATCAACTGATGGTGATTCACAATGGTCAGCAACTCAAAGTGTGTAGAACTGAAGCATCAGCAAGAAAGTTTATTGATAATCATAGAAAGGGTAAATCAGTGGCAAAACTTCCTGTTGATTAAAGTTACTCACCTCTAAAGTGTTTCTATAGTGTAAGCACTTGATTCTAATGCTTTTTCTCACCTATCCTGACCATGGTTGTGTTTATACTCTCTCACAAGAAGATGGTGATGAGTTGTATTATGCCCCCATCTATGCAAATGGTAGTGTAAATCTTGAGGAGTTTGCTCCTGTAGATTTAGATGCTGCAGACATGGATGAAATGGAACTTTTTGACATTCGCAATCGTCTACAAAAACTGATGGAGGTTTGATAAGGGGGGGGGCACGTCTAAACTGTACCAGTAGCATGACTACCAAGCAACAAATGAAACCTTTTGATTACTACTCCAAACCTAAAACTCTCAATCCTAACAAATTGGATTACATCACTTATTATGTTTATGATAAGGGTGAAGTTCTTTGGACTGGTCCTACTTGGGAAAAGAATAAAGCAGAACTAAAAGAAGAATATCCTGCTGCCGTTATTCAGGAAGTTTTGGATGAAGACGCATACAAAGCACATCAAGTAGAATATAAACTTGAAATCGAAAAACTTCGCAAAGAGTTTATGTATGATTTGTTTGAGGAGTTTAGTGTAACTGATAATTCTAAAAAAGATAAGGCATTTGCTTATGCTCGGGAAAAAGGCAATAGTTATAGTGAAGTGTATGATGTATTTGCTGATATTGTAGAACTGATTGAGGATTGATTATGTGTAAGCATAACCTTCCTTTATAAACTGTTCTCTATAATAATCTGCTATTTTCTTGAATGACGCTAAATCTGTTGATGCTCTAACATTATTAACACATTTTAGACACCAACAAAGATTATCTGGATGGTTTGCTTCATCAATCGTCATTCCCATTATGAAACAAACTGCGAGTGGTATTTTATGGTCTAATGATCTTTTTCTTGGGTCATTTGGATTGGGAAACTCTACTTCAGCATCCACAAATCTAATCCCAGTATGATAGCAATAATCGTATTCTTTCAGAACTGGTTTAGCATCTTTTCTTAAATGTTTTACTTTTCCTATTCTTGTTCTGCTGTGTCTTTTTCTCACTTGATCTCCAGCAACTCTGATGTATTCTGTTAGTTCTATTTGAAACTCTGGTTGTTTGTATTCTATGCTGTTTCTTTCTATTAAGTTCATAAAATAGATGGTTTCCGTCTACTTTATTTATAAGAGGACAGTTGTAAAAGTGTCCACTATCTCTTGACTTTTGCCCCTTGGCATCCTATTATTTGATTATGAACAAAACAACCACTAAAAACCTACACCTTGAGCACCCTGAAGATATGGTGCTGACTGGAAATCTTGAGGTTCTTGATTGGTTCTCTGAACCTGATAGTTTTATTTCTGTAAAACTTGATGGTGCGCCTGCTGTATGCTGGGGAACTAATCCAGCAAATGGTAAATGGTTTGTGGGTACTAAATCTGTCTTCAATAAAGTAAAGATTAAGATTGCATATTCACACAAAGATATTGATAAGTTTTATACTGGTAAAGTAGCAGAAATCCTACATCTTTGCTTTGATTATCTTCCTCGCACAAAATTGGTCATTCAAGGTGATTGGATTGGGGTAGGAGGTTCTCAAGAATATAAACCAAATACTATCACTTATCGCTTTCCAGAAGTAATCAAAGAAGAAATCATAGTTTGTCCGCACACAATCTACAGCGGTTCTGATGACATTCGTGAGATGACTGCTACTCCTTTGACTAGCAAACTCATCAGCAATAAAAATGTTTTGTTTGTCCAACCTGAAGTGGAACTGAATCCTTATCGTGAAGATTTGGAGGATGTGTGTAAGTTTGCCAAGCAAATGAGCACCCTGTGTGAGTTTGTGACACCAAACAAAGCATCACAAATCAAAAAAGAGATTAACTCCTGCATCCGTGAGCAACGTACCGTTGATGAGGATGAAATTGCAGAAAAATGTGATTGTGACATCAACCTGCTGCGTTTGTGGAAGTTGGTGAAGTCTATCAAAGATGATTTGTTCCTGTTCATTCACGAAATGGATGACATTGAATGTTCTATCAATGGTGAGGATAGTTTCCACGAAGGTTACGTCATCACGAATCAATTTGGCACCTACAAAGTGATTGACCGCGAAACATTCTCTCACGCCAACTTCACTCTCGCAAAGAATTGGTGAGAATTAAAGTTACTCACCTCCAAAGTGTCCCTATGGTATGAGAAAGACACATCGCTTCCAAACCTTCAAAGAGGCACTCAACTTTCTGATGAGTGAGTTTCAGTTGACTAATCAGCAAGCAACTCACTTTATCTGGGACAATCAGTTCACTATGGGAACTGACCGTGCTATTTGGATTACTGAACCTACCAACTGATTATGACTACCACGTTCGCTGATTACGCTGCACAGAAAGATGCACAAAACACAATCTATCTTAACATTGTTAAGTATGGTTTGATGCTATGTGATGCTCTCGGTCACGATGCGCCTGATAATTACTTCTATGAACTGGATAGTTCTGGTCGTAAGTATCATCGAATCTGGATGTACATTGGAGACCGTCGTGATAGCATCCACGCCTTTATTGATAAGAAAACAGGTTCAGTATTGAAACCCGCAAGTGTAAAAGCACCTGCCAAGGGTGAGCGTTACAATCTCCTCTCTATTCCTTCTCGTGAGAAGTGTCTTGAGAACGCTGATTGGTCGGGTGGTTATCTTTACGCAAAATGAACTATTCTAATCTATCAAAGATTCGTCCTAAACTTCGTACAACTGGACGGATCTCAGGAAACTTCGGAAAGAACAAAGTTTCCGCAGGTTCATCACTCAATGACATCGGTGGTGATGGTAACATAGGAGCAACACAAGATGATTACCTGAACCGATTGTATTATGCTTTTGATAACACTACCGACCCTAAACTTCAGCGTTTCATTTATTCCGAAATTCGTAAAATACACATCCAAAGAGGAACGTGGTAAAGAGCAATTAAAGTTACTCACCTTCAAAGTGTCCCTATAGTGTAGGCACCAAAACTTACCAAATGTTTGTTTCTATTTTTGAAGACGGTTCTCTGGTTGATTACATCAATCAGAACGCACAAGATCCTTGGGTTGGTACACCTTTTCAAGGTTATGTGTTTATGTCTCCCAAGCAAAAAGGAGAGTTTGGTGAGCGTTTCGTGTCCAAATTCTTTGAGAGTGTGTTGCTTTGTGATGTAAAACGCGCAAAGACTTCTACTGCTGGTCACGATCGTGTGATTGATGGTATTCTAACTGAAATCAAGTTCTCTCTTGCTACCCGTGACAAAAAGGGTGGAACAAAGAAAGATCAATTCATTATCAATCACGTCTCAAAAGATAAAGATTGGGAACGTCTTGTGTTCTTTGGTATCAACCAAGATGAGAAGGATTGTCGTCTATTTTGGTTCAGTAAAGAGGATTTCCTGAATCATCTTGAGTCTGATGATTGCCTGTTTGCATCACAGCAAGGTGGCAAATCTATCGGTAACGACGACTACATTTGCACAAAAGTTGATCGTCTGGTAGAATGTTCTTTTGTGAAGAGCATAACCGAATGGTGAATCTATTTCACGGCGATTGTTTAGACATTCTACCGACACTTGCAGATAATTCTGTTGACATGGTGTTGGTAGATCTGCCTTATGGTACAACAGCGTGTAAATGGGATTCTATCATCCCTCTAGACAAATTGTGGGAGCAGTATAATAGAATCTGCAAGGAAGATGGTGCGATGGTATTCACTGCAGCGCAACCATTCACAACTATACTTGCAGCATCAAATCTTCAGAACTTTCGTTATGAATGGATCTGGGAGAAACCTCAGGGAACTAATCCTATGAACGCGAAAGTGATGCCACTAAAGTCACACGAGAACATTTTGGTTTTTTATCGTAAGAAACCAACATACAATCCTCAAATGTGGTATTCAACTCCCTACAGTGGATTCTCATCAGAAACTAGCAAGATTGGGGAGGTTTATGGTAAAGCACAATCAAAGCATCGTGATAATCCTGATGGATCAAGGTATCCTAAGACAGTGTTGCGATTCAAGCAAGAAAAGGGATTGCATCCTACACAAAAACCTGTTGATTTGATGGAGTATCTGATCAAAACATACAGCAACGAAGGTGATACAGTTCTTGATAATACCATGGGATCAGGTACAACTGGTGTTGCATCTGTGAATACTGGTAGAAAGTTTATTGGTATTGAAAGTGATGAACAATACTATCAGATTGCCAAGGATCGCATCAACAATCCTTTGCTATCTTAAAGTTACTCACCTCCAAAGTGTCCCTATAGTATGAGCAACACCAACATCGTTTCCGAAATCTACTCCTACCACACCGATTGGAAGGAAGGTAAAGTCAACCAGATGTGGATTGAGCAATCTGGTGATGAGTACAAGGGGTATTCTTACGTCGCCGTTGCACACAATCCCCGCAATGGTAAGACGATGGAGATGTCCAAACCCCGCACTTCCTACACTGAAACTCTCAAATGGGTTCGCGGTTGGTGTGGCACTTTCTGCACACTTCCTGCCTGATTGATTATGCTTACTGGGATCCTAGTCTTGATTGCTTATGCTCTCGGAGCAGCAAATGTTCTTCTCATTCAACACTTTTACCGCAAATGAAATACATCGTTGAACTCTACGTTGGTGGCAAAGTCTTCAAGGAGGAAGTGTATGCTAACTCTCCCAAAGATGCACGAGAGACTGCAATCGCTCGCAATCCTACTGCCAAAGTTGTTGGTGTCAATGCAAGTTTCAAGTAATTAAAGTTACTCACCTCCAAAGTGTCACTATAGTATGAACAACACTTTCACCGTCCGATTCGATTCCAATGCACTCAATTCACCAGAGTACATTGGTCCATTTTATAGCGAAGATGAGGCACAAGACTATTGCGATGCCCGCAACGATTCTCTCTCTTTAAGTGGAGTTCCGTCGTGGGTTGCTTGTTACTCTGTCGTTGACTGATTGATGATTTCCCTTCCTAATTACACAAACAAAATGACTCTTACCAACGAACAACTTGCTGCTCTGACTGAATCTTATGCAGAGATGATCGTAGATGGAATGGACATGGATGATCTTATCACTTTTGCCATTGAATCTCTGGTTGCTGAGTATAACAAATACACTGAAGCAGAACTTCTCTCTGAGATTGAAGAATTGTATGACACTGATGTGTTAAATGATCTTGTGGAGAGTGTAACACAAGACTGAAGCAATTAAAGTTACTCACCTCCAAAGTGTCCCTATAGTATGAACAACACTCCAATCGACTTCCAATCCGACATCACTCCTACACTTCTGGAGTTTATGTGCAACAATCACACTGATCTGAATGACTGTGTAGATTTCGTTTGTTGTCTCTTTGATCTTGATGCAACTGATGAATTGATTGATCAGATTGCAGATGAGTTTGATGCTTTTTTCGGTAACTGATTTCCCACTTAATTAACACAAAACAATGACAAACTACAATCCCTACGTCAACACTCTCATCGAAATGGGTTATGATGAACAAGACTGCCGCAATGTAGCAGCGGTTGGTGAAACAAACGTCACATATCCGCGTAACATTCACGGTCGCATCTTTGAGACTGAAGCAGAATACAAAGAAGCACTTGCTGATTTGATCAATGGTCTGTAGAGTAGTTGTTACTCACCTTCAAAGTGTCCCTATAGTATGATGAACACCTCAAACGCTTTTATTCTCAACGACACTGCAAAGAATGATCCTGCAGTGCAACTTGCGATTGCCAACTATACTCAACAGTTGCAACGTGAGCATCAACAACGTGAAGCAATCCGTGCAGGATTGATTACACCTCAACGCACAACTGTTTGGAACATTTCTGACCGTGATTGAAACTGATTTCTACATTCTGACACATGATCAATACGAACAATTTAATCAGTATGCTGCAGTTGAAGGTGTTAGTTTGGATTATTATTTGATGGAGTTTTGTGATGTTCAAGGAGAGGATGTGTTCATCAATTAAAGTTACTCACCTTGAAAGTGTCCCTATAGTGTAAGCAACGCAATTTCCACAATGCGAGTCATCGAAAAGCAAATGAATCAAGCAATCGCGCAAGAACGTGATTGGAAAAAGGATAACACTGAAGTTATCAACATTGAAGGTGTAAGTTTCGTCTATCTGTATAGCAATCTGATTGCAATGGTAGGTGACACTTGGTTGGAATTGTTTGATGGCGGATTTAAGTCAAACACCACCAAATCGCGGTTAAATGCTATTCTTGCAGAGCACGGATCTGGAGAGTATGTTTATCAAAAGAACTTCAACTGGTTTGTATCAACAAAGGACGGAGAAGTTGAGTTCAATGATGGTATCAAGTTAGACTGAATTAAAGTTACTCACCTTCAAAGTGTCCCTATAGTATGACCACTGCACAATCCCAAATGAATCTCTATATCATCAACAACGTTCTGTTTCTGTCTGATTATACCTCTGGAATGGTTGTTATCGCTGCTGAGTCTAAAGAATCTGCCCGCGAGTTCTTTATAAAAGAGTTCAGCGAATATTATGCTGATGAGTTCGATAAGTATGCATACTTTACGATCATCGAAGATGTGAAACATCCTGCTGGTGTTGTTGCTTATGAATACGGTGGAGGTTGAATTAAAGTTACTCACCTTGAAAGTGTACCTATAGTGTAAGGCACAACCACTGATGCAAAAAACCTTCAAAAAGTTCATCTGGAAAGACTCTAACTCAGACCAAATAAAGGTTATTCTAGCAAGGTCAGAATACCAAGCAAGGAAACAGAATTTCGGTAATCTTGCTGGTTATCTTTACTCTCACTCTATCCCTCTTAACTGATGTTCAAGATTCGTTACTTCACTCCTTATCAACAACAATGGAGGACGCAATCATTCTCTACATTAGATGAGGCAAATCGTATGGTTGAGTTCTACAAATCGTGTGGATCTCCTGCTGAACTTATCACTTACTGAACTCTCATGATTGAACTTCTCATCTCTTCAACTATCGTAGGTCAGGCACTCATTGGTCCTAATCTTCTTCGTACTGATTATCTCACTCCTGCAAATCAAATCATTACAATTCAAGAAACAATCCAAGAAGTTCCTGATACTGAACCCTGCAATCTATGAGTAAGTTTATCATAGGCACTATCACTGGTATTGTATTATCTACTGTAGGGTTCAATGGGTTAGCAAACCTAGGAAACAATGCAGTCCAAATGATTCAATCAACTGCCCAATCTGCAAACAACTGATGATCACTCCTCTCACACAATGCCTTCCGTTCATTATCAACAAAGAGAAGGAACATTCACCAGAAGGTAGTTTCTCACTGTACTTTTATAGTCGTAAGATTATACACAAGAACAAGGTAAGGTATAAGTATGAACCGCTAAGATTTGATGGAGAGCAAGTAAGATTCAAGTCAAAGAAGGAAGCAAAGTGTTATGCAGAGTACCGATTAGGACTTGATTGATTATACTATAGAGACCCCACTTATAGGGGTCTTTTTTATTGTTTTTATGGATGAGGTAAAGTATTCATCACTTTTCGTAATCCGTATTGATTGATATATTGTTCCAATGCACCTTCAATCATACTATTCATAAACTCATAAGAGTTAGGAACTGGTAATCCTTTTCTTATACTTGCCGAGTGAACTTCTTTCATCTTTGCTAATACAAAGTGATTTACACTAAATCCATTCACAGTGCCATTATGTTCTATGTTCTTCTTCTTACTTACCCACTCCAAGTTTTCCAGTCTGTTATCACTACTGTTTCTGTTTCTATGATTAACTTCCATTGTAATATCGTCGGTTGGGATGAATACGAGAGCAACTAATCTATGAACTAAAAAGTTCTTTTTTCTTCCTGTCTTATCTGTTAATAATACCGTCCTATATCCGTGATTTTTCTTCTTCCATCCAGGAGAAAGTATCCTTGGTTTGTTATATTTGAAGGACCATACATTACCCTCAGTGTCTACACCATATCCAGGATAATCTCCTAGGTGTTTTGTATTCTCAAGTCTCAGTAATCTTGCTTCCATTTGAGTAGTTTTACCACTGAAAGTATATAGTGGAAAAAGTATTTTAACAAGGAGAAAAAATGTGATTAAATGGTAGCAAGTAATTAACAAAGAAGTATAATAACTGTGTTATATTGTTTTAATCTCTCTGTGTGCTTATAAATGTGCTGGAGTCTTGTTATCTTAGCAAGCATACACTAAGGACCGCACTTTTGTCAACCACAGGGTCACAAAATCCTCACACATCCCCCACATAAATCCACACCCCACCCATAAATACGCACAAGGTCTTGACACAAACCTCAGAGCATCTTAGACTACTCTCATAACACACAAGGAGCGAACTTATGTCAGTTGCTTATAGTCAGGCACAGAAGCAGCGTTATAGAATCACTCTGGATCTATCAGTGTTCGGTGACTTCGACCCACATCAGATTGACTGGGAGAAGTTATTTGAATTGGAACCTGCAGAGAAGTGTGATGCCTACGTTGAGGACTTAAGCACACCTGACAGTTGGTGATTGATAGGGAATTAAAGTTACTCACCTCCAAAGTGTCCCTATAGTGTAAGGACCTACCAAGCGTCACTAAATGAACTTCAACGACCTCTTCGATTCCATTAAACTTACTGAGGAATTGGCACTGGAAAACTATCAGCAACGTAACGGAGTTGTTGATTATCGCCTTCCGGGAGTTTGTAACCACTACTTCGAAAAGTATGATCTGAAGGGTAAGCGTGACGGTGAGATTTGCCTCACTTGTAAAGTCACCAAGACTGTAAAAGGTCAGTTGCGTTATACCTTCCAGATCGACGGTAAGCGTATCGCAGAGAAGCAAATCGTCGCTCAGTTTAATGCTCTCGGTGCATTTAGCGGTTGATTAAAGTTACTCACCTTGAAAGTGTCCCTATAGTGTAAGGGGCACACACTTCACCCCTAAAGTCTTCCCAAATTCTCACAAATGACCAACACTTTCCGAGTTGTAATTCCCACCGCTGATGGTATGCAAGTCGCTGGAGAGTTTCCTACTCGCTTGTATGCATTAATGTTCCAGCAAGTTATCCTTACTGAGCGTTCCCTTAAGTGTGTAGTTGAGGAGTTCATTAACGGTCGCTGGATGGACTGAATCCTTCCATTCTAACGTACACTTTTCACCTCAAACTAACCTCAAATGACCATCCTCAAAGATATGTACACTGGCAAAGTTCGTCTCTCCCTTGTGGAAGATGATGCTTTCCTGAGTGCAATCGAAGGTCTGCAATCCTTCGTTCTTGATACTAATGCCGATTGCGAAACTGCATACGATTGGGTATGCGATCAGTGCAACATTCATTCCTTCGTTGCTGACAACTATGCGTGGGATAAGTTCTTCTGGACCTACCAATCTGCAGTCGCCTGAGTTACACTTTTCCACCTAAACTTTCACACAATGACCACCACTTACCAGACCAACATCACCGACCAAGAGTATAACGGTTGGACCAATTATGAGACGTGGAATGTAGCACTTTGGTTGCAAAATGATCAGTGCTATTATGACATTGCGTTGCTCTGTGATGATTATCAGGACTTCGTAGATGCTCTTGAAGTGTGTGCATTTAACGTCAAATCTACCCCCGATGGTGTTAAGTGGAATGACCCTAAGTTGAACCATCACGAACTCAACGATCTCATCGAAGATCTCTGATTAACTAACACATAAGGGAATGAGATGCGCCCTATAAAGACACTCACTGTTCACACACTAACTAACACTTTTCTTCTTCATTATGTCCAATCAAGTTATCATCTCTCTGCTGGGTCGTGCTAACACTGGCAACGAACTTCTGCAGATTCTTGATACTCTGGTAGACGACAATCAGCAGGCAGTTGCTTATGCTGAACCGACTGCAGATGTGGTAGAATTCTGATAGTAACGGTGCGGTTCTTGAGTATTATACAGGGACCGCACCTGTTCTTTATATTGACTGTCAAACAGTTAGGTATTATAATTAACTTGTAATCGTGATTTGACAGTGTTAAGAATTAGCAGTTAATTTATGTTGTTTGTTATTGTTTATAGCGGGCGTTGCGGTTATAAAAACGCTCCACTACCCTAACCTACAGTGTATGTCTTTTTCGACCTCTCTATCTCTCTTAAATAAAAAATTTTTCCGGTTATAAAAAATGCCATACAAAGATCCACAGAAACAAAAAGAAGCAAAAAGGAGATATTATCTAAAGAACAAGTATAATATAAGCAATACTCCAAGTTTTCCCCCCTTAAAAATTCCGGAAAATATTAAAGAAACACAATATCTCGGATATTATATTGGGATTGATGGTAAGGCATATAGAGTTCCCGGAAAACATGACAGATATGCAGAAATTAATGAGTATGGATTAATACTTATGAGTACATCTCTGAGGGGAAATCCTTCTCACAAGAAGTATCAGTATCCTTCCATTAACGTCACACTTCGGGATGAGAATGGAAAATTTCTGCGTCAAAAAAAGGTGAATATTCACAGATTAGTTGCAGAAATGTTTATTCCAAATCCACATAATTATGATTCTGTAGATCATAAAGATAGAAACAAACACAACAATCATGTAAGTAATTTGGAATGGTGCTCTATTGAAGATAATAAAAAATCTTGGAAGAGAGATGATGAGTATAGAAAGAATGTTAGTGAATCGAGTAAAAGAGTAAAAGTATATGGGATAGGAATTAATGATTCTGATGTTTTGTCTCGCAATAAGAAAAACTATGACA
>JACCDX010491145.1_pt1 | contig 12469 bp, 9 predicted proteins | sample 7449681 | NCBI WGS metagenome assembly JACCDX01 (sample SAMN15323450, study PRJNA562643) | freshwater metagenome | isolation source: river surface water | place: USA:Blue River Watershed | collected 2017-08-18
GGGGTGGCTTTTTTATTTCGCATCTTAAAAATGAATCTACCTGATAAACAACCCTCTTCCCGTACAACGTAACCAACGTAACTGATAGCAAAATCGATGTAACGTCGCATCAAATTTGTGTACTCACAAACCCCAGACACACTTCCCTTGATGCTTCGCGATCGCTGAAAAAAAAATCTCTCCAAACTGCGTGGATCGCTTGTTAACCACCGGAGGGATTTCAATGAAGAAGCATCTTCTAGCGTCAGCAATGTTTACACTACTTGCAAGCGGGTCAGCGCTCGCGCAAAGCGGCCTTACTCTGTATGGCAATATCGATGCCTCTGTCGTAACGGCAAGTGGTATCGGGCCCAACGATGCGCGACGCACCAACTTTGGAGAAGGCAACTGGGCACCATCGGTATGGGGCGTGAAAGGATCGGAAGATCTGGGCTCGGGTATGCGTGCGCATATGCGCTTTGAAGGCGGCTTTAATTCTGGCAATGGTGCCATCGCCAATGGTGGCACAACCGGCATTTTCAGCCGTATGGCCAATGTCGGCATCAGCGGTCCTTTCGGCGCCATTACTGCGGGCATGAGCATGTCACCATTCATCGCCGCTTACACGTCAACACTCGCACTGGCAGGCGAAAATTTTTATGTACCCGCATTGCTATTACATCGTCAGGGCACTGCACTCAATGCAAGCAGCGTTCCCGTCTCGGTCGCAACGGGTGGTACGGATGCAGACCCGGGCTTTAATAGCACCGGCGGATTTTTCATTCCCAATTCGCTGACTTACAGCTTGCCTTCCGAAATGCTCAAAGGTGTCACCGGCAATATCATGTATGCATTCGGTGGCGTTCCCGGCGATAGCGGCACCAACCGTTTTATATCCGGCAATGTCGGCTTTGAGTTTGGCGACTGGACAGTGATCGCTGCCGCCTCAGATCGTGATGCACAGTATCGCCAATATCTGCTTGGTGCGCGTGTGCCGCTGGGCCCGGTGAAGCTCGCGGCAAATTATGTGCGCTTCAACCCGGAAACTGGTGACTCGAGCAACACTTACGTGATTGGTGCAGAAATGGCTGTACAGCCCAATGCAAGCGTCGGCATCAACTATGCGCGCAACAGTGGAACAAATAATCCAGCCATCATCAATCTGTCAGCAGTGTATGCACTATCGAAAACTACCAGTTTTTATGCTGCCTATAATCATGCTACCGATGGTGCGTTTTCATCCTACTCGGGATCGGTAGATGCCGGCGCCAATCCCGCTACGCTTGCACAAACAGGTACATCGAATGCGTTCATGGTCGGCCTGCAAAAAGGATTCTGACGCTGTTCTAAGGCCTAAGCTGCGCAAACTTGGCAAGCCTGAACTTGCACCACCTGATACATTCAGGCGTTTTTAGCAGGACGAAAAACAAGACGATCTGCATAAAAATTGGCATCCTGCCCGGGCCACCACCCGGGCATACCGAGCACTGGCAACGGCGTGAAATTTTTCGCTGTAAAGCCCTGCGCCAGTTGTTCGGCAACCGTCTTATCGAGCCAACGCTGTTTTTCAGCTGCCGCAAGCGCATGCCATTGCGGCTCGACGTTAATAATCCATGCATGCGCAGTGATGGCTTTATAAGGGTGCACCAATTTTTCGAGCAGAGCGTGGCCAAACAGGATCACTTCGCAGCTTTGCTTGAACAGCGCGCGATTTTGAAAAAAAACTTCCTCCCATTGATGCTGTTTTAATGCTTCTACGAATGCCGGTTCACTGCAGACTAGCAGCGCAGCATTTTCATCAAACAATGTGGCGGCATCGCGCTGACTACCTCGCATGCCGCGTGCCTGCAGTTGTTCCGTGCGAAGCAGTTCAAGCGCCTGCAAAGAATTCAGCGTGCGCTTAGCCAGTGGAAAGCGTAACCAGATCAGCGCATTGAAAAAATCATGCAAATTGTCGCGTGTGGGAACCGCACCAGTTTGATAGATATGGGATTCGTATACCAGGCCCGCTGGCAAAGTATGTTGCGCTACAAACTGTATCGGGTGATGTTGCGCATTGCGCAGGTCAGCTCGCAAGGCGGCATCATTCATCGCGGCCAACCAGTTGGGGCCATCTAGTAGCGGCAAGGCCAGATCATGTATCTCGGCCAGCCAGGCGCGCGACCAGTTAATAGCATTCGCCACACTGCGGTCAAACATACTGAGCAGGCTTAGACAAGCTTCCAGTGAAGTACCTGTCCAGCATCCAGGGGAACGACTGTCGCTTCACCAAGGGCAAGCTGATCCGGTATGGTCCAGGTCTGACGATGCAGGGTGACCTGGTCAGGATTGCGCGGCAATCCATAGAAATCCGCACCATGGAAACTGGCGAAGGCTTCCAGTTTATCCAGCGCACCAGCTTCTTCAAATGCCTGCGCATAGAGCTCCATCGCATGCAAAGCGGTATAGCAACCGGCGCAGCCACACGCATGTTCCTTGAGGCCTTTCGGGTGCGGCGCTGAGTCTGTGCCCAGAAAAAACTTAGCACTCCCCGATGTGGCCGCCCTCACCAGTGCTTGCCGGTGACTTTCACGCTTGAGTATAGGCAGGCAATAATAGTGCGGACGCACGCCACCTTTAAAAATCGCATTACGGTTATAGAGCAAGTGATGCGCTGTGATGGTGGCTGCGATCGGTCCTTCGGCCTGGCTGACATAATCTACTGCATCACTGGTCGTAATATGTTCGAAAACTATTTTCAGCTGCGGCAGATTTTTTCGCAGTGGCTGCAGAGTACGATCAATGAATACGGCTTCACGATCGAATATATCAATCTGTGCATCTGTGACCTCACCATGTACCAGCAACGGCAAGCCCAGCTCTTGCATGGCCTCAAGCGCTTTCATGCAGTGTTTTAAGTCCGTGACGCCCGCATCTGAGTTGGTTGTCGCTCCGGCCGGATACAGCTTGATGCCATGCACAAAACCACTGGCCACTGCGCGACGCACTTCATCTGCTTTGGTGTTGTCTGTCAGGTATAGCGTCATCAGTGGTTCAAACTGCATGCCTTCAGGTAAGGCCGCATGGATACGATCGCGGTAGCCACTGGCCAGCGCCGTTGTCGTAACAGGCGGCTTGAGATTCGGCATGACGATTGCACGGGCAAACTGTTTAGCTGTGTGCGGCAAAATATCTTCAAGCATCGCACCATCGCGCAAATGCAAATGCCAGTCGTCCGGTCTGGTGAGGGTCAGAGTGGCAGGCATGGCTGAATTTGACATGAGATTGCGCCTAAATTGGTCTATTGGCAGATTTTACAGGACGAGTATGACGCGATAGTCATTCACGTTGGTGCGCGTTGGCCCTGTCACCAGCAAATCGCCGAGCGCAGAAAAATAACTGTAGCCGTCATTATTGGCCAGCAAGCGCTGCGCTGACATACCCAACTTTGCCGCACGCTCTGCGCTATCCGGGAACAGTAGTGCACCCGCATTGTCCTCTGTACCATCAATGCCATCGGTATCGGCAGCCAGCGCATAAATATCCGGCATGCCTGCCAGCTCGACTGCCAGTGAAGTCAGAAACTCGGCACAGCGCCCGCCACGACCATTGCCACGAACCGTCACAGTACATTCCCCGCCAGAGATCAGCGCAACCGGCGCACGAAATGGCTGTGCATAGTTGCGTATTTCACGTGCCAGCGCTGCATATACTTTTGCAACTTCGGCAGCTTCACCTGTTACGGTATCACCCAGCACAACCGGCGTAATATCCCGCGCCTGAAAAAAATCAGCAGCGGCCTGCAAGCTTTGATGGGCAGTCGCAATCACCTGCTGCGTAACCTTGGCAAACAAAGGGTCGCCAGGCTTGGGCGTTTCGTCAATTTTGCCGGCTGCACCGGCCTCCAGGTGGGCAATCACCGGGGCCGGCGCGGCAACCTGAAAGCGCGCCAATATGGCAAGGGCTTCGCTATAGGTGCTGGGATCGGCACATGTAGGGCCGGATGCGATTGCACTCGGATCGTCGCCGGTCACGTCGCTGATGATCAGGGTCGTCACCGGCGCCTTGCAGGCAGCTGCCAGCCGGCCACCCTGTATGCGCGACAGATGTTTTCTGACGATATTCATCTCTGTGATCGGCGCACCGGATTTCAACAGCCCCGCCGTCACCGCTTTCAGATCGGCCATGGAAATCCCTGCAACCGGTAATGACAACAGGCTTGATCCGCCACCAGAGATCAGTGCGATCAGGTGATCATCCGGCGTGAGCGCAGATACCAGGGAGAGAATCTCCTCCGCCGCTGCTTCGCCGGCACCATCGGGTACCGGATGACTGGCCTCGACTACCCTGACCCGCTCAGTATCCATGCCATGCGCATAACGGGTCACCACCAATCCTGCAAGTGGCTCCGAGGCCGGCCAGGCAAGCTCTACGGCGCGCGCCATACTGGCCGCTGCCTTGCCGGCTCCCACGACCAGCGTCTTGCCCTTGGGCGGCGCCGGCAAATGGGACGCGACGATCTTAAGCGGATCAGCAGCGCCAACGGCAGCATGAAAACTGGCAATCAATAGCTCTTTTGAATGCATCGCAATAACCTGGTCATAAAAGAAAGCATTATTTTAAGAGACTGCGCGCCGCAGGCAGTTGAAAGATTTTGATTGACGCTGATTCTGCCTGCGAGATCCGACCGGCCGCCTGCTCGCTGCAGGTGGCATCAAGCCGACAACTGCGCGTCGCCGGCCTCTTCCTGACGTGCCTGCTGACGCTCCCACATCTGCGCATAGGCACCTTGTGCGGCCAACAGCTGCGCATGATTTCCACGCTCAATGATCCTGCCATGGTCCATTACCAGTATTTGCTCGGCATCGGCGATGGTCGATAGCCTGTGCGCGATGACCAGAGTGGTACGGTTGCGGGCGATTTCTTTTAATTGCGACTGGATTGCCTGTTCAGCGCGCGAGTCTAGTGCCGAGGTCGCTTCATCAAAAATCAGGATGGCAGGATTTTTCAGCAAGGTACGCGCAATTGCAACGCGCTGCTTCTCGCCACCGGATAATTTTAATCCGCGTTCTCCCACAGAAGTCTCATATCCATCCGGTAAACTGATAATGAAATCATGAATGTATGCTGCGCGCGCTGCTGCGATGATTTCTTGCTGGGTAGCGCCAGGCCGGCCATAGCCAATGTTATAAGCAATGCTGTCGTTGAACAGCACCGTATCTTGCGGAACGATGCCGATCGCACCGCGCAACGAGGCCTGCGTTACCTGACGTATATCTTGTCCGTCTATCAAAATGACGCCTGCATTCACATCATAAAAACGGAACAACAGGCGCGCAAGCGTTGACTTACCTGAACCACTATGGCCGACCACAGCAGTCGTTGTGCCTGCTGCAATCGTGAAATCTACATCAAACAAAATCTGCCGCTTGGGCTCATAGCTGAAATCTACGTGTGAAAAACGCACCTCTGCCTGCCGCACGGCCAGTGCTTGTGCGGCAGGCGCATCAGCGACTTCATGATGCTGGTCGAGCAGCGTGAACATTTTTTCCATATCCGCCAGACTTTGCTTGATCTCACGATAGATCACGCCAAGAAAATTCAGCGGTATATATAACTGGATCATGAATGCATTGACCAACACCAGATCGCCCAGCGTCAATGTGCCGCCAATTACACCCAAGGTCGCGCGCCAGAGTATCAGCGTCACGGCAAAGGCAATGATCAGTGATTGTCCGGTATTGAGCAACGTGAGCGAAGTTTGCGAACGCACTGCTGCGGTCTCAAAGCGCTTTAATCCTTCGTCATAGCGGCTGGCTTCATATTCTTCATTGCCGAAATATTTGACCGTTTCATAATTGAGCAGCGAGTCAATCGCTTTCGTATTGGCTTTTGAATCCAGTTCATTCATCGTGCGCCGGAAATGCGTGCGCCACTCCGTCACCAGGACTGTGAACACTACATAAATGAACAGCGCAATCAGCGTGATCACCGAGAACCAGATGTCATATTGCAGTGACAGATACCCCAGCACCAAAATGACTTCGACCAGGGTCGGTAAGATGCTAAAGAGCGTGTAAGAAACCAGAGAGGAAATGCCGCGCGACCCGCGTTCTATGTCACGGGTGATGCCACCGGTCTGGCGATTGAGATGAAATCGCAGCGAAAGTCCGTGCAAATGACGAAATACTTTGAGTGCGATCGTACGCACGGCACGCTGCGTCACTTTAGCGAAAAAGAACTCGCGCAATTCGGTAAACACGGTCGTGGATAGCCGAAGCAGGCCATACACGACCAGCACACCGAAAGGCAAAATCAGGAGGGTAGCCGGCCGATCGGGCGTGATCGTCAGCCTGTCGATCAATTCTTTTAGCACCAGCGGCACACCGACATTGGCAACCTTGGCACCGACCAGACAGGTCAGTGCCAGTAACACGCGCCATTTATAGGCCCATAAATACGGCACCAGGGTTTTTATCGTGCCCCAGTCATTACGTGTCGCCTGATTGGCTGGTGAAGAATGATGGGAGTGGGCGTGGTGGCGCATGGCGAACAGTAAGATAACTGACAGGCAAAAATCGGACGGAATAGTTTATGCTACGGTACGACGCAGCATCTGAAATCTCGACAATTATTGATTGTAACGTTTAAAACAAACCGGCACAGGGAGTCCGTATGAATGAATCCAGCGTAAGCAGTCTGCCCGAGGGCATGCCGACATTGCGAGTCATGCCTATGCCGGCAGATGCCAATGTTCATGGTGATGTATTTGGTGGCTGGATCATGGCACAGGTCGATATTGCCGGCGCGCTGCCAGCGGTGCGGCGTGCCAACGGACGCGTAGGTACGGTCGCGGTGAATTCATTTGTATTCAAGCAGCCGGTATTCGTGGGCGACTTGCTTTCTTTCTATTCCAGAATCGTAAAAACAGGCCGCACGTCGGTCACGGTGAATGTAGAAGTCTATGCAGAGCGCAACCGACTTCAATCAGAAATCGTCAAAGTGACCGAGGCTACGCTGACCTATGTCGCCACGGGTGACGACCGCAAACCCCGCGAATTACCGCCTCTTCCATAATCTTCCTGAAAAATAAAAGAGCGATCCGTCTTGCGGTAATCAAGCGGCCTGAGTATCGCGCAGCTCTCGGCGCAATATTTTGCCGACATTGGTTTTAGGCAGTTCATTGCGGAACTCGATAAATTTCGGACGTTTATAGCCAGTCAGCTGATCATGACAGTACGCCATCAATTGTTCGGCAGTGAGCTCAGGATCGCGCCGCACGACAAACAATTTAACGGCCTCACCGCTTAATTCATCCGGCACGCCAACGACAGCGCATTCCTGCACACCGGGATGCAACGCCACCACACCTTCCACTTCATTGGGATACACATTGAATCCCGATACCAGCACCATATCTTTTTTTCTGTCCACAATCGTGATGTAACCACGCTCATCCATGATGCCGATATCACCGGACTTGAAAAATCCGTCCGGCGTCATCACGCGCGCGGTTTCATCAGGCTTGTTCCAGTAACCGACCATGACTTGCGGACCACGAATGGCAATTTCACCGGGCTGTCCAAGTGCAACCTGATGGCCTTTCTCATCCAGAATCACGATCTCGGTCGACGGAATCGGCAAACCAATGGTGCCGGTGAATTCACGGCTATTGGCCGGATTGGCCGTTGCTACCGGCGCGGTTTCAGACAAACCATATCCTTCCACGATATTTCTGCCGGTGACTTTCTGCCAGCGGTCATTGACGGCTTGTTGGACCGCCATACCTCCGCCATTGCATAGCTTCAGGTTAGAGAAATCAAGGCGGGCAAAGTCCGGATTATTGAGCAGGCCGTTGTAAAGCGTATTGACTGCTGGCAGTAAGTTAAATTTATATTTGCTGATTTCTTTTACCAGCCCCGGTATATCGCGCGGATTGGGTATCAGGATATTCATGCCACCAAGACGCGCACCCATCAGACAACATACTGTGAGCGCAAAGATATGATAGAGCGGTAGCGCACATACAAACGTCAGAGCCTCGACTCTGGGCGGCATCGCCATCGCAGGCTGCAGCCAGACTTCGTTTTGCAACAGATTAGCGATCAGATTGCGGTGACTGAGCATGGCACCCTTGGATAAACCTGTCGTGCCGCCTGTGTACTGCAGGAAGGCGATATCATCGTGACCCAGTTCAACCGGCTTTAATCGCATGCGACCGCCATGTTCAATCACGCGCTTGAAACGCACTGCATTAGGCAGTGAAAATGCCGGCACCATTTTCTTTATATTGCGTACGACAAAATTGACGATCGTGCCTTTCACGCCACCCAATAGATCGCCCATGCTGGTGACCACGGCAATTTTCACTGCTGTATTGTCAATCACCTTTTCCAGCGTAGCCGCAAAATTTTCAAGAATGATGATTGCTTCTGCACCCGAGTCCTTTAGCTGATGCTCAAGTTCGCGCGGTGTGTAGAGCGGGTTCACATTAACGACGATGTAGCCGGCGCGCAGGACCGCAGCGATCGCAACCGGATATTGCAATACATTGGGCATCATCAGCGCAACTCGTGCCCCCTTGGAAAGTCCCTGCCCCTGCAACCATGCAGCAAGCTTTTTTGACATCGCATCGACTTCTGCATATGTGATCAGCTTATCCATGCAAGCATAGGCGTTGCGTGCAGCATATTTGCTAAATGATTCTTCCAGCAGCTGAACCAGTGAACGATAGCGGGTGAAATCAATTTCTGCCGGCACGCCCTCCGGGTAGGATTTAATCCAGAATTTATCCATGCGTCACCTCAGATCCCTTTTATTTTCAGGCCCACTAAAGAGCCAGCCTGTTTTTCTTATTTCAGGTGATGCTATCTGAAAATAATCAGATCGTGTGATTATTGCAGCGCAGCAGAAGCGGGCAGAGATTCCGGTAGCGCGTGCGCTGAAGCGGCCAGATATTTTTGCAACCGTTCACGGCGTGTTTTTTTGTCTAGTCTGGCCAGCTCACGCACGGATTGATAAAAGGATCGCATATCCGGATTAGCTGCCAGCAGCTGCTTGAATGCCGGCACCAGATCATGATAAGTGGTGACCAGCGCAAAATTGGCATTTGACAACGGTTCATTGAACCAGTTGTCATAGCCTGCATAGCCTTGCCAGCGCTCCTGCTTGAGCAGCTCATAGTGCGCCTTCAACGACTGGAATATCTGCGCCTTTCGTTGCCTTTTTTTGACCTGACTATCAGTACTAACAAAATTAACTTCCAGTTCACGGCGGTACAGCATCAGCAAATCCAGAAAGTCCGTTTTTCGCTGGCTATGTTCCAGATAACGGTCGCGCATAGATGCATCTGCCTGCGTGGCAAGCCAGCGTGCCACACCGATTTCTTCGACCGCAGTAGCAAATGACTCATTGAATTGCGAATCACCGGGCGCATAGGCGACCTGATGCGCCAGCTCATGAAAGACCAGCCGCGCGACTTCTGCATCCGGATACGCAATAAAGGTCGATAAGACCGGATCATCAAACCAGCCCAGCGTTGAATAGGCTGGCACGCCGGACACACGCACATCAAATCCTTCGCGATGCAGACTGTCGGCAAATGACTGTGCAGCAGCCTGACTGTAGTAGCCTCGGTAATCAACGCATCCGGCTATGGGAAAACACCACTGACTGGGCTTAATCGACAGCTCCGGTGTTGCGACGACATTCCACATCACATATTTGTTGTTTAGTTGCGCATAATTTTTATAGCTGCCGTTATCAGGCAGCCCTAATTCGCGCGCTGCATAGGCGCGAATTTCCTGCACGCGCTTTAGCCGGTCTTTTAGTTCGGTCTTCACAGACGGATCGGCCAGCCATCGATCTATCGGCCTTGCTGATGAAACTAACTGCATTTGTCCCTGCATTGCCTGCGCGTAATAGCCAAGCTGGGCACAGCCAGATAAATCAAGCAATGCAATAACGGCACCAATTAAGATACAAATTTTTTTCATGGATTGCTATAACTTTTCAACCTGCACAAGGACATCATAAAACGTGGCCGCATGTCCCATATCAGTCAGGCGTTGACTGGTCAGCTCATTGGCATTCTTGCCGTCGTCCGCATATTTTTTCCACCAGATGGACAGGCCGACAACCATGCCCACCCGAACATTTTCTGATACACGCGCTTTGAGCAGCACTGAGCCGCGGTCATTGAATACCCTGACCCTGTCACCCTCTTTAATGCCACGCGCATAAGCATCATCTGGATGCATATCAAGATGCGGCTCGCCTTCCGTATCACGCAGGCTCCTGACATTGACGAAGCTGGTGTTGAGAAAGTTCCTTGCAGGCGGGGAAATCATTGCCAGCGGATAGTGACGTGCCAACTCAGGCGCGCTCTGCACTGACTCATACGGTGGCGTGTAAGCAGGTAAAGGATCTAGTCCGTCCTGTTTCATCCGCTCGCTGTAAAACTCACATTTTCCGGAAGGTGTGGCAAAACCACCATGAGCAAAAGGCGCTGCCTGCATAACCAATTTCTGCCAGCCTTTATTTTTCAGGCGTTCCCATTCAACATTCCCAATGCGTACGTCATCGGTGCAGAATGCCTGCGCAGCGATTTCATCATCACTTTCCGAGAAACAGGCATCATCAAAACCCATGCGCGCCGCCAGCAAGCGGAAGATCTCCGTATTAGGCTTGGCTTCACCACAGGGCGCAATCGATGCGTTATTGGCCATCATGTAGAGATGGCCATAAGTCGCATGTATATCGATATGCTCAAGCTGCGTGGTTGCTGGCAATAAGATATCGGCATAGTCTGCCGTATCAGTCTGAAAATGCTCGAGTACCACTGTAAACAGATCTTCTCTGGCAAATCCCTGGGCAACTTTTGCCGACTCCGGTGCGACCGCAACCGGATTGGCGTTATAAACAATCACGGCCTCGATAGCCGGACCGAATTCTGCCGATGCGGGTTTGAGTAAATCATCACCTATGGTACTCATATTGATCACGCGCGCCGGACTCACCAGGTTGTCTGGTGCAAGATCAGGACGCTCAAGCATGGGCGTATTTTTTGGAAAACTGTCTCCCGATGAAAGCAGTATGCCACCGGCTGTATGTCGCCATGCACCAACCAGCGCAGGCAGACAACTGATATTGCGAACCGCCATGCCACCACCACGTACGCGCTGCAGACCATAATTTAGCCGAATCGCAACCGGTTCATTACGTTGTGCGGTCTGGCCATACAAAAGTGCGAGGTTCTCTACCTGTTCACTCGTGATGCCGCAGATCTTAGCCGTATATTCAGGCGTCCATTGGGTGACACGTTCGGCAAGCTGGGAAAATCCCAGTGTGTAGTCGTGAATATAGGCATGATCGAGCAAGTCATCACGTATCAGCACATGCATCATGCCCAGAGCCAGTGCTGCGTCTGTTCCTGGTAATAGCGCAATATGCTGATGACATTTTTGTGCCGTGAGCGATCGGTAGGGATCAATGGCCACTAATATCGCACCATGACGCTTGGCCTCTTGCGCTTTCATCCAGAAATGCAGATTCGAAGCGACCGGATTGCCACCCCAGATCAGGATCACTTTCGCATGTTCGAACTGCTCAGTATCCGTGCCAATTTTTGCACCCACAGTATATTTGTAGCCCACAGCGCCGGCAGAAGCACAAATTGTCCGCTCAAGACGTGACGCGCCCAACTTATTAAAAAAGCGCATCGACATAGACTCTCCCTGTACCAGCCCCATTGTTCCGGCATAGCTATAGGGGAGAATGGCGCGCGGATCTTTTGCTGCGATGTGCCTAAGCTTTTCTGAAATGAGATTGAGCGCCTCGTCCCAGCTGATGCGCATGAATTTTCCCTCACCTTTTTTGCCGATACGTTTTTGCGGATAGAACAGGCGGTCGGGATGATAAGTACGCTCGACATAGCGCGAGACTTTCGTGCAGAGTACACCTGCCGTATTGGGGTGTAACGGATCGCCCCTGACTTCTGTCGCTACACCATCCTGCACGGTGACCAGCATGGCGCAGGTATCGGGACAATCATGCGGACAAGTGGCACGGACGATTTTTACAGCCATACGCGACTCCGTATCAGGGGTAATTTTTACCAATCTTGCAACAATTCATATTGCGCCTCTAAAGGTTAATATTACACATCAGATGGTCAATCAGGCGACCAAATCGACCTTAGAAAAAATCAGGATGAGACACCCATGAACTTGCTCGAACCTATTCTTCAGCATCAGCACGAATTGCAAAAAATCCGTCGCACGATACATGCGCATCCCGAGTTGTCATACGAAGAAGTGATGACTGCCGACTTAGTTGCGCAAAAACTGACGGAATGGGGCATTCCCGTCATTCGCGGCCTAGGCATCACAGGTGTGGTCGGCGTAATTAAAAACGGGAGCAGTGAACGCTCTGTTGGTTTGCGTGCAGATATGGATGCGCTACCTATACAAGAGTCCAATAGCTTCCCGCACCACTCGACCCACAAGGGGAA
>JACCDX011392889.1_pt1 | contig 12469 bp, 10 predicted proteins | sample 7449681 | NCBI WGS metagenome assembly JACCDX01 (sample SAMN15323450, study PRJNA562643) | freshwater metagenome | isolation source: river surface water | place: USA:Blue River Watershed | collected 2017-08-18
AGTCGATTTCCACGCTTGCCCACATCATACGTTCGAATCTCCGCATAAGTCATTCGAAATAAATTCAATGCACTTTCCTCCGACTTCAACACCGGATCACCCGACGGATGACTTGCATACAACGAATTCATATATGGCTCATGACTCACCACAACCTGACCATCTGCTGAAAGACATACATCCATCTCAAGCACCTGAACGCCCAGGCTCAACGCATGTTCAAAAGCAGGCAATGTATTTTCTGGAAATAATCCGCGGCAACCGCGATGACCTTGAAGGAATGGCATTTGGGCCATAATAGAAAAATTTAATAGCAAAAGTATAGCAATTTTCATGTTTAACGACGCTGCGCTTTTTTGCGTTTTTCTGCCACCACGAGCTTCACCTCATCATATAATTGAATAAAATCCTTAGGCTCTTTGGCATAGGATTCCAAACTCTTAACAAACGTAAGGGAATCCACTCCATGCCGCTTCAATGTTCTTTTTTCGAGGAAATGGTACATCAACAAACTTGAATCCATGTTGGTGACACCCATAGAGCTTATATTTGCCTCGTCGATATGAATATCTGCCAAAATCTGCGCCATTTTCTTTTCCTCTATACGCTCAGGCTTGCCCAATTCGGAACAACCCAGCAAACCCACAAATAGCACTAAATAGCCTAATTTCATCTGTCAAATAAAGGCTTAAATTAGAAAGCTTTTCTCGGATTTCATTCAAATTGCCCAAAAAATAGGTAATTTAGCGCCATTCTAAGCCAAAATACCTGATTACAGAAATGGATATTCGATCATTTCTTTCCCGGATTGTGCAATTGGAAATTCGCATCAGAAAAGCGATCAATACCCAAATGCATGGCAACTTTTCCTCCGTTTTTAAAGGATCAGGATTAGAATTCAGCGACCTAAGACAATACCACTACGGAGACGACATTAGGCACATCGACTGGAACACCACCGCCAAAGGACACGGAACCTACGTCAAACTATTCAAAGAAGAAAAGGAACAAACCGTCTTCTTCCTCATCGACGCAAGCGCATCTCTGCTCGTGGGCCGAGAACAAAACTCTAAATTAAACACCCTCAAAGAAGTCGCCGGCGTACTCGCGTTCTCTGCCATCCAAGAAGCAGGGCACATTGGGTTTTGCGCCTATTCAGATAAAATTGAAAAATTCATGGCTCCCGGCTCCGGGAAAAAACATGGATACCGCGTTATTTCAGAGCTTTTCAAATTAAACCCTGAAAACACAGGCACCGATATCAAGTCAGGCCTCCGCTTTGCCCTGCAAACACTCAATCGGAAAAGTCTCGTTTTCGTACTCTCTGATTTTCTGGACGAAGGATATGAAGACCTACTCAAAGCCGTCGCAAAAAAACACGACCTAATCGTCATCCATGTACATGATCAAACAGAAATCGACATGCCAAATTTTGGCATTATCCCTGTATATGATCCGGAGAGCAGAACGACGTCCTACATCAATACGTCTAGCAAATCATTTAAATCTCTTTTGACTGACAATACAAGCCGCATGCAAGCCCTAAAACAAATGTGCAAACAGTGGCAAGCAGATTATGTTTCCGTCCAAACAGGAAAGGACTTTGTGCCAGCCCTAGTTAAACTTTTTAGAGTCCGAAGATGATGCAAAACAAACCTGTTCAAATCAAGGGGCAATTCATAGAAGACTCTGCCAAAATTGGCCAAGACATCCATTATAGCCTCCGCGTCATTCATCCCAAAGGGCAAGAAATATTCTTTCCAAGCATTAACCAACGGTTTGGCCAATTACAACCCGTTAAAAAAGACTATTTTACCACCAAAACCCAAGGAAATTTAAGCGTTGATTCAGCCGTATATACCTTCAAATCGTTTTCGATTGACGACTACCAACTACTCCAAATTCCGGTGTATACCTGGGCTGATGCAGATTGTACCTTACTGGCCGACAAGCCCGATACCATCTTTTTAAAGCGATTAGTGCCCCATGCGAAATCAATCGACCTGGATTCGTTGTATCAAACCATTCCTATCCCGCCACTTAAACCCAAAGCAGATGTGAAAAATGTACTTTGGGGAGGTGCGAGTCTCATCATACTCATTGGACTTGTCTATTGGCTTTTTGGAAATCGCATTGAACGTGGCTTGCGTATCTACCTGCTTTGGCGCAAAAACATTGAATTCAAGCGCTCATTCCAGCGGCTCCAACGAAACATTTCGAACACAAATAAAGGACTTCAAAACCTTGAAAATGCCTTTTCGCTGTGGAAAAACTACTTGGAAAACTTAACCAAACTTCCATTTTCTACGTTCACAACCACAGAAATGGTCGACAACCTCAAAGACAAACGTTTAGTTAAAGTACTTAAGGAGGTAGATTCAGCTATCTATGGAGGTAATTTTTCCGAAAAAACAGTAGACGCAGTTAAATTACTGACCGAAATTGCTCAATCTTTGTACTTAACCGAGCGCGAAAAAATTAGCCTGGAGAAAAAGAACGGATGATACCAAGCCTGAAATCTTTTTGGAACCTATTGGAATCGATTTTCGTGTATCGATGGGAGCATGAATTATTCCTCTACCTACTTCCCCTGCCGCTCATTTTACTGTTAATTCGCTACCTAATTCGACGCAACAGCAAATCAAAAGTTGTCCTTTCGTTCATTAAACCAATCAAACAAAATAAATTAACGCGCCTACTCAGTTTCATCCCCGATACCGTACTCAGCCTTTGCCTGGTCTGCCTAATCTTTGCGCTGGCAGATCCCTATCAGGTCGTGTACCACCAGCGGATCCAACAAGAAGGAGTCGAAATCGTTATTGCCATCGACCTATCCTCGTCCATGCTCAATAAAGACGTAAATCCATCCCGCCTGGAAGTAGCCAAACAAAACGCGAAAAGCTTCATTAAAGCACGTAAATACGACAATATTGCCATCGTGGCATTCGCAGGTGCTCCCTACTTAGCCAGCCCACTTACCCAAGATACCGCCTTCTTACAACACAGTATCGATCGCCTGCAGACCGACCAAATTCCGGAGGAAGGAACCGCACTTGGAGATGCGCTCGGCATGAGTATTAATCAAGTACGCCAAGAAGCCAACCCGAAAAGAATCAATATTTTAATTAGTGACGGAAACAATACAGCGGGTAATTTAGACCCGCTCACCTCAGCCGCACTTGCTAAAACATTTGGCATTAAAGTCTATACCATTGCTGTGGGAAGTCAAAAACCATCACTCGACCCCGTAGACGAAACAACACTCCGACAAATCGCAAGCAAGTCAAACGGCCGCTTCTTCCGTGCCACGGACCAATCTACCTTGCAAGCCATATTTAACGAAATTGACAAACTCGAAAAATCCAGAAAACTGATTATCCGCGACGAGGAACACGTGTCATCCGCATTCCCTTTTTTTGTTGCAGCCTGCGCCTTTTATCTACTAAGTCTCATCCTGAAACTCACGTGGATCGAAAATATGTTAGAAGATTAATATGATCCTATTCCCAAATGCCAAGATTAACCTTGGCCTCTACATTACCAAAAAACGTCCCGATGGGTTTCATAATCTAGAAACATGCTTTGTCCATGTTCCGTGGGCCGACCTCCTTGAAATAACCGAAAGCGAGTCATTTGCATTTACCTCTAGCGGCTTAGCCATTGAGGGCCCTGTCACGAAAAACCTATGTATTAGGGCCTATGAGGCACTTAAGGCCGACTACAAAATTCCTCCCGTACACATACACCTACATAAAGTCATTCCCATGGGTGCTGGTCTCGGTGGAGGATCTTCCGACGCTAGTTTTACACTGAAGGGATTACGCGACTTGTTTAAATTGCCCCTGACAGATGCCGATTTACTACCGTACGCAGCTCAACTCGGTAGCGATTGTGCCTTTTTTTTAACCCCCCAAGCACAAATAGGTACCGGAAGGGGTGAAATTCTTGAACCAGTCGACCTAAATTTATCAGGAAAATACCTCGTGCTGGTTTACCCGAATTTTGGCATATCGACCCAAGAAGCATTTGGAGGTATTAAGCCCAAAAAAGCCCCAATTAAAATCAAACAAGTTATAAGCCAACCGCCACAAACGTGGAAAGAGGCCCTCTCCAATGATTTTGAAGGAAGCCTCTTTCCAAAATATCCACAACTCGCGCAGATTAAAACCGAATTATACGACCTCGGGGCAATGTATGCCGCCATGAGTGGCTCAGGGTCTACACTTTTTGGCCTATTCGACCAAGAAATTGAAATCCCTACATCTTGGAAAGCCTACCCGCACTGGCAAGGATTTATACCTTAATCTTTAGCAAAAATAGCTTCCAACGCCGATGCGCCTTGTAACACGACCTGGCCAGCTGGCAATGCTTGTTTCGGAATGATGCCCACATACTCCTGCGTCGCCCCACGCACCTCAACAGGAATTTGCTTCATCGACCCATTCGCCAGCTCCACATAAATAAACCCACCTTTGCCCACGCGCGCTAAACCAGCTTGGGGAATGGTCAACATCTGTTGGGCCCCCACCTGAATCTCCGCATTTACAAACTGACCAATCGTAAAATTAGCCTCCGCTGCCTCCGACACAAAATGCCCATGGATTGGCGTCAGCCGTGTTGTCAAATCAACCTGCTTGCCTACTAAAAATACTTTGGCCTTCGCCGTCATCCCATTGCCACTAAATTCAATCAATTGGCCCAACTTGATTTTCGACAAATCTCGCTCAAATACCTTTAATTCGATATGTTTATGCGCCACACCCACAATCTTAACCAACACATCCGTAGGAGATACAAACTTGCCTATCGCCAAAAACTGCTCATCGATATACCCGTCTATCGGGGATCTAACGGTCAACGTCGAACTAATATTTCCTTGCGCTAAAGACTTCATGTCACATCCCAAAATCTCCAATTTTAAGGCCAAAGACTTAGTCAAGGCTTGCAAATTACCTAGATCCGCCTCTGATTGCTGGAACTTTTTCTTGGATCCCACTTCCTCCGCCTGAAGGACCTGCTGGCGCGAACGCTCGGATACCAACAAACTCATTTGACTTTGTGCCTGCAAATATTCTTGTTGCATTTGAATGAAATCTAAACTGGTTAGGGTAGCTAAAATTTGACCCTTCGCTACCTGCTTGCCAGGTAATAATTCAAACGTAGATTTTACATACCCCGAAATAGGGATAGAAACAGAAGCTTGTGAGATAGGTGGCACATCCACCAAACCCGTACACGAAATACGTTCCGCGATTTCGCGCTGCGCTAACTGCCCTAAAACGATTCCCGCGCGCTGCTTTTGATCCGCACTTAACTGGATGACACTAGGGGCTTGCGCCTCCTCAGCCGTTTCTTTCTTGCCACAACTTGCGGCAATCACTGCGATTAATAAAATGATGTACTTATTCATTGCCTAAAATAGTTTCGATTTGAATGATGGATTGGTTATACGCCAATACCTCCTGTAAATATTGTTCCCGAATTTGCCAAGCCTGCTGCGTATTTGCGAGCATCTCCACATATTCAATTTCGCCTTGTTGGTAACTTTTCAAAGCCGTTTTCTCCAACCAAGCTGCTTGCGCCAAACCAGTCTCTTGGTAATATTGCAAGGAACCTAGGTACTTTTCTAGCTGGGTCAAATACCCCGAAAGCTCAGCCGTAACCTGCGCAATGCCTTGTTCCTTTTGACTCGCATAAACCTGTTCCTGACTTTTTGCCGCAGCTACCCGTGCCTTTTGACCTTTCGCAAAAATAGGAATGGACAAACCTGCTTGCACAAAATTTTGTCCCCCTTGGTTTTCAATACTTTGCGAGACCACACCCACACGGATGTCGGGCATTAACTTTTTACGCTCCACCTCTGTTTGCAATTTCCCTTGCTCAATTTGCTCATTCAGCATTTGTACATAGGGCGCGGCCGACAAATCTTTACGTGTGGAAAGGACCAAGGTGATTTTTTCCAATCCCTGAATTTCAAAAGGTTCGGACCGATTTAGCCAATAGCCGAGCTGCTGATACGTAGCTTTCATGTCTAACAAAAGCGCTTTTTGCTTTTGCTGGAACTCCCGCAAGCGCGCTTCCGCAGCCACTAATTCTAGCTTACCCGTTTCTCCCTCTTTAAACTTAAGCGTCGCCGCACGCTTCATTTGAACATACATGCTGTCTTGTACTTGGAGGTATTCCAGCTGCCTTTTCTGCAACAGAATTTGGGAATAGGTCCACTTGACAGACGCCAAAACTAAATTACGGGTCATTTGTAAGCGTTTTTCTGCCAACAGTTTTTGAGCCGTCAACGCTTTCACCTGTGCCTTTAGTAAGGAAGGCCAAGGGATACTTTGATTTGCAATAACGGTATAATCTTGACTAAAGTAGGTTTGCGTTTTTCCATACTGAAAATCCAATGTCCCCTTAGGCAATTCGCGACCGGTGGCAATCAGGTCCTGAGCCGTCTGCACCTCTAGGTTTCCCGTTTTCAATAAGGCATTGTTTTTAGAAGCGATTTCCAAACATTGATCTAAAGATAAACGTGGCGTTTGTGCCGAAATACCAAAACCGAATAACACGATTAAGAGGGTTAGTACAGAGGTATTCGCCTTCAATTTCCGCTCCCGACGTGTCATCAAAATCGAATATACTACTGGAATCACAACGAGCGTCAAGAACGTCGCCGTGATCAAACCGCCAATCACCACCGTGGCCAATGGCCGTTGCACCTCAGCTCCTGGAGAAATACTGAGCGCCATAGGTAAAAAACCTAAAGATGCCACCGATGCCGTCATAATCACAGGCCGGAATCGCAATTCCAAGCCCTTTTGCAAGCGCTCAGCGACAGAGAGTCCTTCGGATGCCAATTGCTTAAAATAAGACAGCAAGACAATGCCGTTTAACACCGCCACACCAAACAACGCAATAAATCCAATCCCCGCAGAAACGGAGAAAGGCATGTCACGCAGCCACAAAGCAAAAATTCCACCGATCGCTGAAAGCGGTATCGCTAAGTAAATAATAGCTGCCTCCGTGATCGACTGAAATGTGAAGAAAAGTAAAACGAAAATAAGTACGAGCGCGATGGGCACAACGAGTCCCAAACGTGATTTCGCGGCTTGAAGATTTTCAAACGTTCCTCCATAGGTCACATAATAACCTGCCGGTAAAACTACTTTATCTTTCATGATCTGTTGAATATCAGCTACGACACTTTCCACATCCCGATTGCGGACGTTAATTCCGATCGTAATCCGACGGTGCGTATTGTCCCGCGATATCTCCACAGGTGCATTTTCAAAGTCGACCTGCGCAATTTCCTGCAACGGAATCGGTGCTCCTTCCGGACGCTCGACGTATAATTCGCGTAAATTCTGAATATCCGTCCGATGTGCACTATCCATCCGAACCACTAAATCAAACCGCTTTTCGCCTTCCATCACAATCCCTGCTGTCTCCCCCGCAAAAGTCGTTTTGATGAGTTGGTTTACCGTTTCGACCTCAATCCCATATTGAGCCATTTTAGCCCGATCATATTTCACGACCAGCTGAGGTATGCCATCGATTTGCTGCACTTTAATGTCTCCGACGCCTTCTACCTTCCGAATAAATCGGGCCGCTTCCGTCGCATGCGAGAACAATTCTTCTAAGTCCTCCCCAAAAATTTTAATGGCGATGTCCGACTTTACCCCAGCAATTAACTCGTTAAATCGCATTTGAATCGGTTGGGTAAATTCAAAATTCACTTCTGGAAATGCATTCAAGGACGCATCCATCTTCGCCTCAAGCTCCTCCATCGTCTCCGCCTTCGTCCATTCCTTCGGGTCTTTCAAGATGATTAGTAAATCACATGCATTGATTCCCATCGGGTCTGTAGGAATTTCAGACGCACCAATGCGCGAAACCACTTGCTTGATTTCATTTGGATATTCCTTCAGCAATAACTTCTGGGCTTCCGTATTGATATGTATGCTTTGGCTCAAAGATGCATTGGTAGGCAAGACGACTTCTACCGCAAAATCCCCTTCATTTAATTCGGGAATAAACTCGCCTCCCAACGTAGAGAAGACATATAAACTGCCGGATAGTAATAGTACCGAGGCAATGACCACTTCCTTGCGTTTTCGCAATGCCCAATCCACCATAGGTTTATATCCCCGATACAAGAAGTTCATGATGCGATCCGCCATCGTAATTTCATGGCTTATCTTTTTATTGAGGAACATCGCCGATACCATCGGGACATAGGTCAAAGACAAAATCAATGCCCCAATAATCGCAAAACTGACTGTTTGGGCCATCGGTCGGAACATTTTTCCCTCGATACCTCCCAAAGCCATGATGGGGAAATAAACAATTAAAATGATGATTACTCCGAATGCTGCCGACTGGAATATGGCTTTCGCGGAGATCGTAACCTCCTCATCCATGGCTTGTTGGCTCAACACCTCACCCTTTCGATGCATGTGCAGTCGATGAATAATCGATTCCACAATGATCACCGCACCATCTACAATCAACCCAAAGTCAATTGCCCCCAAACTCATGAGGTTAGCAGAAACACCAAAAATATGCATCAGCGCAAAGGCGAATAACAAACTCAATGGAATGACTGACGCTACGATTAAACCTGCCCGCCAGTTGCCGAGCAACAGTACGAGAATAAATACGACGATCAGACCTCCTTCAATCAAGTTCTTCTCCACCGTCGAAATGGACTTTCCAATTAACACACTGCGGTCCAAAAAGGGCACGATTTTAATCCCTTGGGGCATTGTTTTCTGAATCTCATCCATGCGCACCTTCACATCCTTGACGACATTATTCGCACTGGCTCCTTTCAGCAATAACATCACAGCACCCACAACCTCTCCTTTTCCATTCCGGGTCATCGCTCCATAGCGCATAGCTTTACCAAATTGCACAGTCGCCACATCGCGTACGAGCACTGGCATGCCACCGGGTCCACGTTGGGCAACGACCACTTGCTCAATATCAGCCAGCGAAGTCAGCATTCCTTCTGAGCGGATGAAATAGACATCTGTACCTTTCTCTAGATAGCTACCCCCAGAATTAGAATTGCTATTTTGTAAGGCGGTAAATACTTGGTTTACCTGAATCCCCAAAGCACGTAACCGCTCTGGGTTCACAGCAACTTCGTATTGCTTTAGGTGTCCACCAAAAGAACTTACTTCCACAACACCGGGAATACCCAGCAATTGGCGTTTCACGATCCAATCTTGATAGGTGCGTAAATCAGCTAAGGAATATTGATCTTCAAAAGCAGGATCAACCTCCAAAGTATATTGGTAAAATTCCCCCAAACCAGTCGTTATGGGTGCCATTTCAGGAACACCAGCGCCTTTTAAGAGGTATGGCTCTGCGCCCTTCAGCTTCTCAGAGACTTGTTGGCGCGCCACCTCCATCGCTACGGCATCCTCAAAAACCACCGTAATGATAGACAATCCCATACGCGAAACGGACCGAATATCTTTGACATTGGGTATGGTTCTTAGGGAAATCTCCAGCGGGTACGTGACAAATTTCTCTACTTCGGACGCAGCCAAGGCGGGAGATTGGGTAATGACTTGAACCTGATTAGACGTGATGTCAGGCAGGGCATCGATGGGCAGCTTGCTTAAAGAATAGCCTCCCCACGCGATCAGACCGAATACAAAAAGGGATACCACCAATTTGTTTCGAATACTAAATGAAATAATGGAATTAATCATATTGCTCGTTTATGTAACCTAAAAAAATCAGCATGATTTTTAGGCCCGAGGCGGCGCGATCAGTACGCGAACATACGAGAATTGGTATTGGTTTTCCCAGCGAGCGCGCGCACGAACGACGTAGGCAAATGCTAATGGGACCAGAAATAATAAAGAAAAACTAGGCAACACATAGCCCATCGCGCCACTCATATCAAATGCGGGAAGGGTAGGATGTTTCGTTGTTTTGGTGTGCTTGGAGTCAGCGGCGTAGTGCAGCCAAAGGAAATCGGTAAAACTAATGCCTTGGGGACTCAATTTTTGATGATCTTGAAAATGCTTGAGTAATTCATTTGCCTTAAATGATTGCTCTAAACCTACCTTCGGGATCAGACTACCGGAGAAGAAAAGGATGAACAATAAAAGGCCTAACGCATTTTTCATAGTCCAAATGTAGAAAAAATTCGAAATTTATTGGATATTTAGGCTCCCATTTTGAAAATATTATGGGAGATTGGCCAAACCCTATTTTGGGTTTAACAAATTATGGATGAAATAAATCTTTTGTGGCATCAGCTCACGGACTCGGAAACGATCATTCGCTCTGGCCTTCTGGTAATTACACTGATTGTTTTTGCTGAAAATGGTTTATTTTTCGCCTTTTTCCTTCCCGGAGATTACCTACTCTTTTTAACTGGGGTATTTGGTGGAACCGGGGTATTGAAGGAACCCTTGTCGACACTCTTGATTAGCATTTTCCTGGCTGCCGTCGTCGGCTCGCTACTCGGTTATTTATTTGGCCGTTTTTTTGGCAATTCACTGCAGCGCAGACCTGATAGTATCTTCTTTAAGAAAAAGCATTTAGAGTCAACGCGCGACTTTTTTGAAAAATATGGGTTTATGGCCTTAGTCATTTCCCGATTCTTACCCGTTGTCCGTACCTTTACACCCATTTTAGCGGGGATCAGCCACATGCCCTGGTATAGTTTTATCGTGCTTAGCTTTATAGGCGGCGCCATGTGGGTAGGTAGTTTAGTGGCGGGGGGGTATTATATGGGCCAACATTTCCCTTGGATTATCAATTACGTCCAGTACATTATTTTGTTTTTCCTGGGAATTACTACGTTTACAGTTGTTAAAGGGTATTTGAAATTACGAAAATAGGATGATCGAGCAGTTTGGCTATGTAGCCGCTTTCATTTTGGCTGGTATTTTATTCTTGGCATTCGTGTTAACGCTCGCGCGTTTCGTTCGCCCAAACAGGCCAAATGAGGAAAAATTAAGTACCTATGAATCCGGTGAAGAGCCTAGCGGAAATGCTAATACCCGTTTCAATCCACGCTTTTACGTAATCGCATTACTCTTCGTTTTATTTGAAGTAGAATTAATCTTCTTATTTCCTTGGGCTGTCGTATTTCGAGACAAATCACTGATGGCTGCTGCCCCAGCCTGGTCTTCATTCGCGCTAGTAGAAATGTTGATTTTTGTAGGTATTCTTGCCCTCGGACTAGCTTTTGCCTGGAAAAGAGGCTATTTAGATTGGGAGCAACCGGCTGTTAAATCACCTGAAATTGACAGTCCTGTTCCGCCCGAGGCGTACGATTCTTTTCGAAAAAATTAATAGGCTGGATTCGACATGAATATCCGATTGCGGAATTTCATCCCTAAGACAATTTCGTGTGAGCCCATCGACTGACGCGCGAATCCATTGGAATGCATTTCATATACATAAGTCAAATTAAGGGCATTGGACACATGCGCACCTACCATGATACCAAGCGCATCTTTATGGCGATACGTTCCGCCCACCCAGAATTGCTCGTCATACTTCACGCGCATATTGGCCTCTGCCACCAGCGTCGCCCCCTTCATGTATTTGACTAACACCGCCGGAGAATAGGTCCAATGTTCCCCAGACCGGATATCGCCCCCTGCCTGAAAAAAGACGGTTGGCGCAACCGTACCCATCCATTGAGTTGCCCCATTTTTCTTAAAATTCAATTGGGCTAATAACCATAGTTTCCGATCCGGATCAATTGTTTCATCTGCTGAAACCTCAGCAATCAATGGATCATAAATCGCATCACGGGTTGCCTGGCCATTATCGCTACTTTTATTGGTGAAGAAGAAATCACCAAAAACAGGTTGGTTTGCTGACAATCCCACATAAAATTTACGGGTATAGTACAAAGCTCCTACATTAATCAGCGATTGCCCCCCTGAAATCCTCCCTGCTGGCAAACCAGATGAATTAGAATAGGTAATAAACGGATCACCTGCATCTCGAACATTCAAATTTGTCATATCGAGAACTCGCTGATAATATCCAATCGACCCGCCTGTCGCTAATTTTCGCTCACCGCCCAAGGATAAATGATAGGCATACGTGCCGCTGAGTGACATACTCGTAACAGGACCAATTTGATCCGAAAGTAATTGCATGCCCACGCCTTGGTGAAAATTCACTTTACGCGTTTTCTTGCGAATGTAGGTAGGTGAATAGTTCCGACGAATCGTTTTTGACATGTAGGGCGTGATGCCCGTCGACGTACGATCTGATTTGTCAAAGGCAAAATTTGCCGTTGTATAAAACGTCCGATTCGCCGTATTTATACCCGTCCATTGTGTACGAAAACCGGATTGCACATCCCAATAATCTTCAAAACCTGCAAATGCCGGATTGTACAAAAACCGATTCATCATGAATTGAGAAAACTGGGGAGTTTGTTGGGCAATCCCTCGAAACGAGGCCAAGAATAAAAAAAGGAGGATTA
>JACCDX011119113.1_pt1 | contig 12468 bp, 13 predicted proteins | sample 7449681 | NCBI WGS metagenome assembly JACCDX01 (sample SAMN15323450, study PRJNA562643) | freshwater metagenome | isolation source: river surface water | place: USA:Blue River Watershed | collected 2017-08-18
CTGAGATCAAGCCACCTCAGGGTCTATCGGCAGAAATCGCAACTGCATCGACCATTCTTGCCTCGAGCAACCTAGGTTTTGCTCTTTCAACCACTCAGGTTGCGTCTGGTGGTGTCATGGGTGCAGGTCTTGGCCGTAAGGGCGGTCAGATTCGTTGGGCTAAAGCCGGGCACATTGTCACCGGTTGGTTGATGACTCTTCCAGCCGCGGGTGGTGTGGGTGCTTTGTCTGCGCTTTTGGTGCTCTCAGGTCCAGTTGGTCTGTTGGCTGACACCGTATTGGTTGTTGCTGGTTCAATTGCAATCTTCCAGATTTCTCGACGCAACCGTATTACTCACACCAACGTATTGAGCGAGGTTGAGGGTGCTTCAGAAGTTGTGGCATCTCCACGTCAAGTGCGTAAGGCAGCTGCAAAAGCAGCCGCAGCCGCAAAAAAGGCAGCAGCAAACTCGAAGGGTGACAAGTAATGATTAAGTGGGAAAACCTTCTTTTGGTGGCCGCCGTTGCCATTGGCGCCAGTGTGTTTATCACCGCAGCATTTTCATTGGGCATGCGATGGTTGACCAACGCTCGTCACATTGTCGAGACTTCAAAGGGTTCAAATGCCGCTACCGCCAGCGATTCGAACAATCCGCTTGAGGTTTTCTACCGCATCGGTTCATATGCCATGTTTGCCGTTTGTTTTGCTGGTGTAATCTACGGTATCTACCTGATTATTCCGTTCTTTCACCTAGACAAATAGGAACTCATTCATGAGCCAGCAAGAAGAAAGCCAAGAGTGGGAGAGTTGCGCGCTGCCGAGTGCTAACTCTGATGCGCCTGCCACCCCAGATTTCACTAAGCCTTACAAGATGCTTACCGGAGTTGACGACTCAGAATTCTGCTCAAAGGTGAGTCTTCACCTAAACAACGGTTACTCGCTCTACGGTTCACCAACCATGACTTTCAACGGCGTGAATGTGATTGTTGGCCAAGCGGTGATCCTGGGGTAATGAGCGCCGAATTGCCAGCCTGCCCTCAGTGCTCCTGTGAATACACCTACGAGATGGGTGACCTATTGGTCTGCCCTGAGTGTGCTAATGAATGGAATCCATCAGAATCGTCTGAATCAGACAGCGCTGAAACTGTGCGGGTTATCAAAGACTCGGTTGGAAACGTGCTTGCCGATGGCGATACCGTAACCATTGCCAAGGACCTCAAAGTCAAGGGCGCCTCATCGGCAATCAAAGTGGGCACCAAAGTCAGAAATATTCGCTTGGTCAATGGTGCTGATGGTCACGACATTGATGCAAAAGTTGACGGATTTGGGCCAATGATGCTCAAGTCTAGCGTCGTAAAAAAAGTGCTCTAGAACTCTAATGAGCGCCCTGATTGTTGTGATGGGGGTTTCTGGCTGCGGAAAAACCTCAGTCGGAAAGGCTCTGGCAGGCCGGCTTGGTGCAGATTTTTTAGACGGTGATGATCTTCACCCGTCGGCAAACATCAAGAAAATGTCCGCTGGTGAACCATTGACTGATGCAGACCGTGTGCCATGGCTTCAGGCAATCGGTGAAAAGTTTGCTGAAGCTAGGTCAAGCGGCAATGGACTCGTGGTGGCGTGTTCGGCGCTCAAGCGAGCGTATCGCGAACAGATTGCCCAATACGCGCAACTTACTTTCATTCACCCGCAAGCTTCAAGGCTGGTTTTGCTCGAGCGCCTTTCCAAGCGAACCGGACACTTTATGCCGGTTAGTTTGTTGGACTCTCAACTAGATGCTCTCGAGTCATTACAAAGCGATGAACGGGGTGTTGAGCTTGATGCGCGCCTGACAATCGAGCAACAAGTCAGACAGGTTATGCGCTGGCTAGAGGCAACAGCATGAAAGCAACCCACCTAAGAGCACTTAAGTTGGCGGCAATAATCGGTCCCATTCAGTCAGTCGCGGGTTGGGTTATCGCGGGGGCTCTATGGCCAGGTTATAACCCGCTAAAAAAGACCATCAGCGATCTCGCAGCCGATGATTCGCCGGTGCAACTCATACAGAGCGGGTTCTTCTTAGTTGGCGCAAGCTTGACTCTCATGGTTGCGGTCCTAGCAAAATGGTTGGCCAAGCCTGGCCGCATTGTAATTTTTGCAGCTGGAATAGCCACCATTGGTCTTACGATTTTTACCACTCCGTCACAAGAAGGGCACTCTGACCTGCACAGAATCTTTGCCGTGCTTTCTTTTGTGCTCTATTCAGCTTGGCCCCTATTTTCCACGCGCTGGAAAGGCCCAGCGCCATGGGTCCTAAAGCCTTGGGCTACTTTGGTAGCAACGGCCATTCTCACCATTGTTTCGATTTGGTTTTTGATGACCTGGACGGACCCAAACTCAAACCTCGTGGGCCTCGCCGAGCGATTGATTGTGGTCCTTCAGAGTTGGTACATGGCCTTTGTGATTTGGGTTTGTTTACCTTACGTTCACCAAGTTACATCTGCTAATTAACCTTCATTTTTTACTCTCTTCATGTACTTAGATGAAGGGACAGTACAAAGATGATCAAGAACACCTCAATGAAGGTTGCCGGTCTTGCAATCGCATCAGTAATTGCACTAACAGGTTGCGCAGCTAACGAGGGCAACGGCTCAGTTGACGGCCTAAGCGGAACTCTTAATGGTGCCGGTTCATCGGCTATGGGCAGTGCCCAAGAAGCATGGATAGCCGCTTTCCAGACTGCTAATGGTGCAGTAACCATCAACTACGACCCAACCGGTTCTGGTGCAGGTCGCGAATCATTTATCTCTGGCGCAGTGAACTTTGCTGGCTCAGACTCATACCTAAAAGACGAAGAGCTCGCTCTAACCTTTGCCGCATGTGCTCCGGGGACCACACCTTTCGAGGTTCCGGTGTACATCTCACCTATCGCCGTTGTATTCAACGTTGAAGGTGTTACCGACCTAAACCTAGATGCAGCCACCATTGCCGGCATCTTCAAGGGCGACATCACCATGTGGAACGACTCTGCAATTGAAGACCTAAACCCAGGTGCAAAGTTGCCGGCTGCTGCAATCACCGCGGTTCACCGCTCAGATGACTCTGGTACCACCAAGAATTTCTCTGACTACCTAAGCAAGACCGCCGAAAGCATCTGGGGTACCGATGTTAGCGATGTCTTCCCTTACGAGTCTGGCGAGGGTGCAAAGGGTACTTCAGGTGTGATTGACGCTGTGAAGAACGGAACCAACACCATTGGTTATGCAGACGCATCCAAGGCTGGCGATCTTTCGATTGCCAAGCTAAAGGTTGGCGAGGAATTCGTTGAACTTAGCAACGCTTCTGCCGCAGCAATCGTTGACGCCTCACCGGCTGTCGAAGGCCGCGACGCCTCTGACCTTGCAATCAAGATTGACCGCGCAACCACCGCCGCAGGCGCCTACCCGCTAGTGCTCGTTAGCTACCTAATTGGTTGCAACGAATACGCCGATGCTGAGGTTGGCAAGCTGGTTAAGGCATACGCTACCTACCTAGTCAGCGAACAGGGTCAGGCTGATGCTGCACAATTTGCCGGTTCGGCTCCACTGAGCGCAACTCTAACCAGCAAGGTTGCCGCTGTAATCGCAGCAATCAAGTAGTAAACGCAGGGGTGCCTGTCCAGAGTATTCTTTGGACAGGCACCATTTGCACTTTAGTGGCCAAGTAAACAGACGGGTACGCAAAAGAAATCATGAAATCTAAGTCTCGGTTGGGTGATCGAGTTTTTAGTGGTCTTGCGAAAGGCTCCGGTTCGGTAATCCTCATTGCTCTAATGGCAGTGGCCGGTTTCCTTATGGCCCAGGCTTGGCCAGCCTTGGTTGCCGACCCTGCAGAGTTGCCAAATGCCACCGAAGGGTTCTTGCCATACGTGATTCCTTTCGTTTTTGGCACCGCTTTCTCGGCACTCATTGCGCTTTTATTGGCTACCCCACTAGCCATCGGTATTGGTCTGTTTATTTCGCACTACGCACCACGAAAGCTGGCCCAGGCGCTCGGGTACATTATCGATTTGCTAGCGGCAATTCCGTCGGTGGTTTTTGGTCTGTGGGGAATTCAAGTTTTGGCCCCAGCGGTGCAGCCTGCCTACGTTTGGCTTTCTGAGAATTTGGGCTTCTTGCCTATTTTTGCCGGTCAGGTGTCCGGTACCGGCCGCACAATTTTGACCGTCTCAATGGTTCTGGCAATTATGATTCTGCCGATCATGAGTGCCATGGCACGCGAGGTCTTTTTGCAGACCCCCAAGCTTCACGAAGAGGCAGCTCTTGCTCTGGGTGCAACCAAGTGGGAGATGATTCGAATGGCTGTTTTGCCATTCGGCCGCCCAGGTCTAATCTCTGCCGCCATGCTTGGTCTTGGTCGCGCGCTCGGGGAAACCATGGCCGTGGCAATGGTTCTTTCACCCGCAGCGGTAATCTCGTTTGCACTCTTGACCTCAACAAACTCAAACACCATCGCTGCCAACATTGCCCTCAACTTTCCAGAGGCCAGCGGTCTTGGCGTTAACCTACTCATTGCATCGGGGCTGGTTCTGTTCGCAATCACCCTTTTGGTCAACATGTCGGCCCGCGCCATAGTTAATCGCCGCCGCGAGTTTTCAGGAGCCAACTAATGAGCCTTTTCTCGCTTAATCGCCGTCGTCACGCTAAAGACCGCATTGCCACTGGGCTAATTTACGTGTCGTTTGTTATTGCGCTGATGCCGCTTCTTTCACTTCTTTACACGGCTCTAACCAATGGCTTGGCTCGCCTCGACGCCGAGTTCTTCTCAAGCTCCATGCGCAACGTGGTTGGCGCTGGCGGAGGTGCCCTACACGCCATTATCGGCACTGTAGAAATCACCCTTTTGGCGGCCCTGATCTCAGTGCCAATTGGTTTGTTGACCGCAATTTACCTGGTGGAATATGGGCGTGGTCGCCTGGCCAAAGCAGTTACCGTTTTCGTTGATGTCATGACCGGTATTCCGTCAATTGTTGCGGGTCTTTTTGCATTTGCTCTTTTTGCACTGATTTTTGGGCCAGGGGTTCGCATGGGCTTTGCAGGTGCAGTAGCGCTCAGTCTTCTAATGACACCAGTAGTCGTTCGTTCGGCTGAAGAGATGCTCAAGCTGGTACCGAACGAGTTTCGTGAGGCTTCGTACGCGCTAGGTGTGCCAAAGTGGCTGACCGTGCTGAAGGTAGTGATTCCAAGCGCATCAGCCGGGATTATCACTGGCGTCATGATTGCTATCTCTCGAGTGATTGGTGAAACCGCGCCCCTTTTGATCGTTGCTGGGTTTACGCAGAGCGTCAACTACAACCCGTTCGACGAGCGCATGATGACCCTTCCGGTTTTTGTTTACTACTCCTATTCAAGTCAGGGCGCCGATGCCCAGTCATACCTCGATAGAGCCTGGGCTGGTGCTTTGGTTCTGATCATTCTGGTGCTGGCGCTCAACCTTGGTGCTCGCGCTCTTTCTGCTTACTTCAACCGCAAACTAGCTAGATAGGTAAACCAAATGGCTAAAAGAATCCAAATCGAAGACCTCAATGTTTACTACGGCGGCTTTCGCGCTGTTGAAGGCGTGAATCTTGAAATTGAGCCAAACAGCGTTACAGCCTTTATTGGCCCATCTGGTTGCGGCAAGTCAACTCTGCTACGTACCCTGAACCGCATGCATGAGGTTATTCCAGGCGCTCGTGTAGAGGGCAAAGTTTTGATTGACGGCCAAGACCTTTATGGTGCTGGGGTAGACCCGGTAGAGGTTCGTCGCCAAGTCGGAATGGTGTTCCAGCGCCCAAACCCTTTCCCAACCATGTCGATTCGCGACAACGTTTTGGCTGGTTTCAAGCTGAACAACGAGAAGATCTCCAAGTCTGCGGCAGATGACTTGGTCGAAAAGTCTCTGCGTAGTGCAAACCTTTGGAATGAAGTCCGGGACCGGCTAGAACGCCCTGGTGCCGGGCTGTCGGGCGGTCAGCAGCAGCGACTCTGTATTGCTCGCGCGATTGCCGTCTCGCCACAGGTTCTGCTTATGGATGAGCCGACATCAGCACTTGACCCGATTTCAACTCAGGCAATTGAAGACCTAGTGCTTGAGCTGAAGTCAAGCTACACAATTGTGATTGTGACTCACAACATGCAGCAGGCCAGTCGAATTTCAGACAAAACCGCATTCTTCAACATTGCTGCCACTGGTGCGCCGGGCAAGCTTATTGAGTTTGATAAGACTGAGACCATCTTCAGTAACCCATCGCAAAAGAACACTGAGGACTACATCTCAGGTCGTTTTGGATAGTCCTCGAGCTGCGTTTTTCACCATCGACGGAAACACCAATCCGTGCATTGGCCAAACCGCCCACCAGTAGGCGTGGCCGAGCAGCCCTTTTGGTGCATAGATTGCAACTTGGGTCAATATCGAGCCACCGGTTTCTGGGTCTTCCTCGATTCCAAATTCCAGCCAGGCCAGCCCAGGCATTTTCATCTCGGCGCGAAGTCTCAAAAGTTTTGGTTTGATGATCTCTTCTACGCGCCAAAAATCCAGTGCATCACCAATCTGAAGAGTGTTTGGGTCTCGGCGCCCACGCCTTAGACCAACGCCGCCGAACATTCGGTCAATCAGTCCGCGAACCTCCCAAGCCCAGGTGGCAATCGAGTAGCCATTTTCTCCGCCGATTGCCTCAACGCGGCGCCAAACTTCTTCGACCTTGTCCGGAGAACGCACTGTTCGAACATCTTTATACAAGGTTCCACCTGCCCAACTTGGATCGGTAGGCAGTGGTTCAGAAGGGGTGCCGGGAACTGAGGCGTCGCTCCAACGTGTTTCTACTCGCGCGTCCTTGATCTTGGTGAGTGCAAGTTTGACAGCGCGCTTGAAGGGTGTCAGGCCCCCGGGCGGGTCTGGCACCAGGGCGCGAATGCTGTCATCGGCAGCAACCACCTCGTTCTTGAGGCTCTCGACCAGCCGTTTTGCAAGTGTGTAAGGCACTGGGGTAACCAAGCCAACCCACCCCGATGAGAGCCTAGGGGTAAGCACCGGAACCGGAATGATTACGCGACGCCTCAGGCCAGCGGCTTCGGCGTATTGCTGCATCATCTCTTTATAGGTGAATACCTCGGGGCCGCCAATGTCGAAGGCGCCACTGATTGTGGGGTTGATAGTTGCCGCTCCAACCAGGTAGCGCAGGACATCGCGCACAGCGATGGGCTGAATGCGAACATTTACCCACTTTGGCACGGTCATAATTGGCAGTCGTTCGGTCAAGTAGCGCAGCATCTCAAAAGAGGCTGAGCCTGAGCCGATCACTACGCCCGCTCTGAGTTCAATCGTTGAGACTCCAGACGCGCGAAGGATTTCGCCCGTTTCAGCTCTCGCTTGAAGGTGCGGTGACATCACCTCATTCGGCGCAATTATGCCGCCGAGATAAATTATGCGCTTGACTTGCTCTTGCTTTGCCACAGCGCCAAAAAGTTCGGCCATTGCACGCTCTTGAGTTTCAAAGTTTTCCCGCGACATTAGGGCGTGCAACAAATAGTAGGCAACGTCAACGCCACGTAGTGCCCGTTCAAGGGCCTTCTCGTCTTGAGCGTCGCCCTCAGTAACTTCAACCTGGTCTATCCAAGGGTGGTACTTCAACCGCTCAGGGTTTCTGGCAAGAATTCTTACCCGGTAGCCATGCTTAAGAAGCTCTACGATAAGGCGACCGCCAATATAGCCAGTTGCGCCAGTCACTAGGCAAAGTGCCGGCTCGCCTGTTTTTGTTCTGAGTAGGGGCAGGTCTTGGTTAGAAGCTTCCACTTGGCAGGTCTTTCTCGTCATCGAGTACTGCTCTGATTATGCGCCCAATTACCTGCTCCACAGGCATGCCAACTCCAAAGTTTGGTGCGGTGCCAAATACCGCACGCTCAGCTAAGCCAGATTCAGTGTGGCCGGGGCGAGCGTCAATCCATCGAATGCCATGTTTTTGGTATTCACGAGAGGCAGCTTGCACATAGCCATGCAGGGCCGTCTTGCTGGCAGAGTAAGCCGCAAGACCTGGCATTGGCCGTTCGGCAATAACTCCAGAAATCGAGACTACGAAGGGCTCACGATCCGCAGCGGCCGAACTTGCCAAGGGGGCAATCAAACGCTGAACTAGATCTAACTGACCCAAAGTGTTGACCTGCATCAACTGCTGGGTGATGGAGTGCGGAGTTTCCTGCGCCGAACCGAATGCAACCAGCCCGGCGGCCAAAACAACGCCATCGATTTCAGTTTCGCTTGCCACGAGGTAGTCGGTCAGGGCGGCGATGGAATTTTGGTCGGCAAGGTCCGCTAAAAGTCGCTGGCTGAGATTGGTCGCAAGTCGAGCGGAGCTTTCCGGGCTGCGGGCGGTTCCAATGACATCTGCGCCGGCGGCCTGGAGTTGCCGGCAAATCTCTTGGCCGAATGCTCCATTCGCACCAATGACAAGTATTTGACGCCCTTGAAGGTCTTTCATAACCGCTCCTCTTTGTTTTATCTAACCGCTTTAGTCGGGTTAAGAATTCCAACGCGCTTGGTAGAGTTTTAGTCTTGGAATCCACGAAACAAAAGCCGCAAAATAAGCCCAATAAAGACACCGGGGGCAAAGATTTGCGCACCGACATTCAGGCACTTAGGGCTCTCGCAGTTGCCAGTGTGGTTGTCTATCACCTCTGGCCAAGCAGGCTCTCCGGCGGTTTTGTCGGCGTTGATGTATTTTTTGTAATTTCGGGATTCCTAATCACGCAACATCTGTTGCGCGATGTTGCTTTGCAAACGTTCAGCGTCTTGGGTTTCTGGGCGCGCCGAATCCGGCGACTACTACCGGCATCGATCGCAGTCCTAGTCGTTACGGCTGCAGGAATATACTTAGTTGCCCCCAAGAGCACATGGCCAGCTTGGATCAGCGAGGTTGGTGCCAGTGCAGCATATTTTGAAAACTGGGCACTGGCTTCAAACACCGTGGACTATCTAGCGGCAGAGAATGCCGCATCACCTACTCAGCACTTCTGGTCACTCTCAGTTGAAGAGCAGTTCTACTTTGTTCTGCCGCTACTAGTTCTTTTGGTCTCGTTTGCACTGCAAAGAAAATCGTCCGAGTTTCAAAGAGTGGTTTTTGTCATTGTCTTGGCGCTGATTACCTCTTTGAGTTTGGCGGCATCGGTTTGGCTATCAGTAGGCGATGAGGGAAGCGCCTATTTCTTTACCCACGTTCGGGCTTGGCAATTCACGGCGGGTGCGCTCCTAGCGGCGCTGTGGGCCAGAATACGCTTGGGCAAACAGGTGCGAAAGTTATTTCTTTTTGCCGGTTTCGCGCTGATTCTGGCAAGCGCCTTTTTGCTCGATGGATCCCTGGCTTACCCCGGCGCTTGGGCACTAATTCCTTCAATTGGTGCTCTCATGGTCATCGCCGCTAATTTGCAATCTGGTTGGCCACCTAGATTGTTGGCCTGGCGCCCTATTCAGTTCATCGGTGACATTTCGTACTCGATTTATCTCTGGCACTGGCCTTTGATTATCTTGCTTCCTTTCTTGGTTGGAAACCTGACCACGGGGCATAAGTTGGTAATTATTGGGCTAACTTTATTGCTCGCCTGGCTGAGCCGCCGCTTCATTGAAATGCCGTTTATTACCTCTGGCCGCCGAAACAGAAAAAGCAACGCCTTCACCATCGGAAGCATGCTTGCCGTTTGTGCAGGATTGCTAATCGGATCGACGGCCCTTTCGGCTCAAGCCACCGAGGCTATTCGCACAGAGCTGGCCCAAGAGGCCGAAGCAGTAACTCGAGGCATTGATTGCCTTGGTGCCGCCACTCGCGCCCCAGACGGCATTGATTGCGATAACGCGAACCTTGCGAATCAACTTTTTCCTGCACCAGATTTAGCTTCTCAAGATCAACAGTCCGCGCTTCTTCCCGACGGCTGTTTGATTACTAAGCAGAGTGAGTCCAAGCTCAACCCTTGCGAACTGGCGGGGCAAACAGGCCTGCGCATTGCGTTGGTTGGTGACTCGCACGCTGCGCAATACGTTGCGCCACTTACTTCCATAGCTTTGAAGAATCACTGGCAGCTCGTGACTTACACCAAGGGCGGTTGTCCGCTTTCATTCGCTCAACGCGTTCATGATGCCGATCTCACCGAGGCATGTTCATCATGGGTGAAGCAGGCAGTAGCCGAACTTACCTCTGGTGAGATCGATTTTGTGGTGACCTCGCAGTTGAGTGGCGTTGACTGGGCAAGTGGCAAACTGCCAGAGCAGGAATACGCGCAATCAGGTTTGGCCAAACTTTGGTCTGCTTTGAACCGGGCCGGTGTGCCAGTGCTAGCAATCCGCGACAACCCTCAACCAATCCAAGGTGCTCTTGATTGCATCTCTAAAAATGCATTCAAGGGCTATGAGAGTTGTCAAAACCCTCAATCAGCGGCGCTGCTATCAGACGCCCAAGTGGGTGCGGCAAAACTCCTGGGTTCTGGAGAATCACAAATCTTGGATTTTACATCGGTCTACTGTCGCAACCAAAAGTGTGATGCCGTGATAGGTGGTGTGATTGTCAATCGGGACTCCAACCACCTGACCAACACCTTTGCTAGAACGCTTGCTCCATACATTGAGGCAAGAATCAAGAAGATGCTTGCCCTCGGCTAGCCACGGATTCCGGGCATTATCGCCCTGCTCCAATCATTAGGAGGTACCAACAGGGCCTCTAATACCTTTCGCTCGAATGGTAAATTTCAAACATTCAAATTTCGAGGGAGATTCGCAACGCATGAATCCGCCAAACTTTCAACGCTTTTGGATCTTTGCTATTGCCGCCGGTTTGGCCATCGGAAATCTTTATGTAGCTCACCCGTTGTTGGTGGAAATCTCAGAGGCACTGGCAATTTCTTCAGCTCAGGTGGGTCTCATGGCAACTCTTGTTCAGGTCGGGTATGCCGTTGGAACCGTCATGTTGCTGCCGCTGGGTGACTTGCTTTCGCGAAAGCACTTGGTGCCTGTGTTTATGGCAACTGCCGGGTTGGGTTTGTTCATAGCTGGGTTGTCCGAAAGTTTCACCCTACTTTTAATAACCCTGGCCGCTGTTGGCTTGACTACCATCTCTGGCCAAATGCTTATTGCGCTAACGGGAGACGTTTCCGGACCAGAAAAAAGAGGAAAGAACCTGGGCGTAGTGGCGTCCGGAATTGTGGTCGGTATCTTGGTGGCTCGGACTATCAGTGGCGTCATAGCAGGTCTTTTGGGTTGGCACGCCAGCTTCTTGGCATTTGGCATCTTGAACATCTTGGTTGGCTTGTTGCTGTTTAGGCTCATTCCTAGACTTCAGCCAAAACCCAGAGTGGCTTATTTCAAATTAATCAGCGATGTTTTTGTGATTCCGCTTAAGAACTGGACTCTAGCCCTAAACCTATTTATGAATTCGGTGGGCTTTGCTCTGTTTAGCGCCATGTGGACCTCCATCACTTTCTTGCTGAGTGAAAAGCCATTTGAATTTAATCCCGAGGTGATTGGTTTGTTTGGGCTTGTCGGTGTGGTCGGTGCCTTGGTTGCTCAACCGGCCGGAAAGCTCTTTGACCGCGGGTTGGTGAATCTGGCATTAATTTTTGCCTTTGCCGGTTACGTGGTCTCTTACATTCTCGGTGGATTCGTCTTTGTTTCAATTGGCTTTTTGATAGCGCAATTACTTCTGCTCGATGCAGCAGGACAGGTAAACAACCTCATGAATCAAAGCCGAGTGCTGACCAAATTTGCCCATGCGCGTAGTCGGGTAAACGCCTCATACGTAGCGTCAAATTTTGTGGGTGGTGCAATAGGCACATCCGTGGCGGCTAGTTTGTGGCCAATCGGTGGCTGGATTCTGATTCAGCAAATCTCGCTAGCAATCTCACTGGCTTTACTGGCCGCCTGGGTGATTATTGCCAAAACCAAGTTGTTTGATCGCCCGGCCAATTATTAGTTGGGTCTGCGCAGCAAAAATGGGACTGCCAAAGGCAATCCCATTTCCTAGAGTAGGCCCCGTCGGGATCGAACCGACGACCCACGGATTAAAAGTCCGTTGCTCTAACCAACTGAGCTAGAGGCCCATTGCTGTCACCTAATGACAACGCCTTCAATCCTAACAAGCGCGCGTGCCTAATGTTTCAAGTTTTTAGGGTTGAATAGCACTATGCGCCCATCAGTAGCTGCTTTAGTTGAAAAACCTCGCGCCCAAGTGCTCATTATTGGTGGCGGCATTAATGGTCTGGCAACCTTTAGAGATTTGAGTCTGCAGGGCGTAGATGTGATCTTGGTTGAACGCAACGACTTTGCTTCTGGCGCTTCAGCGGCTAGCTCCCACATGATTCACGGCGGCATTCGGTACCTAGAGAATGGTGAGTTCCGATTGGTGCGCGAGTCGGTAGTCGAGCGCAACGGGCTCTTGAAGATTGCCCCCCATTTCGTGAAGCCGCTGAAAACAACCATCCCCATTTTCACAACATTTTCTGGCATCTTGGCCGCCC
>JACCDX011085389.1_pt1 | contig 12466 bp, 8 predicted proteins | sample 7449681 | NCBI WGS metagenome assembly JACCDX01 (sample SAMN15323450, study PRJNA562643) | freshwater metagenome | isolation source: river surface water | place: USA:Blue River Watershed | collected 2017-08-18
CCGTCGGTGCCGTTCCCGCCGTCGGCCCCGTCTGCGCCGTCGGCGCCGTTCGCGCCGTCGGCGCCGTTCGCGCCGTCGGCTCCGTCCGCCCCGTTCGTGCCGTCGGCTCCGTTGCACACGAACGAGGTCCCGTCGATCTCGTCGGCGGCGAGCGTGCCATCGCCGTCGTCATCGATGCCCTGATCGATGCGGGTGCCGCCGGCGGTGCAGTTCTCGCCTGCGCTCTCCTCGGTGAGCGACACCAGCGCGCTCGGCGTAGGATCTTTGTCGGCCTGCCCGCACCCGGCGAGGGTGAGCAGCGTGGCGACGGGGAGGGTGAAGGATCGGACAGACGTCATCGGTAGTCTCGTTGGAGCGGCGTGGGCCCGGCGGCGCGTCGGAAGTGTCGGCCTCGGGGCCGGCGGGGACTAACGCCTGAACCGCGGATGTCCTGCGTGGCAATGAAATGCGCGCGGCGTGGAGCGGGCGCGTCGCGGCGCGAGGCGCTCGTCGGGCGCCGCGATACCTTCCTGCGATGTTCCGCGTCCTCGACTTCACGCGCGTCCTCGCCGGGCCGTGGGCCACCCAGGTGCTGGGTGATCAGGGCTACGATGTCATCAAGATCGAGTCGCCCGAAGGGGACGAGACCCGCAGGTTCTTGCCGCTCGTCGACGGCCAGAGCGTGTACTTTGCCTGCACGAACCGGAACAAGCGCAGCATCGTGCTCGACTTGAAGCACCCGGAGGGCGTCGCCCTGGCGCGTCGGTTGGCCGCGACGGCCGACGTCGTCATGGAGAACTTTCGGCCCGGCGTGATGGACCGTCTCGGCCTCGGCTACGACACGCTCGCTGCGGAGAACCCCGGCGTGGTGTTCGTGTCCGTGAGCGCGTTCGGCGAGGGACCGCTCGGCGACCGTGCCGGCTACGACCTCGTCGTGCAGAGCATGGGGGGCATCGCCACCCTGACGGGCGAGCCGCCGCGAAAGGCGGGCCCCAGCATCGCGGACCTCTCCGCGGCGCAGGTCGCCGTTCAGGCGGTGCTGTTCGCTCTGCTCGAGCGGAGCCGGACCGGGAAGGGCAAGCGCGTCGAGGTGCGCATGCTCGACGTCGCGCACCATCTGCTCGCCTACTACGCGAGCGCGTGGCTGAACGCGGGGCAGCTGCCTCCGGAGCCGAGCAACCGCCATCCGTCGATCGCGCCCTACAACCTCTACCGAACCGGCGACGGTTGGCTCGCGATCTGCTGCGCGAACGAGCCGCTCTGGCGCGCGTGCCGTGACGCGCTCGGACTTCAGGAGCGCCCTGGCTGGGAGACCATCCGCGGCCGTGTGGCCGATCGTGACGCCCTCGACGCCGCCATCGAGCAGGTCCTGGCCACGGACACGGCTTCGTCCTGGGAGGCGAGGCTCGCCGCGGCCGGGGTGCCCTGCGGTGGCGCGCTCACCGTGCCCGAGACATTGTCGCACCCGGCTGCGCGCCTCATGGAGGTCGGTTCGTGGCGCTTTCCCGCGCCGCCCCTCGACGCTTGTCAACTCCGAGCGCCCCCGGCGCTTGGGGAACACACCGCGGAGGTGCTCGCCGAGCTCGGGATTGGTGCAGAGCGCCTCGGCGAGCTCCAAACCATGGGCGTCACCAGGTAGTTGCGCTCACTCGGCTTGCCACCGCACGCGGTAGTTGCCCTCGTCGGGCAGGCTGTACACGAGGCTCAACGTTGGAGACTCCGCGTCCTGCGTCGCTTGCCACCCCTCGTTCGTCACCGCGCCACGCCATCGGACGGCCTCCCAGGACGTGCCCTCCAGGCGCTCGAGCACCCAGCCATCGTGGCGAACGAGACCCTGGACGGTGAGGGGGATGCTCCCGAGGCCGCCGGTCCGCGTGAACTCCGCGGCGATGGCACCGTCGGCGGCGTCGATGCTGGGCGGGTAGCTCGCGCGCAGCGTGCCCACGCGGACGTCCAGATCGACGGAACCGTCGCGCGCCAGCGTCGTCATCATGTCGGAGCCGTCCCATACCGTGGGGTCGAGGCCCGTCAGCCAGGTGCTCGGCCCGTAGTAGGCGCTCGCCCGCGAAGGCGGGACGACGTACTCGACGACGGCATGGACGGTGCTCCCCGCAGGTACGAACGTCGTCTGGCCGCGGCAGGCCGCGCCGCACCACGGCGCGCCGTCCTCGTAGGGGAGGGACAGCTCGAAGGACACCTGGGGATGGCCGTTGTTGTTGATCGCGTAGAGGCTCACACGGGGGACGTCGACGATGGTGCCGCCGATGTCGGCCTCGAAGGCGCGCACGACGAAGCCGACGTTGCCGAACTCCTCGGGGAGTGATTCCGCCGTCCCGGCGTTGGCGTACAGGAACACCCAGGGCTCGTCGCCCTCGAGCAGGATCCCGCGATCCTCGGGCTGGTCGTACCCGATGGTGCCGTCGGCCACGACGTCGGTGTCGACCCTCGCACCGGACGCGTCGCCCCATGCCAGGCGCGTGAAGCCGTTGTCCCCGTAGCGCTCCGTCGCCATCTGGAAGAAGGCCAGCCGATCGTAGAGCACGTCCTCGAGGAAGGTGTAGCGTAGGTCGAACCAGGTCCTGACGAGGTCGTCCCCTGCGACGAGGTGCGGCGTGATCTCGACGGCGATGCGCCCGTCACTGCTCACGCCCGCGTAGGTGACGTCGGTGAGGAGCGGCCCGGGGCTCGTGTACAGGCTGCGCACCCGTGACACGCGCCGCGTGAGCGTCGGCTGCGCGAGGGTGGCGTAGCGCAGGAACTCGGCGCCGCCGACGTTGCCCGTCCATCGCCAACGGCCGGAGGCGTCTACGAGGAAGGGACGCACGTCGTCCATCATCGAGCGCCCGAGGCTCATGTCCGGGTCGTAGGTGATCGATTCGCCGAAGGCGCCGAGGGCGGATTCGTCCCAGTGTGCGCCCGCGGTGCTCCATCCCACCAGGCTCAGCTGGGCGTGCGATGCGGCGAACACGTCGCCCCACATCGAGGACGCCATCGTGAGCTCCATCGTGTGGCTTCCGCGCATGCGCGGTTGCGTGGCGAGGTGGTACCAATTGTTCGGGCGGCCTTCATGCCAGTCCTTGGACACCTGGACGGGCAGACCCGTGGGTTCTCCGGCCGTGTCGCGGAACATCGGCACGCCACCCGTGATGTACCAGGACAGCTGGTCGCTGCCGTGCAGGGCCAACGGTACGGCGAGCTCGGCGTCGCCGGCGACGTCCACGGTGACGGCGTGGCGACCATGCCACCGGTGGTAGATGGGATCCTCGAAGTCCGGACGCGACGGTGCTCCTGCCTGTTGCAGCGTGCCCAGCGGAACGAGGAACGCGCCGAACATCGGATTCCATGGCACCGGTACGGGGGCGCCGACCGGAAGGCCCGTCCGGTCGAGGAGCTGGTACGTCACCGTCGCGGCTCGCTCCGGGGCGACGTAGAGGTCTCTCTCGGCAGGATCGGCGCCGCAGTCCGGCAGCACCAGCAGGGAGACGGTGATCGACGGAGCGCTTCCGCTGGAGGCCACGGCCTCGGCGACCACACCGCCGGCACCGTCGTCGCGCAGGGTCGCGCTCTCACCGTCGGGGGTGCGCGCCACGAAGCACCACGCGTCGCCGGCGACGCCGACCCGCTGCAGGGCGCGTTCGGTGTCGAGCCAGGTGGCGTCCATGCGCGCGTCGAGCAGCGCGCCCGAGAGCCGGATGCGCGCCGCGCTCACCCCCGTCGCCGTATGGGAGAGCACCAGGTGCCGTGGCATGCTGACGAGGTCGACGCTCCCGGTGGTGGCGGGCGCGGCGGCGTAGCCCACCGTCGGAATCCGAAGGTGGTTCACGAAGCGGCCCGCCTCGACCACCTGGGCACGGTCCGTACGGTCACCGCGCGCGCCGAGGAACGAGGTCGCCGTGGCGCTCGTGCCCGCCGTGTCGACCTCGTAGGAGACATGCACCGCAGGAAGGTCGTCCACCACGGTCGTGGCGGCGTCGAGCGCGGCGCGCATCGTGCGCTCGGTGTCTACGACGCCGAGCGTCTCCAGCGAGCCTGTCCCCTCGTTGAAACGCGCGCCATAACGGCCCGTGAGCACGTGGTGCGCCGTCTCGATGGCGGGCGTCGTCTCGGCCGGCTTGTGGTTGGTCGGCCAGTAGAGGTAGGTGTAGTCCAGCGGGTCCACGGTGGGCACGAACGGTCGGGACGTACAGGCCGGCGCGGACAGATCGGGCTCTGTCGCCCAGGTGTCCGTGGCCTCGTCACACGCTGTGGGCAGTGTGCAGGGGTCGCCGTCGTCGGCGGGTGGAGGGGGCGTACCCAGGAGGCACGCGCCGTCGGCATCGCAGGTCTCCTCGCCGTTGCAGTACAGGCCGTCGTCACAGGCGCACGGCGGCGCGGAGTCGGCCGTGGTGTCCCCTACGGAAGCCGTGTCCTCAGCGGACGCCGTGTTTCGCTTCGCCGTCGTCGTGCAGGCGAGGGCGGACGCCAGGACCAGGGACATCGCCGCCCACGCTGGGCGACGCTCGGCGCCGAGCGCGCGCATCGCGCGGAAAATGGGGTCAGCGGGAGCGAGGAACGGCTGCATGTGAGCCTGTAACGATGCCGATCGCGTGGGGTAGGTCAGGAAATGACCGGGGCGCGGGTTATTTTTCCCGCCATGCGAACACGGAGTAGTCCTTCGCAGCCAGCCCGTGGGCGAGTGCCTCGTCCATCGCGCGCGCGATCGCGGGCAGGACCACGAGGCCATCGGCGCCCCCGGCCTGCTCGATCATGAGCCCGACGTCCTTGCGGGCCATGGACAGCTCCCAGCTCGGGGCCAGCGCGCCGCGCTTCGCCACGCGCGCCCCGAAGGCGGGGATGGCGCCACCGGGCTTGAACACGTCAAACAGCGCCAGGCTCTCTTGGGGGCTCAGGCCCTGGGCGGTGCCCTGCGCGAGCAAGTCGCCGAGCGCGCCGCTGAGGCTCACGAGGAGGCCGTTGCCCTGCAGCTTGTAGACCGCGGCGAGGTCGGAGCGTTCCCCGACGTGCCAAAGCGTTCCGGTCATCGTGGAGAGCGCCGGCGAGAGCACGTCGGCATCCTCCCGGGACGCGGACAGGAGCATGAGCCCCGTGGCGTCGCGGGCGTTCTGTGGACCCATGAAGACGGGGGCGTGCACGTAGCGGACGCCTCGGGCGTGCAGGTCCGCCACGCGGACGCGCACGCGTGCGGGAGCGTTCGTGGAGTGGTCGACGACGTACACGCCGTCGCCGAGCGAGGGCAGGAGCGCGTCCATGACCTCGTCCACGGCGTCATCGGCGGTGAGGACGAGGTGGACGCGCGCGGCGCCCTTCACGGCGTCGGCGGGCGATTCCGTCACGCGCGCGCCGATGGCGCCGAGCGCCTCGGCCTTGCTCCGGGTGCGGTTCCAGACCGCCACGGGGTGACCCTTCTGCAGGAGGTTCTTGGCGAAGCCGCTGCCGAGCAGCCCCGTCCCGATCAACGCGACATGACCCATCCTAGCGCTCCTTCCTGTTCCGTTGGCCGCGCAGCGTGAGGCCGAGCGTCATCAGCGCGCCGACCAGCCCTGCGCCGGCCGCGGACACTGGCGCACTCGCGCAGCCGCCCACGGAGATGTCCTCGAGCATCTTGTCGTTCAGTTCGTCGTCGTCGACGTCTCCGAACAGCCCGCCCGCGGGCACCTGCGTCGCCGTCCAGTCCGCGTCGCAGTCCGGGCCCGCGAGGAAGCTGCCCTCCTCGGGGAACGTGCCGCGTCGGCCGTCCTTGGTGAGCCACTCGGCGTGCCAGCGCTGGCAGCCCGCGTCGAGGTCGCCACTGTCGGCGGCGTAGATACCTTGCTCGCCGGCGCCCCAGCGCAGGTCGCCTTCGCGCTCGACGCCTTCCACCACGAACCACACGTGGCCGGGCGCGTCCGTGTCGCCCCAGTCCGCGTAAAACGTGCCCTGGTCGACCACGGCCACGCGCACGGGGGGCTTTCCATCCGGGAGCACGCCGCCGCCGGCAAAGTCCTGCGTCAGGTAGTTGCTGGCGATGCCGGGCCCCATCTCGTCGTAGCCGCCGGTCATGATGTTGGCGCGGTGTCCGGCCGAGCACATCCACATGCCCATGACGGCGTAGCGCGGGTCGGTCGTCCCCATGGCGATGTTCTCGCCCAGCATCCCGCTCTCGTCGTAGAAGCGCCCGATGCGGGCGAAGGTGTCGGTGCCGTCGCAGCTCTCGTGCTGGAAGCACCCGTTCGTCAGCATGTCGTTGCTGTGGTAGCGGGACGCTTCCGTGAGCGCGAGGTCGAGGTACATCGGCGCCTTCGGCACCTTCTCGTCGGCTTGGAAGTCCGCGAAGCCGCAAGGGTGGTACCCCGCCTGGTACTCGTCCTCAAAGCCCTCGGGGTCGACGCGCGCGGCGTTCGTCCACAGCAGCAGGATCCTCTCGGCGTTCGACGGGAGTCCGTCGACGGGGACGCCGTAGCCGCTGGCCATGGCAGGGAGGAGGGCGACGAGGGCGAGGATCACGCCTGCTCCGCGACGAGACGCGCGAGGACGGGCCGAAGTGTGTCGGCGGCGCGATCGTAGCCCTGCTGGAGCTGCTCCACGACGGCCTTCTCGATGGTTCCGCCGACGAGCATCACCTTCACGTTGACCTGACCCTCGATGACGCGCTCGCATCCCCCGGGGGCCGCCACGACGCGGAGGGTGCCCCCGCAGGCGATTTTGTCGGCCATGACGTCCGGCAGCACCTTCCATCGGAGCAACAGCTCGCCGTCACGCTCCTCCGTCTCCTGCACGTAGGTGAAGCGGCTCGAGCCGAGCGCCTTCTGCGCCAGCGCGGGGAGCTCCTTTCGGGGCACCACCCGGCTTCGGGAGCGTCGTACGCCGTTGAGCGTCTCGGAGGAGAGGGGCGTGATGTCGACCTCGCTCGCGCGCGCCACGGCGGCCTCGAAGTCGGGGTGCTTGGACGCGCGCCACCAGGCGTCAGGGGCGCAGGGGAACCGGTGGGTGATTCGGAAGTCCATGTCCACAGGTACGCGGGCGGTCGCGGGTCCGCAAGCGTCCGGGCGTCAAGGTTCCGTCACGCTGGTTAGCAGCCCTGCATGTCTCTCCTCCTCCTCGCCCTCTTCGCGCCCGTTCTCCACGCCGAGCTCCCGCTGCCGACCTACCCCCAGTGCGGCGAGCAGGATCGTCCGGATCTGTGCCCGCCCGACCTCGGCCAGTCCTGGTGGCAGATCAGCTACATCCCGGAAGGTTCGCGCCAGAGCGTGCGCCCTGAGGAGCTGGCCATCGGGAGCGGCAACCGCAACGATCGCGCATGGCGCGTGACCACGGGCCGCTGGGACGTCCTCCTCGCGGTGGCGGACTCCGGCGTGGACTGGGGCGAGTGGAGCTACCGGAACAAGATCGCGCTCAACATGGGCGAGCTGCCGCTCCCCCAGCGGAGCGACGGAACCGTTGTGGAGGGCGGCGATCTCGACGGCAACGGCCTCGTCAACGTGCAGGATTACGCCCAGGACGCGCGCGTCGACGTGAACGCGGGGCGCGACCCAGCGGACGGCGTGCTCGACGCGTCCGACCTCATCTACACGTTCTCCGACGGCGTCGACGACGATGGCAACGGCTTCGTCGACGACATCGCCGGATGGGACTTCTTCGGCAACGACAACGACGCCTTCACCGAGTACTACGCCGACTTCGGCACGCACGGCAGCGGTGTCATCGAGGACATGGCCGCCGAGGGCAACGACGGGGGGGGCGGCGTCGGCGTGTGCCCGAACTGCGCGGTCCTTCCGGTGCGCATCGGTGACACCTTCGTGACCGACGGCAACCGCGCGGCGCTCGGGCTGATGTACGCGACGAAGATGGGCGCTGTGGGCGTCAACTTCAGCGTCGGCGCGCTGACGAATCCCGGCACGATGACCCAGGCGGCGCAGTGGGCGCGGGCCAACGGCGTCACCATCGCGGGTGCCGCCGGCGACGAGAACGCGTACCACGCGAACTTCCCGGCCATCGCAGACGGCGTCCTGTTCGTCCACTCGATCCGCGCGAACACGGACGACGAGAACGTCGGCACCTACAGCTACCTCAACTTCTTCAACTGCAACAACTACGGCCCGCGCGTGGTGCTCGTGGCGGACAGCCCCGCCTGCGCGACGGGCGCTACCGCGATCACGACGGGCGCCATTGGTCTCCTCCAGTCCGCGGCCCGCGACCGCGGCACCACGCTCACGCCCGACGAGGTGTACCAGCTCCTCGTCACGACCGCGACGGACATCCACCTCTCGGCGGAGGACGTCGCCACGGCGGCGACGTACCCGTCGGGACCCGGCTGGGACCCGTTCTACGGCTACGGCCGGCTCGACATCGGCGCCGCGGTCGAGGCTGTCGCCGCCGGGCGGATCCCGCCCATGCTCGACCTGCGCGGGCCGGACTGGTTCGAGTCGGTCGACCCGAGCGCTGGCACGCTGACCATCGCCGGGCGCGTCGCGGCCCCGCGTGCGTCGGGGGTGACCTGGACCCTCGAGTACGGCCTGGGCGCGAACCCGCAGGAATGGACGTCCATCGCCTCCGGCGACGGTCCGGTGGACGGCGACCTCGGCACGCTCGACCTCGGTGACCTCCCCGGCCAGGCCCCCGGCGAGGCTTCGAAGAACGAGACCATCGTGCAGCGCGTGGAGCGCGTCATGGCGCCGGAGGTCACGCTGCGCCTGCGCGCGACGGACGCGGCGGGCGTGGACGCTACCTATCAGGAGAGCTTCTTCGTGCGTCGCGACGCCGATCTCGTCGCGGGCTTCCCCATGAAGCTCGAGGGCAGCGGCGAGAGCAGCCCGATCCTCGAGGACCTCGACGGTGACGGCATCTTCGAGATCGTCATCGCGGACGCCTCCGGCTGGGTCCACGCGTTTACGGGGGGCGGCGCGGGCGCCGAGATCGCGGGCTGGCCCGTCCGCACCGACGTTGCGGGCCCGTGGCGGGAGAGCCTCGCGCGCGACGGAGTCGCCACGCTGCATGAGGGTATCCTCGCCACCGTGGCGGTCGGCGACCTCGACGGAGACGGCCAGAACGAGGTCGTCGCCGGCGGTGGCTACGGCAACGTGTACGCGTGGCATGGCGACGGAACGCCCGTCACGGGCTTCCCGGTCGCCATCGAGGGCCGACGCCCCGAGGAGTTCGACACCCAGCACGTGTACGACAACGGCATCGCCAGCGCGCCCACGCTCGTGGACATGGATGGCGACGGTATGCTCGAGATCCTCGTCGCCGCGATGGACCAGCGCCTGTACGCCTGGGACGCCGAGGGCCAGCCGTGGGGTCCGTACCCGGTCGACGTCTGCGCGCCGGAGCTCTGCGGCGTGGCTGGCACCCGCATCATCGCCTCACCCACCGTCGGCGACGTCGACGGGGATGGCGACCTCGACATCGGCCTCGGCACGAACGAGGCGGTCAACGGCGGCAACGCGAGCATCAGCTACCTGCTGGACGGCCTGACGGGCGCGAGCCTCCCGGGCTGGCCGGTCCGCGAGACGGGGCTCATCAACGAGGCGGGACTCCTGCCCATCGTGGGCGAGGGCCACCCCGGCAGCATGGCCTTCGCGGACCTCGACGGCGACGGGGAGCTGGAGATCGCGAGCCCGATCATGCTCGGCCAGAGCCCGATTTTCGACCATGCGGGCGGCATCGTGCACGACCTCGCCTACTACTCGGGAGCGTACGGCGAGGATCACAACACGAAGGAGCCGAGCTTCGTCCAGATGACGAACAACCCGAGCTTCGGGGACATGACCGGCGATGGCGTGCCGGACTACGTCATCGGGGGCGCCGGCGCGTACTACCTCATCGCGCTCCCCATCGTGAGCGCGATTGACTGGCAGAACGTCGTCGGGGCTTGGGACGGCGCCACGGGCACGATGCTCCCGGGGTTCCCGCGGCAGATCGAGGACCTGCAGTTCCTGGTCGCTCCGGCCATCGCGGACATCTCGGGCGACGGCAAGGCCGAGGCCGTGATGGGCAGCGCCGGCTGGCTGCTGCACGCGTGGGACAAGGACGGCAACGAGGCGGAGGGGTGGCCGAAGTTCACCGGCAACTGGATCCTCGGCAGCCCGGCCGTAGGCGACATCGACGGTGACGGCTACGTCGAGGTCGTCGTGAGCACGCGGGAGGGCAACCTCTTCGCGTGGCACACGAAGGGCCGCGCCGACCAGGCCATCGGCTGGGCGGGCATCCACCACGATCCGCAGAACACCGGCAACCACGAGACCCCGCTCACCGTGCAGGCCGGTCCGCCCGAGGTGGTCGAGGAGGGCGGCTGCTGCCGTGACGAGGATTCGGGCGCGGCGACGGCGCTGCTGCTCGCGCCGTTGGCGTTCCTCGCGCGGAGGCGTCGCCGCGGATAACCCGCGCGGCATGCACGTCCTCGATCTCCTCCAGGCCCGCGGTTTCGTTCATCAGCACACGGACGAGACCACGCTCCGCGCCCGCATGGACGCGGGGCCCGTCACCTTCTACTGTGGCTTCGACCCCACGGGCGACAGCCTCCATGTGGGGCACCTGCTGCCGTTGATGCTCATGACGCACCTCGCGCGCGCGGGGCACCATGCCATCGCGGTGGTGGGCGGTGGAACCGCCATGGTCGGGGACCCGTCCGGAAAGGACGAGTCCCGCGACATGATCGACGACGCGCGCATCGCCGCGAACAAGGCCGCCATCCGCGCGCAGATCGCGCGCTTCTGCGACGGAACCCTGGTGGACAACGCCGACTGGCTCATGGGCCTCGGCTACATCCAGTTCCTCCGCGACATCGGGCGCCACTTCAGCGTCAACCGCATGCTCTCGGCCGAGAGCGTGAAGCAGCGGCTCGAGCGCAACCAGGGGCTCTCGTTCATCGAGTTCAACTACTCGCTCCTGCAGGCCTACGACTTCGTGGAGCTGTACCGTCGCCACCGCTGCACGCTGCAGGTCGGCGGCCAGGACCAGTGGTTCAACATCGTGAGCGGCATCGATCTCATGCGGCGGCTCGAGGGCGCCGAGGGCTTCGGGCTTACCTTGCCGCTCCTCACCACGGCGAGCGGCGCGAAGATGGGCAAGACCGCCTCCGGCGCGGTGTGGCTCTCCGCCGAGAAGTTCTCCGCGTTCGACTACCGTCAGTACTGGTACAACGTCGATGACCGCGACGTGGAGCGCTTCCTGAAGCTGTTCACGTTCCTGCCGCTCGAGGCCGTCGCGGAGGTGATGGCCGGCGACATCCGCGAGGCGAAGCGCGTCCTTGCGCTCGAGGCCACCGCGGTCGTCCACGGTCGCGAGGCCGCCGAGGCCGCGGATCTCGCCGCGCGGGCCGCGGCCCAGGGCGGTGCGAGCGCCGACACGCCCGAGCTCGTGACGGACCTTCCCGCGGCCTTGCTGGACGTCCTCGTCGCCGCGAACCTCGTCGCCAGCAAGAGCGAGGGACGCCGCCTCGTCCAGCAGGGCGGCGTCAGCGTCGACGGTGTCAAGGTCGACGACCCGAACCTCGTCCTGGCGCAGGGCGGTCTGGTGCGCGTCGGCAAGAAGAAGGCCGTGAAGCTGTGCCCCCGCTGAAGCGCGTCGACGCGCTGTTCGCCTTCCTCGAGAAGGCCAACGGACCTCGGTGGGGACGCGTCCTCGACGCGGGCACCGGCGACCACAGCCTCGGCTGGCTCGCGGGCTTGCCGTCGGAGTCCCTGACCGCGGTGACGGTCGAGACCTGGCGGATGACCGGCCTGCGCGAGACGGCTCCGCACGCGAAGGTGGTGCTCGGAGAGTGGACCGACCCCGCGCTGCTGCACGGGGAGACCTTCGATCAGGTGCTCGTCGACTATGTCATCGGTGCCATCGACGGGCACGCGCCGTTCTTCCAGTACGGCTTCCTCGAGCGGCTGCGTCCGCACTGCGCGGGGCGCGTCTACCTCGTCGGCCTCGAGCCCCAGCCCCGCGATGGCAGCGTGCTCGACGAGGTGTGCCGCACCCGCGACGCCTGCATCCTGATGGCGGGCCACCGCACCTACCGCGAGTATCCGCGCGAGGTCGTTCTCCGCTGGCTCGAGCAGGCCAGGTTCCGCGTGGTGGACGCGCAGGCCTTCCCGAACACGCTCGGCGCGCGCTTCGTGAACGGTCAACTCGACGTGGCGGCGCGAAAGTTGCCCTACTTCGCGGATGCGGACCTGGCGGCGAGCATGGGCCGCCACATCGAGGAGCTCCGCGCGCGCGCGCTTGCCCGTGGTGAGCAGACCTGGGGCGAGGACTGGGTCATCGTGGCCGAGGCCGTCTAGCGACCGCGGCGACCCAGGTGCGGAGGCCCTCGGTGGTGGCCGACACGCCGTAGCGCGCGGCCAACGGTGCCGTGCAGGGGAGCGCCGGCGGTCCCGCCGAGGCCCACGCCGAGAGGGTCGTGGCGAGGTCGGCTGCAGGATCGTCGTCACGGAGGGGGGTGAGCCAGCCCCCGGCAGCGAGCTCCTGTGCGAGCGCGCATCGCGCCGTCGCCACGATGCGAAGCCCCTGGTGCAGCGCGAGG
>JACCDX011890754.1_pt1 | contig 12464 bp, 13 predicted proteins | sample 7449681 | NCBI WGS metagenome assembly JACCDX01 (sample SAMN15323450, study PRJNA562643) | freshwater metagenome | isolation source: river surface water | place: USA:Blue River Watershed | collected 2017-08-18
AGCAAAAATAGTTTTTTTTTACTGTCTTTTCAACAAAATGGGAGGCCCAACTTATCTAAAGGTGCGTTTGGGTAGCTTGGGGAGGGATAATCGGCTGAGGATTCCAGCCGAAATTGCGACGTGCGAGGGAGTCGTCGAAGGTGAGTTCCGAGGTAATTTTCAGAAGCTTGTCGGAGTTTAATGGAAACCAAGGGCCCAGAATATCCCCGACTTTCGCAATAATTTTTGCCAAACCTAAGGGCATATTGGGGATCCAATTCCTTCCATATGCCTGTCCGATCAGTTGGCTTAATTCCTGAAAACTCGGATGCTGACCATCGGTGAGGTGGTATATCCCTCCTACCTCGGAGGCAGGCAAGATGAAGCGGGCAACATCTTCGGCGCGGACCATGCTTTTGCGTGCCTGTCCACCGGCGATATTGAAATAATAGCCTTTTTTGATTCCCTGAATCATGGCTTTCAGATTTCCGGGAGGATTCTCCCCATAGATGAGCGGCAGGCGAAGAATGGTGCAGGTGACATCAAATCGACGGCACCAGTCGATGATTTCGGCCTCGGCTTGAATTTTACTAATCCCATATAAGTCACATGCGAGTATTGGTGAGTTTTCATTTAAATTCTTACCACAAACTGTACCATAGACCGCAACCGTACTTATATACACCAAATATTTCGGAGGATTATGCTCTAATGCTTTTAACAAATTTAGTGTTCCAACAACATTAACCGCCCAAAAACTTTTCTCTTCTTCAGGAGTTTGTGGAACTAAATGTGCTGTTCCAGCTGCATGAATAACACATTCAAAATTTGATACCAAATTGAAAGGATAATGCAAATCAATTTTTTGACTTGAATTATTATTCCTAGAAAGTGTGGTTACAGAGTGATTAATTGACAGATTATCAAATAAAACTTTACCTAGAAATCCGGAAGAACCGGTTAATAAAATATTCAAACCATTAAGATTTACAAAAATGCAAATATTGGATATATACTTCTTTGGCCATTTGATCAGATGAAAATTTATTCAAATAAGTTTCTCTTCCTCTAACCCCCATTTTTATTCTATTTTCATCTATTAATAATTCATTTATTTTTTGAACAATGAAATCCGAATCACCTGCGGGCACCAAAAATCCATTATAATTTTCTATAATTAACTCCGAAACACCTCCTACCTTAGAAGCAATAACCGGAAGAGAAGCGCTCATCGCTTCTATAATTGATAATGGCAAAGCCTCAAAATTTGATATAAGCGTAAAAACATGAGATTTACTTAACAATTCATTCATATTGGAAACCGAACCCATGAAAGTAATATCTTTAATTCTATTGGGGGCAAATTTTTCTATATAATCAATAAACTCGGGATTATCTGTGCCTTCACCACATAAAATTAGAGAAGATTCGAAATCAAGTTTCTCAAATGCCATTACTAAAGTTTTATGATCTTTAGCATTCGAAACTCTAGCGGGCATAATTAATGTGAATTTATCAAATTTTTGAAAATCACATAAACCGAAATCATCTGTTCCATTCAATATCGTCTTACCTTTATTTTTGTTTATCAGAACTAAATTTGTAGCTTCCCTTTGGACAGAATTTGATACATATATATAAGATGTGTTCGGCAGTTTCCCTAACAGTCTTTCGATTAAAAGAATTAAAAACCCTTTAAATCGAGACATCCCCCTCCAACCCCATCCATGAACAGTGAAAACTGTATTTGTATTCGTAATAAATCCAGCAATCCTGCCAATAAAACCAGCTTTTGAAGTATGTAAATGCAAAATATCTGGCCTTATTATTCCGATGATCCGACATAATTTATATAGCGCAATTGAATCATGGTATAAATTGCTAGAATTATTTAGTTCCTTTAAAACAATACAGTTAAATCCTTTTGCAATTAACCTTGAAAGTACTGAACCACTCGAGCCAAAGATAATCACAAACTCAACCCTATCTTTTAATCTTGACACCAAAGTCTCAATATGAATTGCCGCCCCACCCTCAATTGAATTTGTGGCTAAAATTATAACTTTTGGCAATTTTGTATTTTGAACCACTAATTTATTCCTTGTCAGAAAGAATCAAAAGTTTAATCACAGATATAAATGCCCCCAAAAGCCATTTAATATTTCCAGTTAATAAAAAGCTTCTAATTTGTGTGGCACACATATTGGCATAAGCAATCCTAGATTTCTTTGAGACATTTGAAAATCCTAAATTATATTTTAATAATATTTCATTTAAAATTACTAATCGCCATTTTTTTTGCAAAGCAATCCTGACCCAAAGGTCATAATCTTCTGCATAGATACCTCCAAGATAGCCACCCAATTCAAGTAAAACGCTTTTTCGAATCATTACAGAAGGATGACAAATTGGGTTTCTAAAAAATAAACTCTTTGCAATACTTTCTGGCTTAGAATATCTTCTCGGGGACTTGATTTTAACATTTATATTGTCTGAAAAATACTCAATGTTGGAAGCAACTAATCCAACAAATTTATTTTTTTCTAAAAAGTCTACTTGAACACTTAATCGATTAGAAAAAGAAAAATCATCGGAATCCATTCTAGCTATATATTTTCCAGAAGCAAGTTTAATTCCAAAATTCAAATTTTGTGTTATATAACTAAACTCTGAAGTTACTATAATAATACGACTATCATCAGAGTAAAGATTTGTCAACTTTTCATAAATAGCATTAGCATTAGTCCCATTTATAACAATGATTAATTCAAAATCATTAAAAGTCTGATTTAAACAAGATTCAATTGCATCAAGCAAATATGGTTGTTCCTCATGTACACACATTAACCAGGAAACTGTAACCGTTTTTGTCATACCTAAATGAGTTATGAATTTGGAATTCTAATCCAATTCTTTGGAATTAAATCCTTATCAGACCTTCCATTTACAAACCATTTTTTAGGAGTTATAATTATTTTATTTTTTCGAGTATTTAACCATCCTGCCCACCAACTAAATGTACTGTTTGCAGTGATTATAATTTCACATAAACTCATTAAATACAAGTCCTCAAAATCCGAATTATTTTTCACTTTATAAAAAGGAAAATTTAAATTTAAATGATTATCCACCCAATCAAAATCATCTGAAAAAATGAATAAATTAATTTCGTCTCCAATTAGGTTTTTTATGTATTCTAATGAATTTAAATAATAATCAATCGTACAATCTGCATATATATTTTGGTTAATAACATTTTTTATATAATCTGTTTTCCTGACGTGCACAGCAATTGTATTCTTAGACGAAAAGATTAAATCTCTAATTTGTGATGCATTTAAACAAATATCTTTTTTTAATACTAATTGTTTTAATAATTCATCCTCCACTGCTTGAACAAAACATAGGTTTTGCCAATATCCATCAAATAATAAATCAGAATTGATACTGATTTCTTTCGAGATTTTATTTAAATTAAAATTGTACTCCTCAAGAAAATAAGAATTTCTTTTAAATACTAATAATTTAAACTTCTTGAATCGACTAAAAGGGAAAAGATTTATAGAACTTCCTAATAACTGAAAATTATCTAATTGATATTGATTAAGCTTAAGATGACGCTTTGTGTCTTTTTCTGAATTATAAAATTGAAAAAACAACTCTTCGTTTTTAAAAACATTTTTTTTTAAAAATAATCCGAAAGCATATTGAAATAATTGATTACCTAATCCGCCTGTTAATTTAATGACTATCATTTTTTCTTGCCTTTATATGATAACCGACTGTAAAATCATATGATTTGAAAAATTTATCAAGCCATGGAGCTATTAAAGGAAGAAATATCGCGATCGGTAATAAAAACAACCAAAAGGGCATTAACATTAAGTTAATTACACTTTTCCATGGAAGTATTGATCTTATGAACCTTATTAGCTCTTGAGAAAAATGAGAATAAAACCCAGCATTGGGTTCAATCGAAATATTAGTTAAGTTATTTTCATTTAATACCTTACTATAAAAATGAGGAGTAAAGCCACCGTAAAAATGAAATGGCTCTTGGTGCAAGCCTGAACCTAATGGCGCTGACATCAATAATATACCTCCAGGTTTTAATATACGTGACATTTCCCGAATTGCTAAAATTGGTTCAGGTACATGCTCCAAAACCTCTGTACAGATAATACAATCAAATGTATTGTCATTGACAGGAATATTTTCAATATCACTAACAATATCAATTTTTGAATAACCATTATATCCTCGCAACTGATTATCGTTCAATTGAACAAAGTCATGTGTCTTATAGTTACAATGGCTAAAAAAATCACGATAAGGTGCGGATCCTGCACCTACATCCAATACTTTGGATTCGCCTAAAATATAATTAGCATTTAATTTAACCCAATGGTCTCTATTGTAAACATTAAAAGCATAATATTTTAAAATAAATTTAGGAAGTTTCATCTCTGATTTCTATTTGATACAATTTTCGCAGGATTTCCATAAGCGATTGAATATTCCGGTATACTTTTTGTCACAACACTATTAGCACCAATAATCACACCTTTTCCAATTGTAACGCCATCTACAATAGAACAATTGGATCCTATCCATACATCCTCTGAAATTGTAATTCCAGTTTCAGTAAATCCTTGTAAAGAAATAGGAATATTTGTTGAAAAATAATTGTGATTACCACCAGAAATCGTGCAATTTGGACCTATAAGTACATGATTAGAAATTACAACCTTACCATAAACAACTGTCCCTGGATTAAGCTGACAGCTTTCTCCGATTTTAAGATCGGTCGGCCAAAGAGTAACATTTTGATTGATTATTGAATTTGCTCCGATTGTTATATAGGAATGATTTCTTATGGAACTAAAAATAGAGATTTTTGAACTAATTGAAATTTTCCTAAAGATTAACTTTCTGAAAGGGAAAAAAAGTATATTAAAAAATACAAAAAATAGTCTGTGTAGGTAATATATTGGATTGCCAAAAAATTTCTTAGCGTTACTTGACATAAAACATTTTTAGTAAGACATTTAGATTCACCAAAAATAACCTCTTGTTGAAAAGGATTAAGCCAACGATAATAAAAATTATGCTTGTAAAAAGCTCACCTAACATATATATACTACTGTAAAATCGCCCCTTAAATTTATAAAAAAAGTACCTATAACTACTTATCTCCATCCATAACTTGTCAAGACTACTGGAAGAGGAACCCTGCATATGATAAATTTTTGCTGCTGGAACATTAAAAACTTTTAATTCCATTTTTTGAAGTCTATATTGCAAATCTCCCTCTTCTACATACATGAAATATTTTTCGTCGAAGCCATTCAACTTCTGAAAAATTTCTTTTTTAAGAAATAAATCTGCACCAATTATAATTTTTACTTCTTTGGCTGAATCAGTGAAATTAAAATAATCGAGACCTGCAAATTTAAAATACCTAAATCGATGCAAAAAAATGGTTAATATATTTGGAAAATAAATCGAATAAGAAAAATTGGGTCGGTTGTCAACCGTATACAAATTCCCACCTATCGCACCTAATTTCAGTGAAGGATTTTCATTCCAAAATTTATACAACTCAAAAACAGCATTATTAATTAAAAGAGTATCTGAGTTGAGTAAAAATATAAATTCCCCTTTCGCACTTTTAACTCCTAAATTATTTGCTCTACCAAATCCTAAATTAGATTTTGATTCAATTAGAAGTACCTGCGGAAATTTTAGGGATAACATAGATTTGGGTGAATCCTTAGAAAAATTGTCTACAACTATAATCTCAAAATTAATTCCAAAGGTTTTTTCGTAAACAGAGTTAATACAGTCAATTAACAAATCTGTTGTATTATAATTTACAATAATTATTGAGACATCCACACGTTAAAGAAATAATTTAAGATAAAATATATTTAAATAAAACAGAGAAAATGCATACAATACAATGAAAACTCTTCCAAGTGTATTGGGCTTAAATAACAATACAAGATTAGGCAATAGTATTATTTCTACCAAGCCAAGCATATCACTTAATCTATTAGAAAAAATTGGACTAAAAGAAAATAAAAAATATACGCAAATAGAGAGAATATATATTTTTAAAAGCAATACATTAAACAAATTACTTCTTATCAATAACTTATATTTATAAATCATAAGTGAGCATAATGCAATTTTCAAAATTGCCCAAGAATTAAATACATTAAACTCAGAATTAAAACTTTCACTGTAACCATCAACCTTATATTGAAAAAAACCAAAATTAATACTTTCGAAAATGCCTGAAAGATATTTATTTAAGACTAAAGAAAATACAATTGAACAAACAGGTATTAAAATCCAAATTTTCCTATCAAAACTGGAAGTGTTAAGAAATATTAGAAATAAAAAAATGAATGCCGAAAAGTGGAAGCATGTAGCAACTAAAATCAATATTATATATTTTGGAAAATCTCTTTTGAATAAATAATTTAACCCAATAAGGAAAAAAGTTAGAGCAGCACCAATTCTTATTTGAGTCATTTCATGCAGACTAAAATAATAAGAGTAATACAATAAAAAAGAAAAAAAAGGAATTTTAGAGGATGTAAAATACAAGTAAAGCACCTTAAATAATAAACCTATTATTGCATATGTGACAAACAAAATTGTGAAATTTTCATTAAATAGGTACTTAATTACAAATTTAATTACCAAAAAAGCAGGCTCGCTAATTGTCAAAAATTCTCCATCTTCGAAAAATGCATTTACATAACTTCCATAGTCACGATCGAATCCTTCGTTTCTACAAATGCATACAATAAATAATATAATAGAAAATATTAGGTATAGAATACCACTTTGAAACTTGCTTTTAAAATTATAAAAACAAGGAACTAAAAAAACAAAAAACAAAAAAGTCAAAAATATAATCAAACTTGGCTATTTTTTACTGACCAAAACGTACTAGAACTGATATTTTTCAAATAAAATTCATCTTCATTTGTCAGAGATTTACTTTTAACATACCAGGGTAAATGGTGAATTAAATAAGGATATTTTGTACGTAAAGTAAATTTGTGATCATTTGCGCCTCCTATCGAAAAAGGTCTATACAAGGCAAAAGTTGTATCAACATTTGAAACGTAATAACCTTGCTTATATTCAATGGTTGTAAACCTTTTTTCCCACTCAATAACTTCATTTTTAAATTCATAGTGGTCAGGTAAATCTGAAGTAACTAAACCTAAACCAATTTTTTGAATCTTTACATTTTCCTCCATTTCATTTCTCAAAATTAAGAGAAAATTAGCCGGGCAATCTTTAATTAACTCCACATCTGGATCAGTATAAACATAATAGTCATTCCAGTATCTTTTAAAGATTCCGGATTTCCAAAGCGCTAAATGGCCTAAATTTCTACCTAATAAAATCACTTTGTATTTACACTCAAACTCATAATATTCTAATAAAGGTGGATAACTTGAATTATTATCTAATATAATTATGTTAACATATCCTCTTGATTCTAAACTTTCAATTAAACGTTTTAAATAAGTGAGTCTATTGCAATTATTTATAATAATTGGAATATTATAAATATTAATTTCCCTTTGCCTTAAAAAACTCAATTCCAAAATTCTACTTATAATTGTACCAATCCCAAAATATATTTTAATTAGTTTTCTTTTCATGAAATAATACTTTTGAGCTTTACTTTCAGATAAACAACTAAATATCTTGTGATAGAAATTAACCTATTTTGATATTGAATTTTGTTAGTTTCGATAATTCTTGCAGATGAAAATTTATTAGAGACACCTCCTAACCTAAAATTGGCAATCACCTTTTCTAGGAGATAAAATGATTTATTTGCATTAAAACATCTTAACATGAAATCATAATCTGCAGAAATCTTTAAAGAAATCTCATAAAGACCTAATTCTTCATATACAGATTTTCTCACAAAACATGAAGGATGAGCTATCATTCCATATTTCAAAAAATTCGAGGAATTACCTTGTATTCCCAATATCGATTCATTTTCCCATACACGGATTAGACCGCACAAAACATCAATATTTTTTTGTTCCAATAAATGAATAATTTCAGACAAAATATTTGGCTCGTACCAGTCGTCGCTATTAATTATCCCTATATAATTACCCCTAGAAATTTTAATACCTTTATTTATGGCATCGTAAATGCCATTATCTGATTCTGAAATCCAATTTATTTTTGAATTATAAGAGGAAATAATCTGCAATGTATTATCCGTAGATCCACCATCAATAATGATATATTCGATTGAATTTGATTGATCCTGGCTAATTACACTGTTTATTGTTTGTTCTAAATAACTTTCACTGTTAAATGTTACAGTTATTATTGACAGAAATGGTTTACCTTTTACTTTCAAAGCTTTTTTTTATTTTCCCAAAAAAAATTTTCATACCCATACTGCGTTAAATCTGAAATTTGCTTGTTAAGAGGATTATCAAAAATCCCAAACCTTTTTCCAGTAATAAAATTGATCTTATACTTTTGTTGAATAAAGCTTCGATTGAACAATGAATATTTAGAATTAGAATGTTTCGCAATTGTCGAATCGGAGGTTTCATCCACATGATTAAATATTCCGTTTACTTTCACAGATTTAAATGGTTCATTCATAATTTCATTCCATCTATATTCAAAATCACCATCTTCTTCTCCTACGCCAAGTAATCTTTCATCAAACCAGCCTACCTTATCTACCTCTATACGATTCAGAAAAACATGACTCCAACTTCCATTAAGTTTAAAACTCCTACCTTTATTAGCAATAATTTCCTTTTTTAAATTTTCAAAAAAGGATTCATCAATCGAGACGTCATCATTTAAAATCAACACATATTTGTTGGATGAAAATATAAGTTCATTATTCCATAATTTTGCAAGTGAGCGAAATTCTGTACAAAAATGTGGAAATAGGTTAGGGAATTTTCCTAAAAACCTTAACATATCCTTCCTGTAGATTTCGTCAAAAGGCTTTTGATAAGCACAGTTTACCATAATCACAATCTCTACATTTGGCATATTTTTTTTAATAGAACTTATTAATGGTTTAAAAAAATTATCAAATCTTTTATCAAATGTGGTTATCCCAATTGAAAACTCAATTTGGGACAGATCAAAGTTATTTATGATTTCTGAATTGTGATTAGTTAGGTCATTGGTTACTAGACGACGGTGTAACCAATTTAGAATCTTTAAATAAAATCTTTTCATCAAATAATATTTATTAAGAATTTCTTCCGGAACCTGATAAAAAGGACAACGGCAATTGGGCATGCTATTAACGTATTAAAAATAAGATTTGCCCGTAAAAACCCAGCTAAGTCAACAGTGTAAATCATAAAAAAATATAAAAGGCACGCTGTTACTATACCAGTAAACAAATTAAAATAAACCAATGGCTCTTGTTTAAAAGCTCGCAAATATGAGGCAAAACCGGTTGTTAGCATAGATAGCATACTAGTTACTAAAAGCATAATTGTGGATGGAATATCAAGAAACCTCTCATAGAAAGAAAGTGAAAACCACTGTAATGAAGACATAAACATTATAAATAGTATTGATAACAACAAGTAGATAAATAAACTATTTCTTAAAGAATATTTAAAAATCAAATCCAATTCGTCTACCTTGCGTTGAGCAACTAAAATATTCATTTTGGGAGTTTTTGAAATCAGCCAGTTTATTGAAACCGAAGAAATCACATTTATAATTGCCAATGAAATTCCAAATTTGGCAGCCGATTCACTTCCTACAGATCTAAATATTGTTGGAACATATAAATATGAAATTAAATAACTACTAATAAAGGAAATAGAATATCGAAACTGAAGCGGCATTAATTCCTTAACAAATGAATGACTTTTTTCTAATTTAAAATCGTAGACCTTACGCCAGAAAATTGGATTTTCTCGAACTAATATATAAAAAGCTATAGGGACGCTTATTAACGTTCCCCAAATTAAAGACCATATTTCAAATTTCATTAAAAGAAAAATCCATGTTAATAAAGTTGAAACTATGGAATAAATCAATGCATTTTGCTGAACAATTTTCACCTTATCTAAACCTTGATAAATTGCTTGAAACAAGCTCAAAAAAAGCCCAAATGAACTAATTATTGTATATAAGAACCACGCTAAAAACAAATTAGCGCTTTTAACATCATGGAATATAACCCAACCACTAATTAACAAAACCGCAACAGCAAATATTGAAACAAATATGTAAACGGTAATTGCGAATTTAATTAGAGAAAAAAAACGATTAATATTTATTTTTTCTCCAAAAAAATCCCCTCTAATTATTTTTATATGAGCGTACTCATGACTAACAAATTGAGTAATGATACTTGCAAATCCTAAATCTGCCAATATTGTTATCGCAGAAAGATTGGTAAATGTATACCAATAACCTTGTTGGTTTAAATCCAAAAAATTTAATATAATGTAGACGTTTAAAGGCCCTTTTATGATTCCAAACCCTTTGTTTAATATACTCCAAAGAATTGCATTATCTAATCCAATTCTAGCAGCAAATATCTTAATTAGATTAATCAAAATTTGTAAGAACCACTATTTTTATGAGCACCTACATTTCTTTGATATTTCCACAAAGAAATTAACGCGAATGTCTGATAAAAAGCCCAAAAAAACGAAAGAAAAATCCCAAGTATTCTGTCTTTATATCCACATTTAATAATTAAGCTGAAATAAAAATGTTTGAATGGGCAAATTAAAATTTTACTTAATGTTGTCCTTTCTCCAATTGCAAACCGAGCCTTACCTTCATTTTCTAAATACCTTTTATGCTTTTCAAACAGTTTAGAAAAATCACGCATCCAATAATGATGAATTACATTATTAGAGTTAAACTCAATTTTTTCATATGAATAACCTGCTTTTAATTTTCGACCCACATGTACATTAGGAGTAAACTGAAACCTTCTATTATGTACAAACAATACTTTTGATTTAGCCCCACCCCATGGTGTACCATTTAGCTTTTTATTACCAAAATAATAAATAATTGGAACTAAAAAAGCACCAATATTATCTGGTATTATAGACTTTATTTTTTTTTCTATTTCGAGCGCTAACATTGGATCAATGTATTCATCAGGATCAATAATTAATACCCACTCAAATTGAGTCCTATTCGCATATTTTGAATGTATCCATTCGCATCCCGGAACTTTTTCATGTTCAATTACCTCAGCTCCAAAATCATTTGCAATGCGAATAGAATTATCAAGCGATCCTAAATCAAAATATAAAACTTGACTACAAAAAGAAATACCCTGGAAACATTTCGGAAGTAATTCTCCTTCATTAAGCCCAACAACAATTGCTGTAATTGGTAGCTTATTTATTTCGTGTTTAAATTTCAATATTAAACTTTATATCTTTATTTTTTCCAATAGCTGTAAATACCTTTTTCTACCTCATATTGATCCCAAATAAATCTTTCTTTCATTGGAATTGATTTGGCCCAATCCCACATTTTTTGTAACCCTTCTTCTAAATCTGTGACATGTTTAAAGCCCAGAATATCAACAGATTTCTGATATGTTGGGATTGCAGCATGAACCTCATGACGTTTTTCGAAATATTCAATTTCCCCGTCTCCGATTACATTTATCAAAATTTCTGCTGCTTCTTTAATGGTATATTCTCTTACACCACCCAAATTAATTATTTCTTTAGAAGCTTTTTCTGATACGGCCGCCTGCCATAGGGGTTCTAAGGAGTCATCTATATAGGAAAAAGCACGTGATTGAGAACCGTCACCAAAAATACTTAACGGTTTACCATTCAGGTGATAATACATCCAAATACCCAAAACATTACGATATTTATCCCAAATATTTTGGTTTATACCATAAACATTGTGTGGACGAATGATACAGTAATCTAAACCATGCTGTTCTCCTGCTATTTCTATATCTTGCTCACAAGCTGCCTTAGCAACTCCATACGGGTCAATTGGATTCCGTGGCATTTCTTCACTTAAATACCCGCCGAGGCCGTGACCGTAAACGGCCATTGAAGAAGTGAATATTAGTCTTTTTACGTTAAAATTTATACAATTATTTACAATATTAGCAGTCGCCAAGAGGTTGTTAGTGTAATTAAATTTTCTGATAAATGGTGACAAACCTTCGGCAGCATAAGCTGCAAAATGATAAACATATTTAGGTTTGTATTTTTCAAAAATTTGATCTAATCCAATATCACAACAATCAACTTGATAAAATTCAATCCCACTTGGAATATTTTCTTTATAGCCTCCGCTTAAATCATCAATCCCGACAATTTGATACTCTTTCTTGTTTAAGATCAACCATTCTGCAAATCTAGAACCCAATAAACCGGCTACTCCGGTGATTAAAATTGTTTGTTGCATTATATTAAGTTTATTATTCCCTTTTA
>JACCDX010201423.1_pt1 | contig 12460 bp, 38 predicted proteins | sample 7449681 | NCBI WGS metagenome assembly JACCDX01 (sample SAMN15323450, study PRJNA562643) | freshwater metagenome | isolation source: river surface water | place: USA:Blue River Watershed | collected 2017-08-18
ATTTACAGGCACCATAACTTTACCGCTATTGGTTTTGGCGGTCACAAATTCAACATTAGGACGCAGTTTGGCATAGATACATTGTTTAGATGCCTGTACCACTTCATTGCGTTCCATGGCTTCTGGACCAGTGTAACCTTTCAATTTATAACTTGGTGTTGAAGAACAACCAACAATACCAATACTGGCTAAAACAACTAATACAACTTTTTTCATTTAGATTTCTCCATAATATAACTAATAACATCTTTTGCTTCATTCAAATCTGATTTATCAACGGCTTCATCAATCATATCTAATTGAACCGAATGTAGATAATTCAAATGCATTGCAACAACAACGGACTTTAAATTGTTTACATTTAATGGTTTGTAATAAACATATTTTCTTTCCATTATTTGCTCACTTCAACATTAATTGATTTGACTTTATCGATGCCATTATCTAACGCTTGAGCAATACCTGTAAAACCTACGGTGGCGACAACAAAGCCTAAAATACAACCTAGAACAAAATTAATCATAAAGATTCCTTTCTCACTTTAGATACCATTATATCACAACCAAGGCATAATACAAGCGTTTGTTGTATGGACACAACACTACTCAGGTATCAATTCCAACTTACCGATACCCACATATTCCTCAATAGACTTCTTCAGGTTGCGCTTGGAGGTCGAGGGGGCAATGAAAACATAGTCCTGATGGTCGCCATCCTTAGGCGCAAGGACTTCGTTTAGGTACTTAATGGCACATACTGGATTATCAAACTCTTTTTTACCAACATTATTGGATAAATTTGGTTTTGCAATATATCTCATTTCTTTTTACCTTTTTCTTTTTCACTTAATTGTTCACGCAAAGCGGCACATTCTTCTTCAAGCATTTTGTTTTGACGAACTAAGTCAATCACCACAGTTTCAAATTGTTCCCATAGTGTATTGAATTTCATTTCATATAGTGTTGCGATACTACCAATTAATTCAGAACCAATGGATTCATTGGCTTCCCGTAAATCATCGACAACACCCCAACACTTTATAATCTGTTGTTCAAAATCAAACCGGTCGCTGGGCATATGTTTTCATCCATTCTAACAAAATTGATTTGGCTTCCGTTTTCTCAATGCCAAATGCCTGTTGCAAATAAGGTGCAGCACCAAACATATTGGTTACACCAGTTTCACGCAATACATCAAGGTAATCAAACATTTCTTCTTTATCGATTGTCATACTATTCTCCAATGGGTGCCATCATGAAGGCCGAGCGCTTCACAGCGAGTCTAATTGCCTTCACAATAGCAGAGGTTAAACGGATACTGTATCTTGTTGAGTTACAGGAGCTTTTGCAGCCTTAGCAGGTGCAGAACCTTTGAAACGACCATTTGAATCGAACTGGTCAAAGTTAACCAACTGATACGCCTTTACTTTGCGACCATCTTTGATTACTTTAACGATACCACCATCTTTACGAATGTTGTAAATGTTGGTGCTCAATCGATAGAGAACTTTTTCTTGACTGGTGCCTTTGAATACTGCCTCAATTTCAGCAGGACTTACAGGTTTGCCAGACAACAACACTTGGGTAATTTTCTCATGACGGTTTACCTTACCTTTACGAACTGTTAAAGCCATTATAATACTCCTTCAATCAAATTAAACATAATATAAAAACAACTTACCACACTAACCATTCTATCATACTTGAGGTTGGTTGGCAACCTCGGTTGTGGTAGAGATGGTACTGGTATTCGCAGGTGATTCTACGGTATTGTCTACCTTCGAATACAAGTCCAAAAATGCCATTTTCGTTTCTTCGTCAAAGCGATTCACACACAAGGTGATGGCTTTCATACGGTCTTTGAAAATGGTAAAAGCTTTTGCAATATGTACCAAACGGCGAGTGGAAATAATCTCATCGGTGGCACCTTCATCATATGATTTACGAACCACATCCGCCCATTGGCACAAATGATCCACAAATTCTTTATCATCAATCAATGGCGAGAGAATTTTCTTTTCAGTCTTTGCATCAGGATATTCCTGTTCAACTGTAATTGGAAAACGCTCTAAGAAGGCATCATCAAGAATTTGTGATAGATATTTGCCTTCATCAGAACCACGACCTTTGGTATTGGCCGTAGCGATGATAGTAAAGCCAGATTTTGGATAAACCATCTCACCTGATTTTTTATTGTAATGTGGTTTGCCTTCCATGATACCTTGCAAACACATTAGTTTGTTTGAACCACGGTCAACTTCGTCAATCAACAATACTGCACCACGCTTCATAGCGGTGATTACAGGACCATCACGATTGACCACATTACCATTGACCAGTGTAGGACCACCAAGCAAATCGGTCTCATCAGTTTCAACGGAGATATTCACACGAATACATTCACGATTCAATTCAGCACACACTTGCTCAACCATCAAGGTTTTGCCGTTGCCTGATAAACCAGTAACAAAAATTGGATAGAATGCTTTGCTGTTTACAATATTCTTCAAATCTTTGTAAAAGCCAAATGGTACATAATCAGGCCATTTTTGTGGCACCGATGGTTCATTCTCATCAACCAGTTTTGGTTGGCGAAACTCAAGCACCTGTGCATATGCAACTTCGGCTTCAGGTTCAGATTGTTTCACAACTGGTTCACCAGATGCAGGCACTTTGTATTGACCTCTATCATGGCGGTATTGTGCCTTGGTAACCAACCAATATGGATACGGTGCACCTGATTCGTTACACACTCTTGTAATGTCATCACGATTCAAAATTGGTTCGACACCAAAAATTGATTCTGCTGCTGTTACAAAAGCTTTTGCATTTTTATTCATACATTCTCCAATTAAACATAATATAAAATACTGGTGGGCAAGGATGGATTCGAACCAACTCAGCCTGAGGCGCCAGATTTACAGTCTGGTGTAGCTCTCCAACTCTACGGCTTACCCCATTTAAACTACCATTATACATGAACCACACACCAAGTCAAGCGACTGTTGTTTCCATACAACACTATTGTAACTTTTCCAATTTCAATAATTTACCATTCATGAATAGAGCTTTATATTCAATCCAATCATCAAGGTGACCACGATAGAAATGCACTGCACCATCAAATTCATCTTCAAATTTCCAATAATGGTCTTTATGTTCAGTCCGAAAGCCTAATAGTGTTTTCGCATCATCGTGCAATACAATGGTAAAGCATTCACGCCATAGTGTGCCATCTTCACGCAACTCATAATTGTATAGTGAATTGTCCAAACTCTTGGTTTGGTATTCCTCACCATTGTAATGAAAGTAATCAAACATTCCCATTTATACCTCCAAATACTTCAACTTAAAATTATCAGCACGAGGCTCATGATGAATGTAACCACGAGGATTACACACCACTCTGGTTGTGCCAATCATATAATCAAAATCTTCATGCGTATGACCATGAGTCCACAATTTGATTTGTGGCCGTTCCAAAATGAATTGGTTCAAATCAGAACTGTAGGCACCATTCATCAATACATCATGCTCATACCATGGTTTGGTTGATAACTTACTTGGTGCATGGTGACCAACCACTACAAACTTATGGTCGTATTTGTCCTTCACCGTCTTATCAATCAACTTCACCATGGCTTTGAACTCAGGCACCACATCTTCTGGTTGTAACATTGAAGGTCTTTCGTAAGAATCAACCCGTTCAATAACCATATTACCTTTTTCATCGAACATTAGATTGCCATCGGCATCTTTCTTGTAAACATTGTTCTTACGGTGAACCATACGCTTACTATTCTTAACAATTTGAAAATCGTTCATACTGCGGCCGACATGCCACATTGTAGTAGAATCTTCCTTATTCATATCCGTCCACAATGTACCACCAATGAATGTAACCTCATCATGAAGCGTCCATGGTTTATTATCTAACAACTGAATATTAGACCAAACCTTTAGGTGCTTCTTGATATCCTTGGTGGTGTATTTGAAATCATAATGATAATGCTCATGGTTACCCATCACATACACAACATGAGGAAATCTATCAGCACAACGAGCAAAGAAATCCTTCACTCTATCAGCCATATCACTTTCAAACATTTTAGCCGTGCAAATATCTCCGCTGAGGATTAAAACCTCTGCGTTCTCATCATTGGTGAAATCTAAATCACCAAATTCTAAATGGATATCCGATGCTAGTGCTAATTTCATTTCTTTAATAACCTTTTTTCTAATTGTTCTAATTCTGTAATTACATTGCGGTCAATATCCAACATTAAAGCATTGTATAATTCCATGCCACCTTTTAATGTAATCTCTTTAATATTATTCCAACAATATTGTTTGAGTTCGTGCTCATTGGGGTTTGGTTCCCTCATTTCTCACTTGCTTTCTTTAGTATTGATTTAGCACTAATCTCAAAAACAATAAACCATAATCCTAGGTATAAAGTTTTATTACCATAAGCAATACCAAGCATCTTGCATAAATTCATTTCTCACTCGCTTTCTTTAGTATTGCTTTGCACAAATCCGTTAATGTTGCATTACCGATACTTTGATAACTTTCCCAAATAACTAAACTTATTTCCTCATCACTTAACTCTTTTATTTGTGATGTAGTTCTAAATTTATCTTCAGTTTCTAAAACTCCAAGCCGTTTTCCATCATCAAACCTTTGATGCACAAGTTTCTCTAATTCCGCTATGCGGTCTGCTTGTTGGCGAAGCATTATGTAAGCATCTTTTGTAAAAGAACCTTTGCTTTCTTTACACAACGATTCTAAACAATCTGCTAATTCGTATGCGTTCATTTCTCTTGCACCTTTCTCACTTCATCACTATGTTTACATTTACCACGATACGAATATCCTAAACAATTACATTGGTACTTACCAGATTCTAAGGTGACTGTATAGGTCTTGCCAGAATCACTCTTGACCTGCCAATGAGGCACATTCAATGCCTTTGGTTCATCAAGTACCACCGTTGCGCCTATCTTGTCCAATTCTTTATGTTTGACCTTGATAAACTTACGCCTACGAGTATCCATAGGCAATGGTTTCTTGAATACCATCACCTCACCATCACTCTCACGAGCATAGGCCAGAATATTGGATTTACCATCAAATAAGTATGTATGATTGGGCACCACGAATTCTGAATTGTCCCATTCGGTTACTTCTTTATATGCCGATATTCCCATTATGCAACTCCAAAATGTTCTCTAATAATATCTGAACAATCAAAAGCAGCCGATGATAGGTCTTTATTCGGTCTATCATCTTCTACTTTATTGCCATGATTATCACATAGGCTGGCACATTCACGAGCAACCCACATACCAAAATCAATCAAATCTTCTTTGGTATACATCATGTAATCATCCATTTTGGATTGTTGCAACAACTTCTCTAAATTTTCATAATCATTCATATCCTTCAGCCCAAGTAATTTTTGGATTCTTTCTTTCATACAATTCAATAATATCTTTTACATACCACATGGCATCAGTTTCAAAGGTTTTTAACCAATCACTAAACCGAATCCAATCATCATTCAGCATTGGTGCCAAAAACAATTCTTCACCATATGGCCCTAAATCCTCACCACGGCAATCAATACGGCCAGCAGAGTATGTCCACAATTCAAGGCCACGCTCGGTATACCATTCCTTGAGCATAGGACCCATTTTATTGGTACTATATCTTACAGGCATTATTCAATCTCATTAATAGGTTTATAATCAATGTAATCGCCAAACTCACTAGAATATAATGAGGCATCATCACCAACAACCATCACCTCCAAATCGTGGTGCGTTATGTCATAATCAACAAAATTAAAGTCCTTGTCATATACACGGAACATATGACAATCACCAACACGGATAATAAATCCTTTGGTGCCTTTTGCTGGTTTGACACTTCGTTTACTCATCTTCATCTCCATTACAATACACTTCTTTATATATTGTATCAATCACATTGGCAGGATATTCATCTGCACACCGTTCCAAAACTTCTTGCAAATCTTCACACATCAAATGAATGGTTCTACCACTCTTAAATTGAACCATATAGGCCAATAATGCAACTTCGCTCATGCCGTTTCCTTTTCTTTACAGAATTCAATAAACTGTGGTAATGAACCGCTGAAAATAACTTCACTTTCATAATCACCACTAATGCCAAAGAAATTACAACCACAATAATACACATCAATTTTGAATTCACCATCAACATTCAAAATGTGATACTCATAATCTTGGCCACAATCTTCAGCGGTGACAGGATACAAATAGAAACCACCTGCACCATCTTTGAAATTGGCGACCAATTGTGCTGCTAAACAACCCATGCCATTGAATTGGCGCTCTTTACCCATGCCGTTGATACCATTGACCACACGACCAGAATTCAAAAACTCTGCCAACTCTGCACCATGGCCTGTAGGATAACCATCATACTGGCGGTACATATTGATAATTGGTACTGCCTTTTCACCACTCTCTGATTCACTATACACAAATGTTAAACTTCTGGTACCCATAATATAAACTCCAATCAATAAGAATAAGTGCTGGTTTTTCTTTATAGTCTATAACCAGCAAAAATAGACTGCTGCTGTTTGTGCTAGTTTAGAGTCTTGCACCGGATATCCCTCCATTAAGACTATACTTTAATGACTACGATTATTTGCCCATTGGACGCCACGCTGAAACGCTTCACGCTCAATACGAATCTCACGAACTGTCCGTGCATCACGCTGATACACATCAAACGAATGTGCATCACGCTTGCGAGTAGAACTTTGGCCAATACTTGGCCGTGGTCCACGGAACATTACAAAATACTTGGTGAAATCAATAAACTGTTTGATATTCTCATATGAGGCAATCGGCACAGCTTTATATGTTGACCGAAAACCAGCAGGTGATTTATAACTAGCAAACATCTGCTGCATTACTATTTCTTTTTGTTGATAATCCAATTTCATGTTTATCCTTAATCAAGTAAAACCATATAAGCCTTGGCATTGTTGCTTCTGAACCAATCAAGGCCTTTTTGTAAACCTTTATAATCACGAATCAATTCGCAACCTTTGAGGTAATCATAAACCGCAACCTCATCAGGTTGTAATTCAATGGACTCACCACTAAATGGATTCTGCACCTCTACTGGTTCATTATCCAACACCATGATACCAGGAAATAATTCTTGAATCGTTTTCTTTTTCATCATTACGCTCCACACCATCTAATATGATTAAACTTACCAAACACACTGCCACGAATAAAGTTACGAGCAGGTGCATTCCATGATGCTGATTTAAGAATGTCACCACGCTTAAACTTCTTATCATCAACCAACATCACCCACGAATGGGAACTACGCTGATTGTCTTCCATAATAATATGGATATATTTACGACCATGCACAGCATAAAACTTTTTGCTATTGTAAGCCGCTGTATGGGCATAATCATCAGCCAAATGTTTTACATAATTGTGAACCGCTTCATCTAAATCCATAATTACTCCGATAAGTTAATCACACGAAAATCAAATTCCATAAAACTGGTTTGGTGTGGTACAAACATAATCTTACCAACACGATTCTTTTTGTTAGGTTTGGTTTCATACTTTTGAAACTTATCAGCAGTCACCGTAACCTTAAAGCAATTAAAACCAGGTTCATTACAATTTGCCTGCTCGACCACACCTTCAATAAAAGCATCATCACGACCTGCACATGGTTTGAAATCATATGCACGAATCACATCACCAACTTTTGCTACATTTGCAAATTTTAACATAATGTACCTTTCACTCAATTAATACTACCATTATACTCTTACCACAGGGGAACACAAGCCCCTGTCGTAAAAATACAACACTATTTGGTCTTATTGATAGAATAACCTTTTAATAAAACCCATTCCACATACGCCTCAACGATTGCTGGTGTATCTGGCCTTTTCTGCTGGAGTGCTTTCAACTCCTTGATTGTGAATTCCCACCGATTCATACTAATTCTTCCACTTTAATATCTTGAATTTCTTCATCGAGCAATTCAATACCATACGCTTCATAGAATTGTTCCTTGATTCTGAACTTAAACTCCTCAACGGATTCAGCATCATTACTTTCCGTCCATTCGATACGGACTACTGCATTATATGTTTTCATAATTATTCCATTCTTTCGTATTCTTCAACAATGTATCGCTCAGGCATTGATTGAAATTTCTCACGGATCAAACTATAAACATAATTGTCCATTTCATCCAAACTCATGGAACGAACCATATTCATTTCATCTTCAACCAAAGCATCTAACATTCTTTCAATATTGGAAATACTCATGCGGTCTCCTTAAACCATTCGTTCCAAAGGTCACGCTCGGTCATTTCGGCTGCCAATTGGTCATCCGTAAAGCTTTCGTAACCTTGAAAACCATTCAACATAATTTGATAGAAGAAACCACCAACTTCCTTTTCTGAACGGAAATCATCCTCTATCAGCATTTCAATAATTTCATGGCGTCTACTCATCAGAATTCTCCTCTTCCCATTCACGCATTGATTCGGTGATACCATACATTTCATTTAAAGCTTCTGGCAACATATCTTCCACTTCATCAGCGGACATACCAGAAAATTCATAATAATCATCAAAACCATCTTCATACACACCAGCAAAACCCATGCCAGGTTCTGAATAGTAGGCACGGACAGAAAAACCCATTTCTTCGAGCTTTTCATAGGCCGCCGTAGGTGGTCCCCATGGTGAATCAAACGAACCGACCAACTGGCCATTCTCAACATCACAAGCATATGGCGAGATATCCCACTTGGTACCCCAATTTTGAATACACCAAGTGTACCAATCAGAAGCACCGTATTTTGCTACCAATGCTTCGTTAGATTCACGAGCAGGCGCCGTGGTGTCTTCCAATTCTTTTGGTAACGGAATAAATTCATTCAACAATGTACCATCACGAAAAGCTGCGGCCGCTCTTTCAATCATCGCTGGATCTTCGTGGGCTAACTCAATGTTGTTATTGCACCAATTTGGCATATCAATACTCCTTAATCACATAATAAATTAAATAACCTGCTGATACCATATACAACAAAATACCAACATTAATAGCAAGCATCATACGGCACCACCTTTTCAATATTCAAAGCAATATCAAATTTACGAAATTGCTCATTGGCATAAGTTACCGCCATTTGATACGATTTGAAAAGTAAACCATCACAAACATAGAATGTCATAATATCTCCTTATACTGGTAATAGATAATCATTAGAAGGATAATCACAAACTGCTAAGAATAATTCAATATCAAAGTTTGAATTATCTTTTTTTAATTCACCTGCTAATTCTGCACATAATTCAAAACTGGCATTATGATTGGTTAATACTCTTGCCAACATAATATAATGCTTTTTACTCATATAACCTCCAAATAATTCAACCATTATACAGGACACTGGCAAAAATGTCAATATGCTGTATAATAGTCGACCAAATTGGTCAACTACTAAGGATTAATCACATAGATTAACCGAGCATTCCAGTATTAATTGGCGTCCTACAGGATCCACACCAACAATACGGTCTGCATTAGCCCACCGTAGAGCACCATAACCACTTTGGTTCTCACCAAGGCGGCCGGCATTCTTCCATGCCTCACAGATTGCCTTGCATACCGCTGGTGTCAATTCACCATCATAGTCAATATCCACCGAATCCTGCCAAACATCTTGATAGGATTGCATTTTCAAACTATTTGGCACCATTTTTCTAGTGCCTACTAACAATTTACCACCAAACATTATCTACCTCCATAATAACCTGGTGAAAAAACAATATTCTTCACCTCTTCCTGTACCTCAACCAATGGCAGGTGCAATACCTTTGCTATCTGCTCATTGGTACGACCTTTGAAATGAAACTCCGCAATGGCCTTGAGTATTAACTGCTTTTCTGTCATAATTACTCCAAAGTTAATTCTTCAATTTCCACATCCTCGGTTTCACCGAGGTTTTTCAATGGTATTTGTGATTCGACCAGTTTCATAAATGCCACGGCCTTGTCATAATTAGTAAAGGCCTTGAGATTCAACCATTCCCAACCGGTAAAATCAACCAATACGCCAGATTTGACAATATAAACATTAGTCATAGGTTTTCCTCATACAAATAACCACGCAAATACTGCTCAGGTACAAAGCTCAACAATTCTGCCAATGCCTGATAATTACCAAATATTGCATCAACCTCTATTTGTTCAAGCACTTTTACAATCAATTTTTCTTTTTCATTCATAATACCACCACCATTAATAGAACACCGAATAAAAACACATATAAATCCAGTTTATAAGAAAATAGCATAATTACTCCGCAAAGTCCGTCCAATATTCTACTGCCTGCTCGGCCATTTCCAAGGAACAACCTAATGCTTGAGAGATTTGGTCGGCATTGTAACCACATTCCAATAATACCTGGACTTCATCCAGAAAAGCTTTCATTGCACTCATACTGCCTCCATTTTAATCGTAAATGAATAATCACCAACAGGATATTTGACGAAACCGCTGGTGTCCTTTTTGGCCTTGCCTTTGGCATATAAACCGATAATGGAATTCTTAGGATCAAGAAAACGGAGATCCGAATCGTCACCATTAAATACGGTCATATTGTAATTAAAGTATTTTTCTGGCATTTTGGTGCCTTTTTTGATACCAAATACAACCGCCACATTTAATCCTTCTTCAACCGCACGCTTACAGTCCATATAATTACCGTCCGCCATAGAAAAGGTCAGGTGGTAATTTTTGATACCTGATACTTTACGACCAATGACCTTGGTATAATCATAGAATTGCACATCAGGAAAAGCTGCAAATATGTTAGTAAAGACTTCACCATTACGCACAACCTCGTATTTCTCCCACGATAAGTCCGAGGTGCCATTCAAACGGAAAACAGGAATTAAACCTTTCTTAGCCGATTGTTTAATGGCTAACTCAATATCTTTAACCAGTAGGTAAAAGAAAGTATTCCGCTCTTCATAAAACATAATGGTCTTACGAATACGAGCCTGCTGAATAGCATTAGTAGATTCGCCACGCTTAAACATACCACCACGACCTGCCGTATTAAGGCACGAAGCAATACAACCTGCAGTAGCCTTAGGACAGGTATTATAACCTGATAAGGTAGAAGGTGCAAGGTGCAAAATATAGGTATTGTAACCTTGAGATAAACCTTTTAGAACCTTAGGATTACCAGTAGATAATAATTTCATAATAAAAATTTCCAATCAATCAAAAGTACCATTATACCAGAATGGTAGATAAAAGCAAGATAAATCCACGATCCGTTGTAAGAAAACAACACAAATAACCTCTAATAACCTCTATATAACTTTTGGTTATATGGAAAGTGTGAAATTGTGTGAAAAAGTGGGACTTGTCGCTGGCACCGTCGCTGCATAGGTGCTCTTTGCGGCTCTTAGTTTCTTCCCACGATTCTCCAAGCGCATCCATACCAATTCCTGAGTATCCTAGAGAAAAGCTCCTAAGCATTTCAGAGGACATCCTGATATTCTGTATAAATCACAGAGCCACCAGAGCGCTTTATCTCAGCCACTTTATTGCATCGTCTGGTCTCTAATGTAACCAGCGATGGCTTCTCCACGGTTATATCAACATTCACTATAAGCCCCAGATCCACCTGTAGCATGGCCAATAGAGCCTTTTTGTCCTGTAGGGATAATTTTTGTATTTTTTCTATCATATAATTTAATAATCTTACTGGTGGTACCTTGAGAAAAGTACCACTATAAAATTACTTAAAACAGCCGATTAGGCCACTTTGGTAACGGTAACCTTGGAAGGCTTTTTGTTAGCCTTGATAGCTTTGGCACCGACTGGATTGCGAAGCGCTTCGAGGCGAGCTTCCAGTTTAGCGATGCGCTCAGCTTTTTTCTGAGCACGGAGAGCAGCGGAATTCTGCTTACGCTCAAAGTTAGCTTGGCGGTTAGCCTCCACGTGCTCCTTAATCATAAGCTTGATGGATTTTACCAGATTGCGTTTTTCGCTAACGGTTAAATTTTGAATGGTATCGATATATGAAAACATAGACAGCTCCTATAAAAAGTTATATAAATGAATTACTACAATAGAAACCATTATACAGGTTTGGCGGTATTTGTCAAATGGTATCGGAGAGCTCCGTAAGCCATTGTGGCCATTGAGGATAATTGTTGACCGGACGGCTGGACTATTGTGGGGCTTTGAGATTTTTTGAGGTTTTTGGGTGGGCGTGGTACGGAGAGCCGTGTGGGGCTTGTGCCGGAACGCTGAGAGGTTCATAGAGGCTGCTCTAGGACTCAGAGTAGGCACGGCTCGGAGGCTCGCACAGACTGTATTGCGCTGC
>JACCDX011492088.1_pt1 | contig 12458 bp, 13 predicted proteins | sample 7449681 | NCBI WGS metagenome assembly JACCDX01 (sample SAMN15323450, study PRJNA562643) | freshwater metagenome | isolation source: river surface water | place: USA:Blue River Watershed | collected 2017-08-18
CGCCCCAAGGAGGGCAAAGCCCCCACGGGGGGCAGTGAGTACACGCAGTGACGAACGTGGGGGCTCATACGGCTACTCCTGTGTGGCGGCGTTGCCATGCTTGCAGGGCGTTGATCACCAACAACAAAATGAACGAAATGACCAACATCACCACGGCCACTGCGGTGGCTCCGGCATAGTCGTATTGCTCTAACTTGCCAATGATGATGAGGGGCGTGATTTCAGACACCATGGGCATGTTGCCCGCAATGAAAATGACCGATCCATATTCGCCAATCGCACGCGCAAACGCCATGGCAAAACCGGTCAGCAACGCAGGCGCGATGCTGGGAAAAATCACACGGCTAAACGTTTGCCAACGTGTGGCACCCAAACACGTGGCTGCTTCTTCAAGTTCTTTCTCGGCATCTTCCAACACTGGCTGCACCGTGCGCACCACAAACGGCAAGCCAATGAAGATGAGTGCTATCACCACACCGTTGGGGTTGAACGCGAGTTGAATACCCAGAGGCTCTAAGTACTGCCCCACCCAGCCGTTACCCGCCAACAAAGCCGTGAGCGAAATACCCGCCACAGCGGTGGGCAATGCAAAAGGCAAGTCCACCAAGGCATCCACCACTTTCTTGCCGAAGAAGTTGTAGCGCACCAGCACCCAAGCCACGAGCAAGCCAAACACCACGTTGACCAGTGCCGCAATGAGTGAAGCACCAAACGTGAGGCGATACGACGCCATCACGCGAGGGCCTGTGACGGCCTCGATGAATTGGTCCCACGTGAGGGTGAAGGTTTTGAAGATCAAGGCCGACAGCGGAATCAACACAATCAAGCTCAGATACGTGAGCGTGAAACCTAGCGTGATGTTGAAGCCGGGAAGCACACGCGCAGCCTTGTGGCTGCGCGCCAGAGAAAACAATGCCATGAATTACTTAACCGTATAAATCTTGTCGAACTGACCACCGTCATTGAAGTGGACTTTTTGCGCTTCGCTGAGTGAACCGAAATACTCGCTCACAGGCACCAATTGAATGGGCTTGAAAGTCGATGCATATTTCTTCAGCAACGCGGGTGAACGTGGGCGCAAGGCGTGCTTGGCTGCAATCTCTTGCGCTTCGTCTGAGTACAGGTAGTTCAAATAAGCCTTGGCCAATTCACCCGTGCCTTTTTTGTTCACGGTGCGTTCCACCACAGCCACAGGGTTCTCGGCAATGATGCTGACCGATGGATGCACGGCATCCACCTTGCCTTCACCGAACTCACGGTCGACGGACACGACTTCCGATTCGAACGTCACCAGCACATCGCCAATGTTGCGTTGCAAGAAGATGGTGGTGGCATCACGGCCACCTTTGGCGAGCACGGGCACATTCTTAAAAATCTTGCCCACAAACTCAGCAGCTTGTGCGTCTGTCTGTCCTTTTTTGCGCGCATAGACCCAAGCAGCCAAATACGCCATGCGGCCATTACCACCCGTTTTGGGGTTGACGATGATGACTTGCACGCCTGGCTTGGTCAGGTCATCCCAATCCTTGATGCCCTTGGGGTTGCCATTGCGTGTGAGGAACAACATGGTCGAGGTGGTGGGCGATGCGTTGTTGGGAAACTTCTTTGCCCAGTCTTTGGCCACCACGCCGTTGTTGGCCAAAAATTCAATGTCGGTGGTGGTGTTCATGCTGACCACGTCTGCATCCAAGCCGTCATTCACTGCGCGCGCTTGGGCGCTAGAGCCGCCGTGCGCTTGGTCAACCTTGATGTCTTTACCCGTGGTCTTTTTGTAATGGGCCACAAAGGCCGCGTTGTAGTCTTTGTAAAACTCGCGGGCCACGTCATACGACGCGTTCAGCAAAGTTTGTGCAGAAGCCAAAGAGCTAACGGCCAAGAGTGCTGCGGCCAAGGTGGTGTGTAGAAATTTTTTCATACGGCTTGAAGCTCCAAAGAATGATGAGACGTCACAGGTGTTGTTGACTTGAAAACCAAAGGTGTTTCCACCAAAGACTGCAATAAGGCTAGGCCCAAAGGCCATGCACCAAAGCCAGAATCGATGTTGATGTGCCCAGCGTTTTGCAGGCGCACAAACTCGCTGCCCCACGACCTGGCATATGCACCAGCGGTGCGCACTGGGCAATACGGGTCGTTGCTGCTGGCCACCACCACACTGCGATAAGACAGAGCTTGGTACGGCACAGGCGCAAAGTCCACCAAAGGCGCACGGCGTTCAGGGTCAGCGGGAGCAACCAGCAAGGCACCACGAACACGTGCCACCGCTTCGGGCGGCAAATGGGTAGACGCAATGCAGCCAAGGCTGTGCGCCACCAGCACCACAGGGCCATCTTGAGCCAGAATGGTTTCGGCAATGCGGCTGACCCAGGCGCTGCGGGTGGGCGAAATCCAGTTGTCTTGCTGCACGCGCACCGCGCCCTCGATGGACTCGGCCCACAGGCTTTGCCAGTGACCAGGGCCGGAATCGCGCCAACCGGGCACGATGAGGATGGTGGGTGTTTGAGACATGGGCGCAATTGTGAAAGGGAGAGTCGAAATCTCAAACGACTCTTTTCTTGTTAGTTAATAACGGACGCGCATATAGAGCTGCGGCATCACTTCTTAAGGTAAATCTGGTCAAACTGGGCACCATCTGCAAAGTGCTCTTTGGCTACCTTGTCCCAGCTTCCAAAAGCACTCTCAAGCGTGAACAAATTCAGCTTGGGCAACTGCTTCACATACTTGGCTTGCGCTTTGGCAGAGATGGGGCGATAGAAGTTCTTACCAGCGATGTCTTGGCCTTCATCGGTGTACAGGTAGTTCAAATAAGCCTCGGCCACTTTGCGTGTGCCTTTGCGTTCCACGTTTTTATCGACCACGGTGACGGGTGGCTCGGCCAAGATGCTGATGGATGGGTAAACGATGTCTACCTTGTTGCCAAATTCTTTTTCAAGCAAATGCGCTTCGTTTTCCCAAGAGATAAACACATCACCTTGGTTGCGCTGCGCAAATGTGACCGATGAACCACGCGCTCCTGTGTCAAGCACTGGCACGTTCTCGTAGAGTTTTTTCACGAACTCTTTGGCTTTGCTTTCATCACCTTTGGGACCGCCGTATTTGCGTTTGGCAAACTCCCAAGCAGCCAAGTAATTCCAGCGTGCGCCGCCAGATGTTTTGGGATTAGGCGTGATGACGCTGATGCCAGGCTTGACCAAGTCATCCCAGTCTTTGATGCCCTTGGGGTTGCCTTGGCGAACCACCAACACGATGGTGGAGGTGTAAGGCGACGAGTTATGTGGCAAACGCTTTTGCCAGTCTTGTGGAATGAGGCCACCGTTTTTGTACAAAGCGTCAATGTCACCAGCCAGCGCCAAGGTGACCACGTCTGCATCAATGCCGTCAATGACCGAGCGTGCTTGTTTGCCTGAACCACCATGCGACTGCTTGATGGTCACGTCTTGACCCGTTTGTGCTTTCCAGTGCTTAGCGAAGGCGGCATTGAACTCAGAGTAAAGCTCTCGGGTCGGGTCATACGACACATTGAGCAAGGTGACAGGTGCGGTTTGTGCAACAGACAAGCCGCTCACAACCACCAAGGCTGTGGCTACCAGAGTTTTGAGAAAGTGTTTGCGTTGAATCATTGTGTTCCCTTTGAATCCATCTAAATTTGCGATGGATGGATTCTTAGCGCAGATGCGCTAAAAGGGAACGACAGAGTTTTTGGTTGTTAATTACCGAAACATCTAAGCCAGTATCAAAGCGCGTTCAAAGGGATTTTGAGGTACGACACACCGTTGTCGTCCTGGGGTGGAAACTCACCCGCACGGATGTTTATTTGCACCGAAGGCAAGATGAGCACTGGCATGGCCAAGGTCGCATCACGCGCAGTGCGCATGCGCACAAATGCTGTTTCGTCAATGCCATCGTGCAAATGGATGTTGTGAGCGCGTTGTTCAGCCACTGTGGTCTCAAACTTCACATCACGCGTCTCGGGTGGGTAGTCGTGGCACATGAACAAGCGGGTGCTGTCAGGCAAGCTCAAAATTTTGCGTGCTGACGCATAGAGGGTTTTGGCACAACCGCCTGGAAAGTCACAGCGTGCCGAGCCTACATCTGGCATGAACAAGGTATCGCCCACAAACACCGCATCACCCACTTGGTAGGCTACACATGCGGGTGTGTGCCCTGGCACATACAGGGCCTTGGCTGTGAGGTGACCAATTGCAAAGGTCTCATCTGCTCGTAGCAGATGATCAAACTGTGTGCCATCTTCTTTGAAGCCAGCTTCTAAATTAAACACACCTTTGAAGACGCGTTGAACGGCGGTGATGTGATCGCCAATCGCGGTCTGCCCACCTAAGTGTGCTTTCAAGTAAGGCGCCGCAGTGAGATGGTCTGCATGGGCATGGGTTTCTAAAATCCACTGCACTTGCAGCTTGTTCTCTTTGACAAATGCAATGACCCTGTCCGCGGACTCAGTGCTGGTGCGTCCAGATTTGGGGTCGTAGTCAAGCACCGAATCAATGATGGCGCATGGACTGCCTTCTTTTTCGTAGACCACATAGGTCACGGTCCAGGTGGCGGGATCGAAAAATCCGTGAACAGTGGGGGTCAAGCTTGCGGTCATGGGGCACATATTCATAAGATGTGATGAATATAGGCCACTTTGAAAGCATTGACCAAAAAAAGGGACAATCAGCGCCTGATTTGTTGTCCACGACTGGAGACCTTTGTGAACCTCGCCCACTTGCTTGAAACCTTCGGAGACCACTCAATATTGGCCTTGGGTGGTGCAATGATTGGGCTGATTTTTGGTTTCTTTGCTCAACGCTCTAAGTTCTGCGCACGTGCTGCGGTGATTGAATGCTGCGATGGCACATGGGGTTCACGCTTGGGTGTGTGGCTGATGGGCTTTGCAGTGGCAATTTTGGCTGTGCAAGCAATTGTGTTGGTCGGTTTCTTGAAACCCGAAAACTCTCGCCATCTGGGTGCTCCTGGCAGTATCTCGGGCGCAGTGGTGGGTGGCCTGATGTTCGGCATGGGCATGATCATGACGCGCGGCTGTGCGAGTCGTTTGCTCATTCTTTCAGCCAACGGTAATTTACGCGCCCTGCTTTCTGGTTTGGTGTTTGCCGTGACGGTACAGGCGTCTATCTCTGGTTTATTGGCACCCGCACGGCAGTGGGTCACGTCATTGTGGATGGTCGAAGGTGGTCCTGATCGCAACTTGCTAAACCTCACCACATCGTGGATGGGCTTGGTCGTGGGTATTGTCATTGGAGCCTTGGCGTTGTGGCGTTTGCATGCAAGTGACGAGGAAAACAACAACACATGGAACTGGGCAGGCGCCTTGGTGGGTTTAGCCATTGCTTTGGGTTGGGGCATGACGCAGCTGGTGGCCAGTGTGTCGTTTGAACCCATTGCGGTGCAAAGTCTGAGCTTTAGCGCTCCCTCGGCTGAATGGCTGATGCGCACGCTCTCCACGGCCACAGCACCTAGCTTTGGTTTTGATGCAGGTTTATTGCCGGGCGTGTTTGCAGGTTCCTTGGTAGCCAGTGTGGTGTTTGGTGAATTCAAGTTTGAAGGCTTTCAAACTGAAAACAAACTGGGCCACTATTTGACAGGCGCTGTGTTGATGGGTTTTGGCGCGGTCATGGCTGGGGGCTGTACCGTGGGCTCGGGCATGAGCGGTGGCGCCATCTTCTCGAACACTGCATGGCTCACGCTGGTGTCGATCATCTTGGGGGCTGGATTGACCTACAAAGCGCTCAAGTCAATCAACAGCCCCATTTAAGTCACGCGTTTACTGAGCGGGGCAGCAAGTCTCGCCATCTTTGGCACCCAGTTTGCGCAAGATGATGGCCATGGGGCAAAAGTTGGTCAGGCCAAACTGAAACAAATTCAAACCCACAAATGCGGTGAAGGCCAGTGCCCACTCACTCACGAACATGGGACTCGCTTGCACGCCCAGCGCCAGTGACACCATGATGAACAAACCAGCGATGACTCGGATGTAACGTTCGACCGTCATTTCATTTACTCCTATTTAATAACTCTTACGCGGCAAATCCAGGGTTGGGCAGCACGCCTTCGAGCTTGGGCGTGTTGAGCTTGCGCTTAGACACTTTGCCGCCGCTGGCCTTGAGCCATTGCTCAGCCACTTCCCAGACTTGTTTGAGGTTTTGGTTTTTCGCCTCTTCGGCCACAGGGGCCCAGCCTGCCACTTTGTATTTCTTGTTGGCATCGATGAGTTTGCCTTTGAGGCGCATCTCACCAATGCGGCTGCCCATCTTTTCATTGGGCTTGCACACATATTCGAGACCACCCACGCGCACCATGTCACCGCCTTGTTGGTAATAGGGATCGGGGTTGAACAAGTTGTCGCACACGTCTTCGAGCACGGTCTTGATGGTCTCGCCCGTCATCTCGGTGACGGTGGCATACGAGTAGGTGGTGGCGGTCATGTCCATCAGCCATTCTCGCGTGATGGCTTGGCCAGGCAAGAGTGATGTGCCCCAACGGAAACCTGGCGAGAACGCCATGTCGGCGCCTTGCACATCCATCAATGCGTCGAGCAGCAACTGGTCACCTGTGCCGTTGAAGTTGCCACGGCGGTACAGCGTGCCTTCGGTTATGGCCAAGGTTTCATTGAGCTTGGCTTCGTAGGGTGCGCGAATCTTGGTGATGAGTGCATCCATCTCTTTGTCGGCAGGCAACATATTGGCAAACACGGGCAAGAGCTTGTAGCGGAAATCGGTGACTTTCTTGTTCTTCACTTCGAAGTCGAGCACGCCCAAGAACTTGCCGTTAGAGCCTGCATTGGTGACGATGGTTTTACCGCCCTTGTTATTGACCAATGTAGCCACTGGCATGCCATCGTGCGTATGGCCGCCCATGATGGCGTCGATGCCACTGACGCGGCTGGCCATTTTCAAGTCCACATCCATGCCGTTGTGGCTGATGACAACGACCACTTGCGCGCCTTTGGCGCGTGCTTCGTCGACCATCTTCTGCATGTTTTCGTCTTGAATGCCAAACGCCCAATCGGCCACCATGTAACGTGGGTTGGCAATCGGCGTGTACGGGAAAGCTTGGCCGATGATGGCACAAGGCACGCCGTTCATTTCGCGAATCACATAAGGCTTGAACACTTGATCGCCAAAGTCTTGGGTCTTGATGTTTTGCGCCACGAAATCGACCTTGCCAGCAAAGTCTTTGTTGACGATTTCTTGCACACGCTCCATGCCATAGGTGAATTCCCAGTGTCCTGTCATCACGTCAACACCCAGCAATTTGCAGGCATCGACCATGTCTTGGCCATTGGTCCACAAAGAGGTAGCGGAACCTTGCCAAGTGTCACCGCCATCGAGCAGCAACGCGCCAGGGCGGCTGGCTTTGAGGCGTTTCACCAACGTGGCCAAGTGCGCGAAACCACCTACTTTGCCGTAGCGCTTGGCGGCCACTTCAAAATTCAAATAGCTCATGCCATAAGCTTCAGCACTGCCAGGGCGTACACCTGCCGTTTTAAGCAAATGCTCGCCTACCAAATGGGGCAACTGGCCTTTCATACTGCCAATGCCAAGGTTGACGCTGGGCTCGCGGAAATAGATGGGTTTCAACTGCGCATGGCAGTCGGTCATGTGCAGAAATGACACTTGGCCAAACTTAGGAATGTCATACAAACCCTTGGAAGCCACAGCCGTATCGGCAGTGGCATAAGCATTCAGATTGAGGCCAGCCATCGAGCCTGCACCGATGACTTGCATGAATTCGCGTTTGGTTAAGTTCATATCAGCACCTACTTATTTAAAGAGCGTAAAAAAGCCGCAGATGAATAGCTCACGCTGCGGCCTTCCAGGAGATTACTTGTTGACAGGCGACGCTGGGTCGAGCAACAAAGCCATCACGTTTTTGATTTGCGTTTCTGTCAAGATACCTTTGTGACCAAAGCGTGGCATGTTGGAACACGCGTTGTACGCACGCGCGTTTTGCAGCTTGCCCCAGGTGTATTCCACGATGGGTTTGGCAGCAGCGCTGTTGGGGTCGGTCACACCACGAATCTTGCCGTAGTTGTACAGGCTTGGGCCCAAAGTGCCGTAGGACAACTCAGTCTTGCTGATTTGGTGGCAGTTATAGCAATTGCCACCGTTGACCGAATCAGCCTTGTCTGTCCAAGTTTTACCAGCACCGCTTTGTGCCACTTTTTCGCCTTCTTTGAAGTCGCCCAAATATTTGCCATCGGCTGGTGCCTTGATGGTTTTCATGTTGCGTGCTTCGATCTCGGCAGACACTTTGGCATCCAGTGCCACGCCCGTGCGATCAGACTCGGCACACAAGCGGTTGTCTTCGTCAGGGTTCAATCGGTCAAGTTTGGCTTGACCTTGGTCGCGAAATGAGCGACCTAAGACGTCTTGGGTTAATTTATCGAGGTCGGCGCTCGAAGGCATGGGCGTGGTACATGCAGTCAACAAGGCCACAGCGGCAGCGCCCAAAGCGATTTGATATGTGCGGTTCATTTTCGTTGTCCTTATCGTTTGATCGCGGGCGCGATGGCTTCGCCACCTTTGCCGTTCACACCCATGTACACGCCCAAGGCGATGGTGGCGTCGCTGCCAAACAAGGGGTAAGGGAAACGTTGTTGACGGTAACAATCATTGAGGCGTAACTGAGCACCCCACATTTGGCCGTTGGACACGCGGTACGCTGGCCAAGCGCCAAAACCATTGCCAGCGCCTGGGTTCTTAGTCAAGTTGGGCAAGTCTTGCAGACGGATACGCTTGTCGTCTTGGCTGTGGCATGTGGCACAGGCAAAGTCATGTGTGCCGCCACGCATGAAAAACAAGCGCTGCCCCACTTCGTACATCTTGCGCTCTTCCACATGGTTTTGAGGCAAATTGAATTTCATGCCCTTAGATTCCGCAGAAATCCAAGTCGCCAATGCCGTCACATTGTTTTGTTCATCTTTGCCAAACGGTGTTTTGGCAATTTCTGCAGCATTGAAGCCTTGCAGCTCTTGCATGCAGGTGAGCAAACGTGATTCCAAGTCTTGCACACGACCTGTGTCAGAGAAGTAACGGGGCAATTCAACCCACGCGCCTTTGACCACGCCTGCGCCTTTGCCGAGGTCACACTTTTCAAGCGATGCATTTTTGGGGCCGCGTTTTTTCTTCCAAAGGTCTTCACCTTTGACTTCAAACAATTCGGCGGGGTTGCCATCTTGCAGCATGGCGCGGTATTCCGCGATGCTGTCGGTCGATGACTTTTGGGCGAACGCAGCGGCAGACATGCCGATGAGCCCTAAAGCAATGACTAAATTCTTCATTCGTGTCTCCACTGCGTTCTTGATGATTACGAAACGGTTGCTTCGTCAGAGCGGGTATCGCCCTTGTTGTCTTTCCAAGTCACGCCCACTTTGTCACCAGCTTTAGCGCCTTTGATGGTGAACTGCAGGAAGGGGTTCTTAGACACAGCGGGGCCCCATTCTGCGGTCATGACGACTTTGCCATTCAATGTGGCTGTCACGTCTTGGATGTGCCATGCGGGGATGAGTTTGCCGGTGCCGTCTTTGCGTTGACCGGATTCCATTTCGTGGCTCATCAAGACACGGATGGTTGCTTTGTCGCCAGCTGCTTGGGCGCGAATGCGCATTGGATCTGCCATTTTGTTTCTCCTGAAATTTCTAAATTAGCCGCCGCAGCCGCCGAGTGTGACTTTGACTTCTTTCTTCGCGAAGAAAGCTTTGCCGTCATTGGTGATCGCAATGGCGTACACGTCTGACGATTGGCCCATTTTGGCGCGTGTAGAGAAGTTGGCTTCCACTTCTGGTGACACGTTGAACATGGCAATCAAAGCCGATGGGTTTTTCTCGACCAACAACAACATACGCTTGACGTTGCCCAAGCTGGTGCTCACGCCCAAGGGAACCACGGCGCCGTTTTCGGCGATGTCTGGACCAGTGATGGTGACGTCTTTGCTTTCCACGGGAGCAGCGCCACCCATGGCTTTGACAGCTTCTGCCACGCTCTTGGCGTCAAAGGCTGCTTTGTCAAACGCTTGTGCGTATTGTGGGAATAGGCCAGTAGAGGCCAAGTGGCCTGCCACAGCGGCGCTGTGCTTGAGGGTCTCGCGACGAGTTTGCATGTAGTGCTCCTAAAAATGCGTGAGAGTTATTTTGCCGCACCGGCTGCAAGCCAGTTAGCAATCGTTTTGATATCTGCTTCGGGCGCAGACTGTGCGGGCATGGGGATTGGGCCCCACACACCTGAACCACCTGCTTTGATCTTGCCAACCAAGTAATCCGCTTTACCTGGATACTTTTTGGCAATGTCGTTGAAGCTTGGGCCCACCACCTTGGTGTTTTGCGCGTGACATGCGGTGCAATTGTGTTTACCCAACAAAGCCAAGGCTGGGTCAGCCACTTTGGCTGCAGGCTTTGCCGCAGGTGCTGCAGCGGCTGCGCCCACTGGGGCTGATTTATTTTCAGGCACCGCTGTGTTGGCACCGTGCTGCTGACCGACCAAACGGTTTTGCTCAGCCAAGTTGCCGTGTGCATTGCGTGCGTAGTCGGGCAACATGGAAGCCACATTTGCCTCGGGCACGCAGTTTTTCATGCAAGCCACATTGGCGGTGTCAGGCTTACCTGTGCCATTGAACTCTTTGCCAGGCCACATGCCGTGCTTCGTGGTCATGCCATTGCGGTTGGGCATGCGCTTTTGCACTTCGGCAATGTTTTTGTCTGTCAACACGAAGTTTTCAGGCACCACATTGGCCAAGCTCAACAAGTAAGCCGTGACGGCATACACCTCGTCGGGCTTGAGTGACTTAGGCGATGTCCATGGCATGGCGCGGTTGATGTAGTCCCACAGCGTGGACACCGTGGCCACCTTCATGATGGTGGTACGGCCTGGAAAATCAGGGCGCTTCAAATTGGCCACATTGCCTGTTTTGATGTCCTCGTTGGTGGTGCCACCGATCAAGGGACTGAACACTTCGTTGGACTCGCCAAACACACCGTGACAGTGAGCGCACTTGGCTTCCCACAAGTCCTGGCCTTGGGCCACCGAGCCAGAACCTGCAGGCAAACCTTTGAAGTCAGGGCGCACATCGATGTCCCATGCGGCCACTTCTTTGGCCGTGGCAGCGCGCCCCACACCTGGGTAGGCTGTGCTTTGTGCGCTGGCAAAGCCAGCGGCAGCCAACAAGGCCGCAGTCAAGACGACTTTACGAAACTTGGACATTCTTGACCTCGCCGTTTTCTTGCACCAACCAAGATTGGATGGCGTTGTTGTGATAGATCGAACGTGTGCCACGCGCTGCACGCAATTGCTTGTAGGTGGGCTGCACAAAACCTGTGTCATCTGTGGCACGGCTTTGGATGATGGCGGGCTTGCCATCCCACACCCAATCGATGTTGAAGCGTGTCAGCGCTTTGCTGAGCACTGGTGTTTCCAAACGGGCTTGACGCCAGTTGCGACCGCCGTCAACCGACACATCGACCTTGGCCACTTTGCCGCGACCCGACCATGCGAGGCCGGTGATGTTGTAGAAGCCCTTGTCCAGCAGCACTTGACCGCCAGAGGGCGTGGTCACCACGCTCTTGCATTCTTGGATGTTGGTGTACTGGCGGTGCTGGCCATTGGGCATCAAGTCCATGTAGTGCACAGCTTCGTCTTTGGTGGCGTAGGGCTTGTCACCCACTTCCACACGACGCAAATACTTGACCCAGCTCACACCTTGAATACCAGGCACGATCAGGCGCAAGGGATAGCCGTTTTCTGGGCGCAGCATTTCGCCGTTTTGACCGTAGGCCACCAACACTTCACCCGACAAAATCAGGCTCATGGGGATGGTGCGGGTCATGGATGAACCGTCGCCACCTTCGGCCAACACAAACTTGCCATTCTTCAAATCAGCGCCTGCAATTTCGAGCAAGGTGATGAGTGGCACGCCAGTGAATTCGCTGCATGACACCATGCCGTGTGTGTATTGCACGGTATGCACAGCCACGTTACCCCACTCGACGGCGGTGTTTGCACCGCACTCGATGAAGTGGAAACGCGACACAGAGGGCAAACGCATGATTTCGTCCATGGTGAACACCTTGGGTGTTTTCACCATGCCGTTGATCATGAAGCGGTGCTTGGATGGGTCGATGTCCCACCAACCTTGGTGATGACGCTCAAAGTGCAAACCGCTGGGTGTGACGATGCCAAACAAGGACTGCAATGGCGCAAACGAGACGGAGGCTTGCGTGGTTTGCGTCAAGCCTGGGCTTTGACGACGCTGCACGTTGGACTCAAACTTAGAAGGCACACCGTAGCCATTGTTCGCAGCCACACCTTGGCCAAGACCAGTGGCGTGCTCTGGCAAGTTCAAGATATTGGGGTCGCCACCTTCTGTCGGCACAGGGTTGCCCTGTGCCAAAGCCATCGGCGCCGCAGCGCCTGCAGCCGCAGCAGCAAATGCGCTGCGGATGAAGTTAC
>JACCDX010455661.1_pt1 | contig 12456 bp, 20 predicted proteins | sample 7449681 | NCBI WGS metagenome assembly JACCDX01 (sample SAMN15323450, study PRJNA562643) | freshwater metagenome | isolation source: river surface water | place: USA:Blue River Watershed | collected 2017-08-18
GATAGTAGGGAATTGGCAAGTAAAAATACATTTTACCAGTTCTGCAATTTCCATGTGCTCCTTTTGTGTTCCATTTGAACTTCTAAGATCAATGTAATGAATCCAGGACCTAACAGTTCCAGACATATAAAGTCTAGTCATTGTTGCCTGAGGAAGAACAAATCTAGCACACTCTTTAGCAACTCCTTTACTTAGAAGGTCATTATATAGACTCAGACTGTGTTCAAAGTTTACACGAATCCTTTCTTGAAGTGTAAGTTTTAGATAATCACCAAGATCATCTGTTGAGTTTTGACGATTTTTTGTATCTTGTTTTCTTAGATCTGGAATTGGAATTTCAATTTGAAGTTCTTTACTGTCAGCATATCTTTGAGAAAACTGTTGAAATGTAAAACTTCTATGTCTCAGAATCTGAGTAGCAATTGCCAAAGAGGTGTTAATTTCAACAGTCATAAAAGCATGTTCAAAAATACTCCAATGCTGATTCTTAACGCAATATTTTAGAAGTCCTTCAAAACTATCATTTTCTTGATTTTTTGGATTACTAACTCTGGCACAGTATGCAATTTGCTTTTCTGCATCAGGAGTTACACTGATCAATTTAACAGATGAAGTCATTTTTTTCCAAACCCCTTATAATTTTTGTGTTCAATTCTTTGAAGTTCTTCCTGAATTATATTAAGTTGATCTTTCATATAATCCAATTCTTTTTCTGTGTATAAACTTTTCCTTTCAGTTATTGCTTCATTAAGAAGTTTCACCATTTTTCTAATCTTCATCTATAAAAACCTCATCATAATCAGATGTAATAAATGGAGTTATTGTTGCTGATTCTTTATTGCTATCAAGTTCATCATACAAACATCTAATCAAAGACTCCATATTTTTTAAAATTAACTTTACTCTTTGAGTGTCCATAGGTATCTGCCACTCAATCCATTTTATACAAAAAAGAGGAGGGTGTCAATCCTCCTCTTCTATAAAATGACTTAATCTCTTTGTCTCCAATCATCTGGTCGTTCTTCAGTAAAAAAGCTAACTATATCATCTGGACTATTGAATCTTCTAATTCCTTTAGATTCATGTCCAAGACCTCCTATGTCTAATTGATTAAGAAAGTCATCAAGATCACCCTCTTGCATTTCAGGGTTTTCAGCTTTTCTTCTTGCCTGCCTAAGCATTGTGGCAGCAGATCTATTTGCTTTAGCAAGTTTTTCTGCCCAGATCATATCTTCTAATTGGACTTCTGCCCCAGATGCAATTCTCTCGCAAATAAATTGCATCTTTAACCTATAGTTTGTAGATAGCATTTGAAACTCCAAGTATATGTTAGGATTATTCCCAAACTATATCTGGGAAAGCTTCCTGAACTACTGATTTGGTAATCCTATATTTTTTATGTAGTTCTTTATCTTTTAAATGACATAGAACTTCAGCTTCACTCTTATGAAGGGATTCTAAAAGTTGAATAAAAATGGTTTCTCTTTTTAGGGGCTTGAGATTACTTACTCCCTTCACAAAATGATTGAACTTTGTCCACTCATGAATCAACCTACTATGCTCAGTGCCAATAGGAGCTTCATTTGGTTTATATGGAACTTCTCCAGGTGGTAGAGCGGACTCTACTTTTTGATGAAAGTTCCATATAAAAACTGCCCTTAGGGCAGGAGAATCATAATTTCTTAAAATTGTAATTTTTTCATCTTTAGTTTTTGCACTAGAAACTCTTTGCAAAACCTCAGAAATTAATTGATCTGGTGGTAACTTCATTAATAAACTCCAAAAATAATTAGTCTTCAGTCTCCTCCTCTTCCTCAAACCTAAAAGCTATTATCTCATCTGGAATAACATTTCCATTCTCATCAAACATTTCAGGATGTAATGAAGGGGTTTGGGACCACATAACATGACCCCTATAAACCCAACCAGCTAACCCACCTACCACTAAAGATAAAATAAAAAACATAGCAGAAAAAACTAGGGTTATTGCTATCATTTTTAACTCCTTTTACTTTAATTTCCTTGAACTCAAGGAAAAATTAACATAAACATTGATTTCTCTTTTAAATATAATCAATATTTTTTCAAAACAAAAAACAAATGCTTTAGGTTTTTTGGACTTCCTCCTTAACATTAATTCAAATCCTCTATTGATTAGAGAATCTTTGTTATTATTTATGGGAGACATTAAAGCAAAGAATTTTCTTTAAGATACATAATGGTTTCTGAGCACCCACCAAGATTCTTATCTCCATAAACCACTTGAGGAAAGGTAGATCCTACCCCAAATTCATTGTAGAAATCTTCTCTAGAAAAATGAGTTCCCAAAACATATTCCACAACTGGAATACCTTTGTTGGAACTAAGTTGTTCCAACACTGAAATTATTTTGGTGCAATAAGGGCAACCTCTTTTTGTGTAAACAGTATAATTCATAGTTTTAAATTCTAACAGGATGTGGACGTCTTTTATCTGATTTTATAGCACATAACCAAGCATTTGTCACTGCAATTTGATCATCCCACCAAGAGGTATCAAGTCTAAATTCTTGAAACCTGATGGTTTCATTTCTAATAAATTGTGCCTTTTCTTTTCTAGTGTAATACCAAAAACTATTTTCATTCCAAAAACTCACATGAGTTGGATCTTGAAATGCACCCCTACCATCAGTAGAAGGAACTTCAATAAATGCCCAACCACCATCACAAAGAACTCTGTATATTTCACTCATACTTTTGATTGGATCTTTAAGATGCTCCAAAACATGACTAGCATTAATAACACCTACACTATTGTCTGGAAGTGGAATTCCATCATTAAGATCACAAATTACATCAGCATCTTGTTTATCAACTGTGAGATATCCAGGTCTTGGAAATAATCCCCCACCAATATCTACTTTTAGCAATCCATTTAAATCTGCATCTCTTTCTGCAAGTGCCTGCCCATATTGATGAAATAGTTCAAAAGTTTTAATTTGAATTGAATCAAGTCGTTGGAGTTGAGTATTATCTCCTCCAGGAAGCCATCTATAATAATAAAGAATTTTGGGAATGAATTTAAACTTGGTTTCAAGATAAGTTCTTATCACTAATTCATGATCATCACAGATATTTAATTCTGGATTATGTCCCCCAAGTTTATGATATAGATCTTTTCTCCATGCCCTAACATGGTCAGGAGCATACCAAATAATTCCTATGCTATGACTTGTGGGAGGAAACATATCAATTTTAATAAAGTCTTCACCTCTAAAATTAACCCATTTATGAGTCCATCCATTAGCAGAATTCCAAGGTTGCTTAAATTCATCCCCCCTCATGTCATAAAGAAGATCTTCGCTGTAGGCAAATCCTATTTCAGGATCTTGAAATGCCAAATTAAGCTCTTCTAGACAATCATTTGAAAGTAAATCGTCATGATCTACTTCTACAAGGATATCACCTTGACCCAAAAAGAAAGCTTTGTTTTTTATAAAACCTACATTGGGATTGCTAATCCCAGTATAAATTTTTACCTTTGTATCTTCACAAATTACATCTGGTATATCTCGTATTTTTACATCGCCATTTAAATATAAAACCCATTCCCAGTTTTCATAAGTTTGTTCCTTTATACTTTCATAGAGTTCCAAAAGAAATGGAATATTTTTTTTACTGTGCTCTGGGGTAATTAAGCTAAATTTATAATTCATATCAATCAAAGAAAAACATATGGAATAGTCTAGAATCCTCTACAGTTTGCCCAAAGTATTGGGAAGCAGCATGGATACATTTGCCATTAAAAATAACCAATCTATTGAATACATTTCCAACAGTATCTACTAGCTCAAATTTTGTTTTGTCATAAAACCCTCCCCTAAAAACATAATTTGCATCTTCACTATCAGGACTTTCAAGATATCTAATTTTTGTTTCTTTATGGGCATACATAGAAGTTCCACATTCAAATGGAGCATCTGGAGTTAGGTAAACCATCCCAGCCCAGTGCTGCAAATCTACATGATATACTAAAGGATCTTGGGAATTACATGTTTGGAAAACGCCATTCATTCCATATTCTTCCCAGATGGTTATTTTCTTTCCTATGATCTCCTCAAAAATTCTTTTTGTTCCTGGGGCATAATATTGAATTGCAGTCCTCTTTCCTTTATAGTATCTAAGGTCTTCTATAAATTCTTGCTGTAAGGCAAACTCTCTTACTGCATAGGGATCTTCATAAAAGTTATCCACCACAAAAATTCTCTTATCAAAATTTCTATTAATTGAAGCGTCAGTTAAAAGCATCTTTTTTAAACTTATTAATTGCAGATTCTATAACTACATGCATATCCATGTATTTGTATTCTGAAAGTCTACCACCAAAAATGAAATTGGTAAACTCTTTGGTCTTATCAAAATACCTCTTATATAGACTTTGATTATCAATAGTATTAATTGGATAATAGGGTATCATGTCCTTAGTATGTTCTACTGAATATTCTCTAGTAATAACTGTTTTATCTGAATTAGAAAATTCAAAATGCTTGTGTTCAACTATTCTTGTCCAGTCTTTGATCCTGCAAGTGTAATTTAATTGAGCAACTCCTTGAAAATTATCAACATCCAAAATATCAGTTTCAAACTTTAAGGATCTATATTGCAATTTTCCAAATTCATAATTAAAAAATTCATCTATACAACCAGTATAAACAACTTTTTTTGCCAAGGAATTATAGTATTCAGGATCAGAAAAATAATCACACTTTAGTTCAACAGGTATCCCATCCAAAATACCTTCAAACATTTTAGTGTATCCACCTATAGGAATTCCTTGATACTTATCATTAAAGTAATTATTATCAAAAGTAAATCTTAGAGGAAGTCTTTTAATAATAAATGAAGGAAGATCTTGTGCAGATCTTCCCCACTGCTTTTCTGTATACCCTTTGATTAAAGTTTCGTATATGTCACTTCCAACAAGAGATAATGCTTGCTCTTCAAGATTTTTGGGGGTTCCCCTAAACTTTTGAGATTCTATTATGAGTTTTGCATGTTGTGGATTAATTGTATTCCACAATTCATAAAATGTATTCATGTTAAATGGTAAAGAATACATTTTATTCTTATACCAAGCTTTAGGTGAATGAATATAATGATTAAATTCTATAAATCTATTCACAAAATCCCATACAACTTTATTGCTAGTATGAAATATGTGAGGTCCATATGCATGAACATTAATTCCCTCCACATTCTTAGTAAAGCAATTACCAGCTATGTGAGATCTCTTATCAATAATTAAACAAGACTTGCCAGAATCTGTGGCAAGTCTTGCAAATGTGGATCCAAATAATCCACATCCAACTATCAGATAATCATACATTGGACAAGGCTACATCATGAAGATACTTAGCATACTCCCCAGTATCATTATATGCACCATTATGAATTAAGAAGCAAAAATCTGGAAATGGATTTTTTCTTTCTGGTTTCATGAGAATGTTGGTATAGAACAACATGTTTTCATAATCCCCCATTTCCCAATAAGTTTCTGCCAATCCACAAAAATGTTCATTTCTTCTTGGACAATATCTTTCTGCATCTTTATATGCCTGAATTGCTTTGTCATATTCTTTGCAAAACTTATATGCATTTCCAGCTAGATATTGAGCATAATAAATCATGTCATCCTGATAGTTGATATTTACATGCTTAACAAGTTGTTCAAAATAAAAAATACATCTTCTTGCATATTCTTTTTGGTGCTCATATCCAAGAGGAAAATCTGGATTCCCATAACAGTCATTATAACTTTTTCCAACATAGAAAAAGTGATAGGTATTCTCTAAAAGAGTTCCTTCTGAAATTGTTTGGTTTTCAAGTTTAAGAGCATCACTTAAAAATTTAGTTGGATTGGACCAAGTAACTCCATCATTTGTTAGAATATGTTTAAAGGACATTGGGAGATTGACTCTTTGAAATCCCTCTCCCAAATCTGGGAGATAAATTCTTTCATGAGCAGTATCATGATAAAACCTCCAAGGAAGTTTTGCATTCCACATCCATGTTCTAAAGTAATAAGATCCTGGAGAATGACCAGTAATATTCCAACTATGAACTGAAGTATCGTCAAAAATACTCCAATCAAAATCATCATCTACTTGAAGTTGCTCATCGCAATCAACTCTTAGAATCCAATCACACCCATGATCTGCACTTAAACATTTTTGAACAGTGTCGTCCCTGTTCCATCCATGACACTTCCAGGTAGTATTATAGGTAAATCCTGGAATATTTTTTTCCTTAAAGAACTCTTCAATCATACTTTGAGTTCTATCTGTACCATTGCATTGAATCACCCAATAATCAATATACTTGTAGCAAGATTCAAGCATCCTGAGGACAACATGTTCCTCATTACCTGCCATAGTATTCAGGCAGATTTTAGTTTTTTTATTCATAGTCAATATCTAGTATTAAAGAAAAATGTTTGAAATAATCTTCCTGTTTGAAGATCAGATCCAAAATAATCTACAGAAGCATGAAATAGATTTCCTGGATAGAGGATCAACCTATTATACACGTTTGCCACTCTATCCACAACCTCCCACTTAGTATAGTCATAGGCATCAGATCCATAGTCAACGGACCCTATAGACTTCCTACTTTTAGTCTCCTTGTGCATATACAAAGCAGTCCCACCAGACAAAGGAGCATTTGGAGTTAAATAACAAACTCCTGCCCACATATTGTTGTAGTCAGAATGAATCCATGTTCTATCCATAGAAGTACATATCTGAAATGCTCCAGTGTACCCATCACCATTTTCATCTAAAAGCCAATCAGTTACTTCGCCTCCAGCATAGTTAATTAGGGAATTGATTACTTTTTTGTGACTATCATTTAAAAAAGATTTTGTCCTTAATCCTGGATAATTTCCTCTCACAGAAAATTCTTGCGATAAAGCAAACTCTCTTGTTTGATCTGGATCATCATAAAAATTATCTGCCACTATTAGGTTGACATTCATTCCACAATCACTCCAGTTTTTGAACAATACTTAATGTCTGGATTGATAAATTTAAATCCTTCCCACCCAGGTTCATTTTCTGCAACTCTTTTACCATGAAAATATTCACCTATATGGTTGACCATGATACCTCCATTCTCAGATTTTAATAATCCAGCACCTATATTATATTTCTGTAAAAGATAATTTGCAATTACAGATTCTGATGGATTATATCCTGTTTCTTGCAATATAGGTTCTTTGGCAATCCATGCTGGATATAGGGACATTAGCATCCAAAAATAAGGAGTTGCTTTCTCATACCTATAATTTTTAAATACAACATCACTATCTTTAGGTCCAACCTCTTCAGTTTCATAATCATACCAATTATTTCTCTTCAATTGTACCTGGGAAAGAGTTTTATCTTGTTCAAGAAGTTCAATTAAATCCAAGACTTTTAGTGGGTACATTAATTCTACATCATCCTCATGATGTAGAATGTAATCATAATCTCTTTCCTTCACCAAATCAAAAAGTTCTTGCCAAGTTTTTGTAATTCCTTTGTTTTCCTTATGAAGAATAATCTCATTAAATCCATAATGAGATGCTAATTCTTCTATAAACTTATCATCTCTCCCTAGAGGGTAGTCATCAATAAACAGGTGGTGTACATCCAGTCCAGTAAAATCAAATTTTTTCGTAGATCTAAATGTTTTATTAAGAAATTCTATTCTATTTGTGGAAAATACCACACGACATACTTTCATTTCAATTTGCCATGTTATCTTTACTATCTATAGAAGTTATTTTTAGAGAGAACTTCTTTTGTCTATAAAGTTGAGGCCAAGTATCTCTAATTATTTCTGCTAGTTTATATGGAGTATTTGTTGTGATCATAAGTCTTATACTAAAGATATTAGGAAGAGGAAAAGACCAATAAAAATAAAAATTGCCAATGTTATAAACATAAAAAAGGGACCTCTAGGGTCCCCTTATCATAAGGTATATTCAGTTATATATCAACCAATAGAAGGTGCAGTAAGAGCAACAGGAGTTACTTCAGCACTAGCAAGGTCTAGAGGGAAGTTATGTGCATTGCGTTCGTGCATCACTTCAATACCAAGGTTAGCACGATTGAGAACATCTGCCCAGGTAGGAATCACACGATTACCACCATCCACAATAGACTGGTTGAAGTTGAAGCCATTCAAATTGAACGCCATAGTAGATACACCAAGAGCGGTAAACCAAATACCCACGACGGGCCAAGCAGCAAGGAAGAAATGCAGAGAACGACTATTGTTAAACGAAGCATATTGGAAGATGAGACGACCAAAGTACCCGTGTGCCGCAACAATGTTGTAGGTTTCTTCTTCTTGACCAAACTTGTAACCATAGTTCTGGGACTCAGTTTCAGTGGTCTCACGAACGAGTGAAGAAGTTACCAGAGAACCATGCATAGCACTAAACAGTGATCCACCGAACACACCAGCAACACCAAGCATATGGAATGGATGCATTAGAATGTTGTGTTCTGCTTGGAATACAAGCATGAAGTTGAAGGTGCCACTGATACCCAGAGGCATACCATCAGAGAAAGAACCTTGACCAAAAGGATAAACAAGGAACACAGCAGATGCAGCAGCAACAGGTGCTGAATATGCTACACAGATCCAAGGACGCATACCAAGGCGATAAGAAAGTTCCCACTCACGACCCATATAGGCAAAGATACCGATGAGGAAGTGGAACACAACAAGTTGGTAAGGACCCCCATTATAGCAGTCGGGGGTAACCATATGTTTCCATATGGACTGGACTATATCTTCACCTTATTTTATTAAGGTGCTGGGCGCTAATGTCGTATTACATTCCACGCTTGGAAAACCGACTAGTCTCTGAACCTTCCACAGAAGTATCGTCTGTGGCTTGGCTGCTGATTGGCATATTTTCTATAATCCAACTACAAGAAATACCACTAGTTAAAAGTCTATTTCCATTAGAAACTTTGTTGAGATGTGATGGACTAACTTGTATTCCATACTTATCCAAAATAATAGAACACACAGTTTTAAGTGTTTTATCTTCTTCTGGATTAAAAACTACATCTCCAATATGATTACCAATAGTTCTTTCAGTTAGTTTTTCGTAAATATGAAATACTTTACTGCACTTTCTATTAGTAAGAGTTTCTTGTGTAGCATTTTTTGGATTTTTATAGGCATAATTGATAAGATTTTTACCAATCTTTTGCCTAACACTTTTAGGTTGTTTAAGTGCTGCGGATTTAAGTTGTCCGCTTTCTTTAGCAACCTTACCACCTTTTTTACCAGCAAGTGAAAGAACTTGCTCTATTACTTGCTCTTTACTGGAATAACCAGCAAGTGCTCTCCAAGCAATTTTGTCTTCTTCATTTCCCCAAAGACACCAGTTACAATAATGAAACATAGCGTGTTGAGTTGGAGAAACTTCAACAAGATTTTGAGGTTCATCAGAACCACCAAGATATTTTGGAGTAAGGTGGTGTTTATGTTTCATAGAAAACTTAGCTTTCCAGCAGTTCACCCAGTTTAAAGTGACCCAATATTATTTATAAAGCCACTCATCAAGACTCATTGCTTCCCAGATTGGGTAAAAATGAAGTCCAATAGAATTGGAACTTGGAACAACAGCACCAGAGATGATGTTGTTACCATAAAGAAGTGAACCAGCAACAGGTTCACGAATACCATCAATATCTACAGGTGGTGCTGCAACAAAAGCAACTAGAAAGCAAATAGCAGCAGCAAGAAGTGTTGGAATCATAAGAGTTCCAAACCAACCAACATAAAGACGATTGTTGGTGGAAGTTACCCAAGAACAAAATTGCTCCCAAGTAGAATTAGAACGTTGTTGTGAAATAGTAGCAGTCATTAGTACCTAAAGGAAATAAGTATGAGTATAGGGATTACTCTTTTACATTATTTTCCTTCACTACCCCCAAGTGAAGGCAAGATTAGAGACGGATTTAGAGTGCCCATTAGTCTCGGTAGGGCACTTAACAGGTTAATAAACTTTACATTTCTTAACCTGTTGTTGTATTTATCATAACACATTAAGAATCTCTGGTCAATGTCCTAAATACAAAGGAACAATAAGTATTTCTGATGGCAAAACCTAAGAGCAAGAAAGGTAAGTCTGCTAATGCTAAGCAAAACTGTGGGAATGCTACTGCTAGAAAGGCAAAGAATGGGGGTAAAAGAAAGTGATGTATGCCAAGGGAATGGAATACGCCCAAGCGTGAACCTTGGAATGCCCCTATACACAATATATTAAAAGCAATTGACAATCACACTCAAGAATACTTCAAGAGTGGTGATACTTGGCATCTTGAAAAGGCAGAAATGCTTAGGAAATATATTGCAGAATTAAAAACTTGGATCCATAAAGAAGAGAATAAATTATGAATCAATTTCCATGGGATGTTTCTATAGGTCTTGGAGTAATTCTTTTAGGAACACTTTATTGCATAATATACATACTATTACTAGATAAAAAATAAAGGAAAGTAAATAGTTTAACAATGAAAAAAATATTTCTCATTGCGTTAATAGTTATGAGGCTAATAACTAACGAGGGTATTTTCAATGAAAATAGGAGGACTAGGGCAAAGCAACAACCAACAGAAGTCAGCAGGTTCATCAAAAGGCCAGCAAAAAGAGGCAGAAAAAAAGTCAAGTTCAATCTTAAATAAACTGATCTTCATAGTCTGTTGCTCTATTATAGGGTTTGTTGCAGGAAATTTTATCACATGCAATTTTATGATCCCAGGAACTATTAATCATGCAAATGTTCTAGGAGGATTAAAAAATCCCCCTCCTTCAGACTGTAAAGAATCCGAAAGAAGGGGATATGATACATTGTTAGCTATTCTTACTACTGTAATTGCACTAAAAACTAAATTGGAAGAAGAAAATTAATTTAGTTTCCATAGAACTTTCTACTTTTTTACTGCATCAAAAATCCTACCCCAACCATCGTTACCAGCAGGACACCATCTACGAGCAAGTTCTGACTTTTTATAAACTACACCCTTACCATTAGACACAGGGCCAGTATATCCATCATTAAGGCTGCCATAAGGATCATTCATAACATAGTCCTCTCCCCTTTTTCCAATAACTACAGCCATGTGCCCACCAGTAGGAGCAGATAGAGGACCACGATGAAAGAACCCGATAACAACAGGTTTCCTATTTGCAAGCTCATTATCAAGATCAGCAAAACTAAGATTGTAACTAAAGCGTGACTTAATACCATAGCTCTCAAGAACTTTGGTTTGAACTGAATGATCAGTTGTGTCGCCAATAGAAAATACTTTTCTAACATAGGCATCATCTCCCTTAGCACCAGAAAGAGTTCCTGGTTTAAAATACTCTAATGCCATAGCACAGGCAGATGAATTACAGGTTCTTTCAGGATCTCTATAATTATCAGTCTGGGGAAAGAATGGAACATTAAGAACATTTGGAATTCCTGAGGTGGGGGATTCTATCTTAGTTCTATAAATTCTGACCCAATTTGAAGAATCATCCATAAGAGGAGAATTGTCCAAATCTCTTTCAAGTTGCTCTACAGCAGCAACATGCTTGGGATTCTTTTCATCATAATATCTAAAAAAATTGTGAAGATCTATTTTCATATCTTACTCCCTATATTCTGCTATTTTGTCTAGAATTTTATTCAAATATTTATGTGCTAATCTTTTTGGATCATCATTCCAATCAACTCTCTCTAAGCATAACTCTCTTTTCATTTTCAAAACTTCAACTTTAATTATATCCTTTGTCAATGTACCCTTAGGCATATACAAAAAAACTCTGCCATCTATTTAGATAGCAGAGTAAAAATTATTTTAAATTTTTATCAGACAGGAACTGTCTCTCTTACAGTTGACTTCACATATTGAAGGACATTCTCTGGAGTAGAAACTTCATAAGGATCTGTGTCTGCATTATCACTGAAACCAGCTTCTACGAAGATTTTTTCAATCACACCATTATCTACTACAGCAGCATACCTCCAAGAACGATCACCAAAACCAAGATTAGACTTCTTAACAAGGTATCCCATACCACGAGTGAAGTATGCATTCCCATCAGGAATGAGTTTTACTTTATCAATATTCTGGTCTTGTCCCCAGGCATTCATAACAAAGCCGTCATTAACAGAAATGCAGTAAATAGAATCAATGCCAAGTGCAGCAAATTCATCGTAGTTCTCCTCAAATCCAGGTAGTTGATATGCTGAACAAGTAGGAGTAAATGCACCAGGCAGTGAGAAAATAACAACTCGTTTGTTGTTGAAGAGTTCAGAAGTCTTGCGAGTTACAAACTCACCTGCTTCACGAAATACAAATTCAACTTCAGGAACTTCATAACCTTCTTTACGCATTTTACCCTCCATAGTTTTTTCAGATTTAGA
>JACCDX010602841.1_pt1 | contig 12456 bp, 12 predicted proteins | sample 7449681 | NCBI WGS metagenome assembly JACCDX01 (sample SAMN15323450, study PRJNA562643) | freshwater metagenome | isolation source: river surface water | place: USA:Blue River Watershed | collected 2017-08-18
CATGAACACCTCGCAAAATTTGCAAGAAAACCCGCTCGTATTATCGCGATCCTTGCAAATGCCGTCACCTACCTTGACGCTCAAGACCGCACCGGTGCTGCGTTCTCGGATTGTTCAGGACGGACTACACAACGGCGCAAGCCACGGCGAACAACCCCAGCAGCAGTAAGAAGTTCAGGTAGGCCAGCGTGATGAGCGCCATCAGGGCTATCGATCGGGTTAATGGGAAAGCGAACAGCAGGACAATCAAGACGAGCAGGCAGGCAGCTTTCAAAAGCATTCAGACTCCAGTGGGTGAGGGAATAGGTGCCTATGGCGAATAGGTCGCTAAGGGCAAAGCAGAACAGCGGAAATGCAGTCGAACCGGGGTCAGAAAGCGAGATGTTTCTGAAGGTTCGGTATTGGTCCGGTATTGGAAATGCGGACTGGGAAGGTCAGAAAAACGCGATGTTTTTCTTGGGCTTACGGAAGGGAGTTGGAAAGCACCTGCGGACAGGGACTACAGGGCACAGATCAGGCTTTGCTAGGTTTTCCTTTCTTTGCAGATTTGATGGCGGGTTTGACAGGTTTCGCTGCCTTCGGGATTACCTCGCCGTTCTGTAGGTTATCGATAGCCGTATGTACCTCGGCGATGAAGCGATCTGAATTGCATCGCTCGTAGTAGCGTTTGCTGCGTGGTGACTTGTCGATCAACTGCTCATGTTTCAGCACCGCCAGCAGGAAGCCCGAGGTGTTGATCGACTTGCCTTTGAACAGCTCAACGAGGGACGTGGCACATAGCAAGCCATTGCCAGGCGCTTGGTTGATGGCTTCGTGCAGGTCGGTTGCCGACACCCAGTTGTCGCTGAAGTAGCCGTTGCCGGTATTGCTTTGGATGCGGAAGAACAGCGCGGGATCTCCTTTCTCGGTGGGTTTGAAGCCGACCTGGTAGGTCAGCGAGGATTTACCGGACAGCGACGGGCAGTGAGCAGTTTTCAGTACCGTGACGCTGTTATCTGGATTGGATAGGCGAGGTTTATTCATGAGGTCTCCTTTCTGGGTCTTTCAAATAAGGTGGTGAAATTTCCGCAAGCCACAGCTCAATACCAATAGCCGTAGTCGAGCAGTTCATGCCGCAGCAGATCGATATAGACGCAATCAGGATCAGGCGAATCGAGCACATCGGCCACCTTCAGGAAGATGGTGTCCACCTGATTGCTGTGGATGTCGTATTCCTTCGATGACAGGAAGTTGCCCTGCTCAATGCCGAGCATCGATGTGTCCAACGGAACCGCGATCTGTATGAAGGACTCACGCGACAGTCCCTGAACAAGCGAGGACAGACCGGTGATGCTGACCACGACACCTTCCGAGAGCAGTTGGTCATTGACGATCAGATCGGACGAAGCATTTGATCCGAGATCCACGCAGTACTCATTCAGCTTCGCTTGGAAATAGACCGCACCACTGGTGTTGGGGTTGAAGGTTTCCCCCGACCAGTAGGTGACGATATCGGCGTACCCCTCAGGCAGATAAGGGGCTTTCTCAAAGATGCAGCCACGCAGCTCGGCAGGGAAGGACAGTCGAACGTCGGAAACGCTATCAGGAGTAATCACGACGGCAATATCTGCTTCTGACGGAAGCGGACTGAAGTTCATCTTCTTCGCGTTCTTGAAGTAGAAGCCGGGAGCCTCAGCCAGGGCAGGTTCTTCTTCAGTCAGCACGGACCGATCGTAATAATCGAGATCCTTAATGCGTTGCAGGGTGGCGAAAGCGACTTCGGTGACGTAGAGGATTGCGGACATGGTGGTTCCTTTCAGGTGGTTGAAAAAACTAGGGGAGTGATTGACTTCGGATACAGCGGGAACTGCCGGAACTGTCGGAACTGCGGGTGCTACTTGCCCGACCCGAGGTGGGGTGCGGAATTCTGGAAAACTGGGAATCTGGAAAACTGCGTGAGCTGGGGCGGGGAGTGCAGGGTGCTGGCGCGGTAGGCCTGGGGAGGGACGGGGATCTGGAAAACTGGAATTCTGGGGAACTGGGAATCTGGGGAACTGAGGGTGCTACCAGTCAGCTGCCGGGGCGGCGGGGGAACTGCAGGGGGGAGGAATTACGGAGGGGGGACTGCTGGAGCTAACCCAGAGAGAAGGAGATCAGGCTGCGATCGTGAAGCCCTTGGCAATTAACTTCGCTTTATGTTTTTGTTCAATCATTATTCTTTGAGGATGGAACAGATCAAGCTGTCGAGGACCGGTCAGCAGTCGGGCTTGCTTCAGGGTGATTGCTGTTTTTATCTCTTGTAAATTCATCAGAGGATCAATAATTAATCCTTGGTGATATCCAATCCTATCGATGTCGTACTGAGCACTGAAGATGAACTTTCGAGCATCGGCATGGGATTTCATCAGCAGCAGCTGAATTGGCTTACCTGCCTTTGTGGATCGGCCTTGGAAATTGCGTGGGTAATCTCCTTCAGTCGATAGTTCAGTGAATCGATAGCCGTATGTGGCATCGAGCGTTGCGATGACATCGGCATCAATGGCGATCACGTCGATGTCGGCATAGTCTAGGTGAACTGCTGGGGCGATGATGTGTTTAACAAATCCTCCAAATAAATACACAGAAGAATGGTTCATCAGGTGGGCGGCTAACGGCGCATGGTCCTGGACGATCTCGTGGCCGGTGCAATCAATGGTCGCAAGGTAACGACTGTTCAGACAGACCGACTTCGGCACCACGACGATGCCCTTGTGCCCGAAGGACATTGCTTCGGCATCAAAGGGAAAGATGCTGTTGAAATTCTCACGCAGGACAAGACGGGTGCCCACCTGCTGACGGAGTGCCGCGTACTGCGGTTTCAGCCGGAGGAGGTCCGGCATCGGCAGAGGCGGCAGGACGAGGGAGAACTCGAGGTCGGGGCGGCCGTAGCTCGGCAGTTTTCCAGTTTCCCAGAATTCCAGGTTCCCAGCCCCCCGGTGGAGGTTGGGCTCTGGGGCAGCCTCCAGAATTCCAGTTTCCCAGTTTTCCAGCTTCCCATTCCCCCAGCGCAGCACGTCGGCGTCGAGCGACAGGGACACATAGTCGGCAAGTCCGGTTACTCGGTGGAGCTGGCTCACCTCGCGGGTGATGATGCGTACCCGGAAGCCTTCGCCATGGATCAGGTCGCACAGGTGACGGAGGGCAGCGAGATTCTCATCAAGTCGGTACAGCGGATCTCCACCGCCGCTGATGGTGATGAACGACTTCGTGCACTGCCGAATGAAGGAAAGGATCGCTTCGTTTGACTGAAGGCCGTGGGGCAGGAGGGGAGATTGTCGCCAGTTACAGTAGCTACATACTTTCGAGCAGGCGAAGCCTTTGGCTTTCCAGTTGGTGATGACGGTGAAGTTCGGTGCTGAGGGATGGGGCATAGGTCTCCTTGAAAGGTATGGACGAAAAAAAGCCCACAGGGGATAGCTGCGGGCGGGTAATAAAAAGAGCAACAAATCAATTATGGAGTGTTGCATAGCATCGACAAATCCCGCAGGGGAATCGCAGCTTTTCTGGTAAATTTATCGAAGGATCTAAAAATTAGTTCAATCGTAGATCGATCAGGGATAAGTAAATATTAAGTTATTTTCAAAAAATTTTATTTTAAAAATTGAGGAAGTAAAAAAATGAAGGGGCAAATTTTAGATTTTTCAGTGCAAAAAAGCGTAGGAATTATTGCTGGTGCTGACGGTAGAAGGTATGAATTTTCTGCTTCAGAATGGCGCGGTGATATGCAGCCGATTCGTGGAATGTGGGTAGACTTCGAATCGAATGGTGATATTGCTACTGGTGTATATCGCGCATTAGGCCAAGCTTCCGGTGCTTTGCAGGGGAAAAAAACAAAGGCGGCGGTAACTCTTTGGGGAATTTTTCTCGGAGGATTTGGTGCCCATAAATTTTATATGGGTTCTTGGGGGTGGGGGATAGTTTACCTCGTAACTTGCTGGCTTTATGTGCCATTTATTGTGGCGCTAGTCGAATGGGTTCGATACGTGCTAATGACAGATGATGAGTTTTATGGAAAACTCGCTGAATTTGATTCAAGTAATAAAGGACCATTCAGTTTCTTTTGGTGATTTTAATACGTTATTCTGTCAATGAATTCATGTGACTTCGTTGGAATTTTAATTTAATAATTTAATCAAAAATTATGCGATCAATTATTGCAATTGCACTATGTGTACTTCTTAGTTCTTGTGCTACGCCGGTGAGTCATACTAATATTCCATTATCAACCTATGATAAAGACACAGAATATGGAATAGAGAGCCGTCCTGATGGTTTTGGAATAGCAGTTTTTTACTCTCGATATCAATTTAGATCAGACAGTGGTGCGGTAGCCACAGCATGTAAGCAAGCGTTAACATCCATCGCCTGGGAGTTTGCGGAAAAAACTGGACGACCAATAAATCTAATCAATGAGCAGCGTATAAGAATTTCAATGGGACGCAATGACATAACCGGCATAACCTCTTGTCAGTCATATGCAATTGTTAATTGGGAGGTGGTTAAATGATGAATCTTAAAGCTACTCATAAGTTCATAAGATTGATAATTGGTTATTGTAAAAATTTACCCTCTACAAGGGGAATTGCGATTGGAAATTTGGTGGGAATATGTGTTTTTTCACTATTTATTTCTCCTCCATCTTTTGCCATTGACTCAATTTCTGGATTTAAGTTGGGTCAAAGTTGTGTGGGTAATAAATTTTCAAAAAAACAATCCTCGATCACCAACCCAGATGATGTGCTTGATGAAATTATTTTTTCTAGAAATCAACATGCCTCAACAACTTCTGAGGGGTATTTTTTAAGTGTTTCTTGCAATATATTGAATAATCAAATTTCTCACATTTCCCTAACTTCAAAGAAGCTAGATGATATTATTTTGCTAAAAGATTCTTTGCGAGAAATGATCGGGCGACAGCCTGACGATTCGAAAGAGCAGCATATTCGAGCGCAATCGTTGGCTGGAATACGAGTTGATGGAAAGAAAGTTGAACTTGAAATTTGGAATTTCCCTGGTGATCGTAAGGCGGTAGCCTATACCTTCACTGTCGAACCTTATGGGACTAATTCTATATTGCAACTAAAATACGAAGGTGGTATTGAAATTTATGAAGATGGAGTGGGAGAGAAAGAATGGAAATACCTTATTAAAAGCGGTGTTTTATCCTCGAAGAAAAAAGAAGAACAGTTTGAGAGGCAACGGAAAGACTCCACAAAAAATTTACTTCGATAATGAATGAAATTCATTTCATGTAAATAGTCCGTCCTGAATAATTCAGTTTTTATGCAACGCCTGTCCCTACCAGTGCGTGCGCTCGACGTATCGCGGCGATGAGCAGCCTGAATACCTGTCGAATATCGGCGCAAAAAAGGCGCAGCTGCTTCATCAGCAACCGCAGGTTGTGCCCGGCGCCGCACAGCACCGCATGCAGCGCGTCGCCGAGCGCGCCTTTCAACGGATTGCGACCGAGCCGCCCATCCATTTTCATGTGCCCGATCGTCGGTTCGATCGCACTGCGCCGCTTGATCATCGCCTGCAACGTGCGCGTGATCCCGCGCCGCTGCCCTGAGCGCAGGATGCGGACGCCCTCGACCTCGACACCCCGGTAGCCTTTGTCGACGATCGCCGTCGTTGGTGCGCGCTCGGCCAGTATGCCGACTTGCTCCAGCGTTTCGGCCAAGGTATGGCCATCGTACGGATTGCCCGGCATCGAGCGCATCCCGACCACCAGCCCTTCCTTCAACGTTGTCGCGATGCTGACCTTCACGCCAAACTCGTACGGCGTCCTGGCCTTGCCCTTGCTGATGCACTCGACCTCCGGTGCGTGCAGCGCATACAGCTTGTGCTTGTCTTTCGTCTGCTGCGTCAGGATCCGCCCGGTGCGGGCCAGCAACTCGGCGGCCCGGCCCCGGACTTCCGGTGCGACGCGATCAAGCTGTCGGCTCACTTCCCGATGCACGCGACCCACGCGCGTCTTCAAGGTACGCAGCGTCTTCTTCATCCGCTTGTACTGCTTCGCATGCGCATAGCGGCCTACCTGCGCGGCCAGCTGCGGCGCCTGCCGGTTGTAATTCTGCCGCAGTGACAGTCCTTGCTCGATGGCCAGCTTTACCAGTTGTTGACGGCTTCGCTCCAGCAAGCGGCTGTCGGTCGGATGCGCAATCGCCTTCGGCATCACCGTCGTGTCCACGATCACCTTGTCCACACTGGCCGCTTTGACGAAGCCGATGCGGCGTGCCGCATCAATCGTCACGGCCAGCATCGTCTCGACGCCTTCTTCGCCAATCCGCTGGCGCCAGCGCGTCAGGCTCGATGGATCGATCGGCAGCTCAGTCTGGAAGTAGGTCTCGCCAGTGAAGTACTGGAAGTACGGATTCTCGATCCAGGTATTGACGACCGCTTCATCGGAGCAGTCATACGCATGCTGCAGATACAGCAGCCCGGCCACTAACCGCGGTGGCAGTGCAGGCCGACCGCGGGTACTCGCAAAGTGGGCACCGAACGAGCGCTCAATCGTTGGCCAGTCGATCATATCGGCCAGCTTCACCAACGGATGCTTTGGGTTGAGCATCTCGATCAACGGCTGGCGAAACAACTCACTGGACGACGGATGGGAAGGTAACGGACCCATAAACACCTCGCAGAATTTGCAAGAAAACCCGGCCGTATTATCTCGATCCTTGCAAATGCCGTCACGTGCTTTCAGGCGAAAGACCGCACCAGTGCAGCGTTCTCGGATTGTTCAGGGCGGACTAAATACTATGCTAAACACCTCCTTCCGGCGCACTGCAACATCAAAAAACGCACGATAACTATTGAAATAGCTCGGCTACTCATGGCCGAGGAAGTTCTCTGCGGCAGCGGTGAAGCGAGTCAGGGCAGCTTGGGAGGGGGGCAGCGCTTTCGCGGTCAATCTTGATGACGTCGAGCGTAATTGTCCGAAGCGTACGAGGGGGAGTGTGAGGGCAGGCAGATCCAATACCGAACCACCCCAAAAAGCAAAAAGCCCAACCGGTGATGGCTGGGATTTTCTGTCACTAACTCGGGAGCGCGTTAATTTTTTAGTTGAAGAACTGTGGCTCTCGCGGTGATGATGTACCAGCAGTTTTTTAAAAGACCACTCTCCTTATTAACTTGAACATCTGTAATTGCATCCCCACCGCGGGCGTACGCAAAAACTTTGAGATCGTTAATTAACGCTTCGTCGGTTGGTGCAGCATCAAGCGTGTTTCTGTGACATCTTGACGCGTCGACAAGCCCAATGGATTCACTGTTCGCCGGCTTCGTGGCCAGAATTTTGACCGCCCTTGCGGCCTCTCTTTGTTCGCTAATGCTTAGGTAGCTGATATCTGTCCCAACTCGCATATTTGCGGACTGGCTTGAGCAGGCAGTAAGGGTAGCCGGAATTAGAAGCAGTGCCAGATGTCGTATGTTCATCGGAAAGCCGTAAATTTAGAATGCCGTAATGAAAGACATAACAATTTAGGTTATTTACATGTTGCCAGCAACAGATTTATGTTGGCAAGGCAACCCTTGGGAAAAAGAATCGTGTAATTCCCATCCAATACCGAGCGGCCCCGAAATGAGAAAGCCCAACCGGTGAAGGCCCGGTGGAGGGACTGCTACCAGCCCGTTACGTTCTTGCATCCCCCCAGCAGGGAAACTTGATATCTGATTCTCTTCCGGAAGCGGCTATCCCACTTACCATACTACATTTTTGTAATCAAGAGTTGACGTGACGGAACTAAAATGATGGTATGAAGCTAAAAATCTTGGCCTGAGAAAAACCATCAGTTGTGTACCGTGTGAAAAAATTTATAAAACCTCTACTTCTACCTGGTACGGGAATTCGAGGGGGCTGTATCTACAGGTTTGGGGGAATGCCAGTTTTTGCCCGCATCTCCAAAAAAATCTTTCCTTAAATCTTGGATATCAGTTTTTCTTTTGCCGTGGAAAATTCTTCATCAGTAAGAATGCCATTTGAGTGCAATTCTTTTAACTTCATAATTTCTTCTGAAATTGATGACTTCGCAGTGGGCACTGCACTACGAGCATTATCTTCCTTTTCTCTTATCAGTTCATTTGCAAGATCCGCAAAAACCTTTACGTCAGACTTAACGCAATTGTCGATTGTTATCAGGCGTGCACCTATGTCTATCGTTATTTTCCCCAGGATCCAACCCTGCGAAGCTGATACGGCTTGAATTTTGTTTAATCTGATGCTTTGAGTGTCTACAGACGAGGAGAGGAGTGCATGATCCAGACACAAAACGCGCTCACTGGTCAACGCGGCTACCCATGTATTTGCGCCGAAATCAAAGTCGTTGGATGTTTCGGATTGCTTCATAATTCCCGAAATCAATGCAAACACAATCTCGTCTTTTTGCAGAAAATTTCCTAAGACACTAAGCTCCTTCTTTGTTCCAAATGAATCGATGTTGAGGTTGTTGAGTGCAAAAATCCCTGCCCAATCTCTCTGATGTGTGAGTGCTTTGTATTTCTCAAAATTTTTCATGTATCTTCCTTGCATTAAAGTCCGGCTTCTTTAAAACGAGAAGCAATCCTAGGGTAACTTCAAAGGTTGAATTTTAGTTTTTCGATAGTGTCGATCAATTCCTGCTGGTAAGTGGACTGCCTCAAGTCGGGTCGAGAATCTCGACCCAGCACTCTAACGAATCAGGTATTGCGTGAGACCTTCGATAGCCGAGATGACTTAGAAATCATGCTACTGCTGGGTGTGCTGCTATCAGTGCTTTGTTGCAAATAGGTCTGACTAATCTCCAACGTGTATCAGGCGATCCGAAGTATGTTAGCGAACTTCAGCAAGTGATTTGAAGGCTAAAATCCGCCTTTCCGAATACGCTCCGCGTTGGAGACTTTTTTGGGCCGTGGCTTCTTGAAATCCATTGGTCTCTCATGGTTTTTCTGCGCACGATCCATTAGCGAACGTACGAATTTTAAATATTCAGCGCAATCTTCGGGCTCCATGGATAAGATGTAAGTTGGGCGTTTTCCAATGCCACCTCGTGATGTGCCAATTACTTTTGCGTGCCACCGACCCCTGCTATCAAGCTTCATCCATACACGGTCATGAAGATCTTCTACCACGAAGAAAGTCGCTTTAATCTCGAGCTCTGAGAGGCGATCCGCGATTCTGTTCGCAACCCTTTGCGTGACCTTCAGTGGGCCACCATCACCTTTGTTTGGGTTTCCACGATAAATGAAATTAATTTGCTTTCGTTTTCCAAGAAGCGCAAGCAAATCGTCCGCGTGGCGTGTTTCGGCGGCTTCGCGCTCTTCGTGTGTTTCTGCCACTTCAGAGTGACTTGGCGTTTCTCGTTTGAAGAGAAACGGATCAAGAATAGTGATTTCCAGTGCGTCCTCAAGCCAGTTTGAAAGAAAATCATCCGCCTGAATTCGGCCACGCTCCACGATCTCAGATGAGGGGCCACCAGGAACTATAAATTTGGTGATTGTGTCTGACTCATCGTCATCGCGCATTCTGCACCTGATTGCTGGTCTGTTGAAACCTCTGGTTAGTTCATTGAGGATGATTGACATTGCGGAGCTGACTTGATTTTCAAGTCGCTCGTATCGATCTTCAAGATGCCGAAAGCGGTTTTGTAGCTCGACTACAGGGCGTAAATCCAGGCCGCCAATGTAGGTGTCATAAGCAATTCGTTTTGCCAAGCGCTCTAGTCGATTATTAATTGCATCTACTTCTTCATTGCAGGCATCTTGGAAATTCTGGCGTAAGAGCAAAAGAACGTATTTCTCCCACCTTTCGAAGTTCTTCATTGCTTACATCCTAAAAAGGGGCGTATCCGGTTTTTATGTAAACGGTGTTGAAATCAGCTCCATGAGACCCGCTCTCCTTGGTAGATAGTAAAACGAGTGAGTGCTGCTTTCCAAGCCTGATTCGGCATCGAATGGGGCAACTCGGGAGTTGGCGGGGCGCTGAAAGGAATGTGCGGCTGAAAGGTGAGGGCAGGCTGGTCCAATACCGAACCACCCCGAAATGCAAAAAGCCCAACCGGTGAAGGCTGGGCTTTTCTGTATTCTGGCTCCCCGACCTGGACTCGAACCAGGGACCTGCGGATTAACAGAACGGGTCACCGTCCAACTTCCTTAGATTTAAGTTTTTGATTTGCAAGGGGATTTTCTCCTTTGCTCCTTCCGGCTCTTTGGTTACTGAACGTATACCGAACAATTGCCAAGCGGCTGAGTAGATATAAATTACTTTCCCGATGTAAATCAAACAACTAGCAGTAGCCTTCACCGAGCAAAACCCGATCCTGTAGTTACAGGCACCCTCGGACTTCCTCCCTGTGAAAAACCTTTGTGGAAAAGTGGCCCGAGGTGTCTCCGGTGGCCTCGCCGAGGGGCAGGGTAGGGTGACCACGAACGGCGGCACCTGGGGCCAGTTTAGGTACCAGGCGGGGCTGTTCGAGGGGGGCGAGATGTCCTCCAAATGGCGTTCTTGTCCATCGGTCACTTGTACATTCAGCTAATTGAAGGTTGCATTATTCGCTGTTTCTTGAAATATCTTGTGGGATGAAATTTAATTAAGAGAGAAATTAAAACGCTGTAATGCCCAGCAGTTCAAATTCTTACCTTCTGCTACTGCGGGAGTAAATTTCCATAACTTGATTGCATCAAGTGCGGCGTCATCAAGTCGTTTGTGTCCAGTGGAGCTTATAATTTGATGATTCTCAGTATTGCCAGCAGATGTAACAACAAACTTTATTATGGCAGTCCCTTGTTGACTTTCTCGTTTTGACAGTGGCGGGTAAATCGGAATAGGGCTTGATGAAGGTATTTTAGTTATTATTGAATCAAGCTTCAAAACTGCATTGTCCGGCCATCTTTTGCAAAAATTAATATCTATCCCTTCCTCTTCAATTATTTTACTTGCTATTTTGTCGTCGATTAATTTTTTTTCATTTTTAAGTTGAATTTCTCTGGATTTTTTTGTTGACTCATTTTGCTCTAAATTTAAATAAAATTTTTCAGTAGATTTTGTTGTTTCATTTGATTCTTCTCTCGGCAGCAGAAATTTACTTTGATCAAGATCGGCTATATTAAATTCTAAGTAAGATGGATTTTCAGTTAAATACTTTATTTCAACCTTTAATTTTTTATGGCTAAATATTTTTTCCAAAAATTTATTTGTTTCATAAGATTCAACCCAGAGAAGAGAAGAATTTTTGCTTATCGATGATTTAAAATTTACGGAGAAAGATGGATTGTCGTCAAATTTTACTTTACATGTTGTTTCAAATTGTCCGCAAATAGAGTTCCCTTTTAGATAGAATAGCAATATTGATATTGCGTCTTCTTCGTCGGGATTGTTGATAATTGATAATGTGGCTTTGTCTTTTCCTTTATAGGGAGTGTCTTTAGAATTTTTCTCAACTCGTGCAGTAACGGCTACATGTCGTGTAAGTTCGTCAATTCCAACTGTTTCTGACGAATAATCCCATTTTGCATTTGCTGTAATTCCATGGAAAATGATTGCAATGGCTGTGAGGAATTTGATAATTTTCATAAATATAAAATTTATATTTGGGAAATTTTTTGATTTTTGTTGTTTGTACTTAGTATTTTTTGTGTCTGGGAAAATATTATTGTATCAGGATGTATCTTTTTTCAGGTCTAATATTTATATTAGTCTAGTGGATTAACAGATTGTCTGGCTGGATCGCTATTTACTTAAGCAGGAGTTGGCTTCTCTATACAGTGGCATTTTGTGATTTTCACTCTGTTTTTGGCTTCTTCGTTAAGAGTCTTTCTTGGATGCAGTCAGATTTTAAAAAATCAATTAATTATCTGTCAGAAAAATTTTCATTGAAATACGACTGAGTGGCCTTCGTTGATCCCTCCAATGGAAGGGTAGGTGCTCCCACGAACGGCGGCACCTGAGGCCAGTTTCGGTACCGGCTGGGGCAGTTGGTGGAGGCGAGTTGCCCCGCCGATGACGCTCCTTCCCCCGGTCATGCCGCCCGTTCAGCTAGTTGCACCCCGAATCGCCACCGATGCACTGTTGGCCGCATCCTGCAAAGTCTTCGACGACAGATGAGCATAACGTGCCGTGACCTTAGCGGCGGAATGTCCGAGCAGCTGTTGGACCTCATACAAACTGCGCCCCGAGTTGACCAGGAACGACGCAAACATATGCCGCAGGTCGTGGATGCGCAAATGTGGCAATTCGGCCTTCCCCCGCAACCGCGTCCATACCTTCATGATCGTCGCGTAGGGTTGACCCGTCTGCTTATTGATGAACAGATGCTCGAATTTATCCTCTGTATCCAGTTGGGATAGGACGTCGAGCGCACTGTCGTTCAACGGCACTGACCTGACACGCTTGCTCTTGCTGTTGATGGCGTCAACCCGAAAGACCCGATTCACGCGATCAACCTGACTCCACTTGGCCGACAG
>JACCDX011836811.1_pt1 | contig 12456 bp, 9 predicted proteins | sample 7449681 | NCBI WGS metagenome assembly JACCDX01 (sample SAMN15323450, study PRJNA562643) | freshwater metagenome | isolation source: river surface water | place: USA:Blue River Watershed | collected 2017-08-18
AACCATTATCGATACCCAACCAGTCTGTGTTGGAATGCTGATAGCTGTTGACCTTATCCGTACTGTATCCTGTTCCAAGCGAAACCCGCCCTTCAAATCGAGTCGGTATGGACTTGGTCCTAAGCAGCGCCGCGCCACCGCCGAATTCTCCTGGCAAGTCAGGTGAATAACTTTTCTGCACGACGATGCTTTCCAGAACCTCGGCAGGGAAAAGGTCGAACTGTACCTGACGCCTTGCAGGGTCCGGACTTGGAACGTTCAAACCATTCAACGTTGTAGCCGAGTAACGTTCTCCCAAACCGCGTACGTAGACGGATTTTCCACCGATCAAAGTCAAACCGGTGACGCGGCGCATCGCAGCCCCGGCATCACTATCACCCGCCTTGCTGATCTGTTCGGAACTGATAACGTCCTTGACCTCGCTGGAACTCCGGCGTTCGTCAAGAAGAGCTTTGGCACTACCCTGCTTGACGCGTTTGGCCGTGACTTGCATGCTTTCCTTTTTGCTTTCTGCTGCCTTCTCTTCAGCCTGACCCAGGGATGCAAACGTGCAAAGCGATAAAAACGTAAGAAACGATATCGAGCGCATGGTATCTCTCATGGACTAAATGTTATTTAAGGACCGCAAACGGTTTCTGGTGTGAGAGCATTGTCGGAAGCTGGATCCCAACAACCGTCCTCGATAGCTTTCTGCTTCACAGTCGTACACCAGAGAGACTTATTTAGAGTTTTAACAGGAGCTATCGCTGCCTGGTTATGCTGCGCGAGGCTGGACTTGAAAAAGTCTTTCAACGATACCGTCCGCAGACTTGTATCGGAGTCCTTGATGCTCAGACTGTCGTTCAAGCAGATTTTTGCGCCGTAGTCTTTCATCCATACCTGGATACTATCATTCCTCGCTTTAACGGCTTGAGCCGCTTTGGTGGACACGGCTGGAAACAGGTACTGAAGAGCGTAGCCCATGAGGTTGGCTTTCTCGCCTGTTTTGCAGAGTGTGATAACTCGATTGATGTCCTGCACGCTTTGGAAGCCTTCTTTCTGAATCATTTCCTGATAGGCTTTGGCGAGATCCAGGATGGTTTTTCTTTGGTCGATGCTCTTTTCGATTTCATCGTTGATAAACGAATTGAGGCGTGCATCATAGCGTATTTGTGCACCGCTGTAGCGCTGGAAAACCTCAAGAAGCGCGGGATTGGAAGACACGAGCTGATAAGGAGATGCAAGTTGGAGGCTTTCGTTTTGGATATCAGGATTGGCTCCTTGCAGCAGCAGATACTCAATGAATTCCTTGTCAGGGCTTTCGGTCTGGACTGCGTAGTGCAGAGGTGTACGTCCTGTGCTTTCCTCCTGCAGATTCAAGTTCAGTCGAATGCCACTCTCACGAATGGGTTGCTCCCGCGGGGAATCGCAGTTCAGGCGAAGTGGGGGATCCAATGTTCCAATGCGGTTAATCAAATCCGCAATGAGGCCCCCATCGCTTTGAAGAGCAGCAGCATGAAGCAGGCCGTGTCTTGATCCTTGATATTTAAAAAAGATATTGGGATCAGCGCCCTTGTCAATCAGTTGATTGATCAGCTCCAGCCAGGGGGCTTTGTTTTCAGATTGAAAATACTTTCCAGCAATCAATCCTAAAGCTGTTGTAGCTTCGCCAGGAAAGACCCTATTGATGTCATCCGGGTAGTATTGAAGCCAGGTTTCCAGATTTGCTTTGACAGCCACAGGATCATCCGAGGCCAGCATGACTAAAGGATTGATCGAGTCCTCGGTGAGGCGTTGAGCCGGTTCCACTTCATTTTTCTTTTTACTGCAGGCCAGAGTGATGGCGAATGCCATGGCAAGAGTGATCAGCTTGTTCATAGTCGGCGTCCTTATCATGAAAGCACAGATGATACGAAAGAAGGAGGACTTCCAAGCCACGGCCTGAATGTCCTCCTTCATGATACCTTTCAGGCCTGTTACAGACCTTTGACCCAACCTTGAGTCCAGTCAGCCGAACCACCGGTCAAAGTTTCAACAGCGCCTGCAAAGAAGGCTTCTTCAAAGAAGCTGTCACGCGACAAGTCAACAAAGGTGCTGAATGCAGGGGAGTTTTCGTCCTGAGCGGCATAACCGTTCAACAGGGGGTCTGCTTCCATATTGGTTCCCGATTGGGCGAAGAGACTGGAAACCGAGAAAGGATCGGAAGCTGATTCTGCGAAAGTCACTTTACATTTCGCAATAACGCCTTCGAATTTCACCTGATTGGCGCTGAAAGTTTCAACGTCATCAAGATTGATGCAGCTGCTTGTGGCTGCCGTCACGATACTGTTATAAATGCTTGCACCGGTGCCGCGACGCAGAAGGACGCCGTCACCTTTTTTGGGAGAACCGCCAATGATCGTCAGGTTGGCGATCGTGGGATTCGAGCGCGGTTGCGCCGCTTGATTATTGACGTTGTTATCAGCTTCGATGCCGTTGTTGCCATCATCAGCGAATTGCTTAATGAGGACGTACTGAGCTTTGCCAGTCCAACCGAAGTCCCAATCCAAACCGTCATCCTGCGATCCTGCGATCACGATATGCTTGAGGTTGACCGTTCCACCGAAGAGTTCGACGCCATCGTCGTTGCTGCCGACGACCTGAACGAAATCAACAGTGGTGCCGCTGCCGACGCTGTTCAAGGTCAGACCGTTCAGTTCGTTGTCAGGAGAAACTTCGAAACCAGGATATTCGATGCGAACATAGCGCAGAACGCCTGAATTATCATTCGGAATGTTCCCGCCGTAGCTGGCATCGACGCCGCCTTCAGGGGTGTTTTCGCAGACGCCAGAACTCGCGTCCTTGCACTGATTTAGGGTCGAACGGCCGTTGAGGACGAGACCGCCCCACTGGCCGCGAGTGGTTTTTCCAGCTTCGAATCCTGTCATGACGATGGGAGCATCGGCACGGCCTTCGGCAAAGATTTTCGAACCGCGACGGATGGCAAGAAAGTCCCGGCCGTTGCTGCCACGAATTGTGACGCCGGCGTTGATGCTGAGTTCAGCGTTTTGTACTTCGTTACCGACATAGACTGCACCTTGGAGCAGGTAGGTATTGTCAGCAGTCAGAGTCACGTTTTGCAGAATGGTGCCGGCCAGGCCGCAGGCTGGGCGGTTAACAAGGTCCGAGCCAGGCAGACCTTGAGGATAGGTGGCAGAGAGATCCTGAGTTCCCTGTGGGCATGCCGCGTAAGCCGAACCTTGCCAAATTACCAAGCCAGCAGATACCAGCAGCTTTTTCATGCAAGCAGAACGCATAGTGCTTTCTCCCAAAAACGGTTTATCGATACTTGCTACGCTGGGGGATTTACTACAGCCGCTGGCGCGTTCGTTAAAGTTTCGGTGAATGTCTCCTTAATTTTTGAATGTTTGTTTTTTAGTCAGAAATAATCGCAAGTGGTTATGTCACATGGAAAAGAAAAGCCCGTACCGAGGGGGCAGTACGGGCCAAGAGCGGTTATCTGCTGGATATACGACTCTATACGGGGAGTACGACGGAGAGCCTCCCGCATGAATGCTGTCTTGAAAAGAGACTGCCGCTTCTTATTTACGAATTTAATGCCTTTCGCTTGGGGCATAACGTAGTCTGGATGAATTTCTTATAAATAGTCAGTAAACATGCGGTCGCGCGCCGAAGCTAAGGTAAAATGCGAATATCATCCTGGAACTCATCCAATATCAGGAGTCAGACTATGATAAGAAACGTGAGTCGACTGCTAGTTCTGCTCGCGGTAGCAGGTCAGCTTGAAGGCTGTCGAACCTCGGGGCGTTCGGAACTCAGCTTGGAGAATACTGCTAGCCGCTTGCGGGCCAATGGTTGGACTGCTGAGACTTATGAGGTTCTGTTCACCAATCCTGTGTGTCCCCGGCAGAAGTTTATATCTTATCGACCCCGCAACGTCTCTCCTATTGAAATCCTGGATGCTGCCCAGAAAGCCCATAAAGTTTCTCCTAAACGTGATCAGGTGAATGAGGTGAAGCTGGACGAGCGCGGCATTCCCACCCTGAGTGGTGGTTTTCGAACGCATATTCCCGGCAATGTTTTTTGCGACAGCAACGACTTTGAGGCCTCGAACAAGAGGGGCTCAGAGAATCCATACCGATCCAAAGATAGCCCTATCCACCGTATCCAGGATTGGATTCAATCCACCAAGAGCAGTGACGAGCTGTTCATCGCTAGTTTTAGTCTCAGCATGGCATCCGTTGCGAATTGGACCTGCGAAGCGGCCCAGCGCGGGGTTCGTGTGAAAGTCTTCATGCATGAGCCGGATTTTGGCTCAGGAGCGTTTGATATCATCAGCAAATGCCCTGGTGTGGAACTCTTGCAGTTTAAAAGTTCGGGGCGACTGGCGCATATGAAATCGATCATGGTCGTTTACAACAACGTCGAACATTCTGAGTCGCTGAAGGACAAAGTCCGTGTCAGTTTTCAAAGCGGTAACATTTCCTCGGGGACCTGGGGACATCATGAAAACTGGAACTTCATCACTCAGGATCGTCAGCATTGGTTGAGTCAGGACCATATCTGCTTGCGTGATGCTATCACACCCGAGACAGTGGGAAATCTAGGAAAACTCTATCAGTTGTTGGATCAGTGTCGCGAAACTCATGGGGTGAATGCGGCTCGAGCCCAGGACAGCGGAATTCGGAATTATTTTATTCCGAAATCCGGAGGGGCCTACGATGATCGGAAGGAACTCGATAAGCTTACGGCCGAGATTGAAAAATCATCAGCCGTATGGATCGCAGCCCATCACCTGACCGAGCCAGATCTTGTGAAGACTCTGGCGCTGCGCCTGAAGAATAATCCCAACTTCAAAGTTCGCATGCTGATCGATTCGGAACTCTTTTGGGCCAACTTCCGCGATTCCGAAAACCAGGGCCTCAGCTGGAAAGTCGACGGCAAAGTTTACGGCGAGTCCGATAGCGTGAGCAGTTACTGTCAATGGGCAATACCGGAGGAAAAAGTTCGCGACGTGCGCTGTTCACTCTTTAATCGGGGTGAATTTGGCGACCCCATCGACGAACTGCTTCAAGACCAGGCTTCAAAACTGGCTTACGGTCCTCGCACTCTGGAGTTGGCCGGGGCGGAACTCCGCATGATGGAGAGTAATCACCTCGCCAAGATGCTCTTTCATAACAAGATTATTATTTTCCATTACGAGAATCCGATGGGCGACATCAAAGGATCTGTTTTCACGGGTGCAGGCAATCTGAGCAAGGCGGGCTTTGACAAAAATTTCGAAAACTATTACCTCGTGACCATTCCTCACGTTCACGAGGCCTTTCGCGTTCAGTTCGAAAGCCTCTTCAACCGCGCGGCAGCGGCCCAGGATTTGCCACTCACCTGGGATTATCGCACGGTTGATGACGGCTACGAAGCGAACTGAGATCAGGTTGTCAGTGGCTCACGCAAAACTACCGATAACCTGGTAAGTGAGTCCGTTCGAGTCAAACAGAGCTTTTGGGCCCCGCTGTGAACTAAAGTAAAGACGATTATTCAGCGGGTTGATCGCAGGACCGGTGATTTCAGAATGATTCTGATCAATCACCTGGACCAGCGGATAAACATCACCATAAGGCCCGAGGATCACGATCTGCATGTCATCGCCGTCTTCAGCAACCAGAATATGACCGTCCTTGCTCACAACGATGTTGTCGACGCCGCTCAGAATTTTATTCTTGGCCAGGGCTTTATCATAGACGATGCCGAGTTTTTGCTCCGTGGTGGAATACGACCAGACACGATTATCTCCTTTGCTGGTGAGGTAGATCGTGCCTTCATGGAACCAGATCCCTTCACCCCCATCAAACGCTCGACTATTCTTAATCTGCTGGCGGGTGGGTGTTGAGAAAGTCCCGGGAACGGGATTGGTCAACGCAACCCAGTTGACGTTGCCATCGTTATCAACGACAGCGACTTCCAAGAGTCCTTTTTGCAGATTCATGCGGCCATCACTATCGATTTCACTCGGTGTATACCGGTAGAAGCGTCCATCAGACTCGTCTTCCGTCAGATAGATATGACCGTTCACAGGATCCACTGCCGCCGCTTCATGTTTGAACTTGCCCAGTCCCTCGCAGAGCACACTCGGCTGCTTGCCATAGGGATCGCATTCAAAAACTCGTCCACCGCTGTACTCTTCACAGGAAAGCCAGGTCCCCCATGGAGTTGGTCCACCGGCGCAATTGCTGGTTGTGCCATCAAGGATGGAATAGGCATCAATAATCCCACCATCACTATTGAAGCGAAGGGCGCCTGCGCCGCCGCCACTGAAAGGAACTTCACTATTGGAAACATAAATCCAGCCACCGTCGTCAGTTGCGAAACACGCACCGCCGTCGGGGAAAGTGTGCCATTTATAGGCTGTTTCCGATCCATCCACTCGGCGAACTTTTTTGCCAGCTTGTGCGATGAGTTGTCCCGTAAAGCCAGCGGGTAAACGTAGGCCCACAGCATTGGCAGCCTGCAGAGGTCCAAGATTTTTCAGCGTTCTGTAATCCACAAAGGGCTGAGCCGACACCATGGACGTAAGACCAGGTCCCAGACTCAATGCGCCCATGGCACCGATGGAATTCAACAGAAAGTTACGGCGATCGAGAGTCTTCATACAGGAGATCTCCAAGGCTGCGGGAATAAGTTTTGTTGCTTGCAATCTAAGGCAGGAGCATAAAGTGGGCATAAACATTTAGCAAACATCAAAGAAGCTTGTTGAATTTTTTCGAACGGCTGAGCTTATTTCCCAATGCCATCAGGAAACAAAACCCCTGGCTTCATATTTGCATAGCAAGGCCGCATAAGCTACGCGGTGTCTTGCTTTGCTGCTGCAAAATTCCGTCGCTTCGCTTGACAGAGCCGAGCCGTAGCTCCTGCCTATCAGGGGCTCGCGTTCAGACCTTCGGCCTTTTTCAAGAGGGCTTCCAGATAGTCCCCGGCTCCCAGGGCTATGTCTCGCACAATGCCTTTGCTGTCGACCAAAAGAAACGTGGGAATCGATCCTATCTGCAGAGCGGTCTGAAGACTCTGTTCCGCATCGATGGCAACCGTATAATTCATCTTTTCAGTCTTAAGAAATTCCTTCACCAGCGCCTCACTTTCATCCGTAATTCCGATAATCTGAATTTTGGGATGCGCCTTCGTCCATTCGTTCAGTCGAGGAATGGCGGAGCGGCAAGCCGGGCACCAGGTGGCCCAGAATTCGACGATGCTGACTTTGCCCATGAGGTCGGCATGGGTCAGTGTTTTACGGTCCAAAACGGTCACCACCTTCAAAGGTGGCAGCGGTTTATCCATCACCTGCTTTTGCATGAGTTCGACTCGATCCGGTAGAGCTTCCAACTTGAGTGTTTTCTTGTCCACCTTCCCCTGTCGTGTGAAGTGAACGGTAACACTGTTACCCACACCCTTGCCGCGTAGGATGACCATCAATTCCTCGCGATTTTGAACAGGACTGCTATCGATGGCCGTGATCAGGTCACCGCTTTTGAGTCCGGCTTTTTCAGCTGGTGTTTTGTTGAGGACGCTTTTGATCAAGATACCGCCTTTGCCTTTTTCATCGATAGCCACACCGAGCCAGGGTTGGGCCTGCTGCAGGGGAGCCGCGTGGAGGAGAGTCGATACAAAATAAAACATCCATAAGATCTTCCAGGCTTTCATCATCTCGTCTCCCTGCTTTGATAAAAGGAAAGGATATCATCCAAATAAGGATTCCGTATCCTATCACGCTCATTCCATATCTCATGATGGCTTTCCGCATAGACATGCGACTCCGCTTGCGGAGCCCTGGAACAAAACTGCTGAATCGCATCGGCGCGTACCAGCCGATCGTGACCAGCGGTCGCCACAAAAAGCGGCATGGTGAGTCGCGACATGGGTTCGGCAGCCAAAAGACTCGCTGCCGTTTCAAATGTGGTGATGACCCAGCGATTGGTGGGACCAGCCATCCGAAGGTCCGCCGCGAGCGTTTCATTCTTAAAAAGTTCAAAGCGCGCCCGCGACCGCGTGCCTGCGCAGCGAAAGGACCAGAATTTTGCTGCCGTCTGGGCGCTTCCGAGGGAGCATTTATCCGGAGCATGAAGCCGCGCCATCGATCGTGCCAGTTTGATGATCCACGAGACAGGCATACCACGCAGACGAGGAAGAAGCAGAGGTGCGGACAAGACCGCCGCCTGAATGCGATCGGGATTTTTTTGCATGAAGTCGATGGCAATCGCTCCCCCCAGCGAATGGCCGAAAAGAAAGGTCGGCAAATACTTCTTGCCTGGCAGAACGGTGAGGAGATACTGAAGGTCGTTGGTGTAATCCTGAAAGTTCTCGACATCCACGCTGTGCTTTTGCGGTCCTACGCGATCAGACCAGCCATGGCCGCGATGATCCCAGACGTAGACGGAATAGCCATGCTGATAAAATGTAAAGGCCAGTTCCCGATATTTCAGGGTGGATTCCGCATAACCATGGGAAATGAAAATCTGCGCGCGTGCTTCAGGATGCTGCCGCTGCCATGTATAAAGCCGCAGGCCATCCGGGGTCTCAATCGTTCGGGAGACACCGTCCTTCCAAAAAGGAAGGATTTTTTCCTGAAAGGCATTCGCATAGTCGCTCTCGCTGATGCGGTCTGCACTACTTTGTGCCTGGGTCATACCTGGTCGTCCTGTGATGGAAATAACTTTCATTATAGCAGAATTTGACAAGCTTCCCCTTGTCAATCGTCTGGTCTTGCCTTAACAAAATTAAGAGGCAGGACAATCAAAAAAGGGGCGCGCGATGACTCTTCATACAGCAATCGAAGGTGTGATCCATGGTCTGAGGGAAGCCGTGCTCGACCTGCAGCATCTGACCTTCTGTCTGCTCGCGGGACTGGTGATTTTCACTCTGCGCAGAAAACCGCGCGATGCCTGGTTCTATATCCTGGCGCTGCTACCCGGTTACGCCCTGCAGCGCTTCTATCCCCTTCCGCCTGTCTTTGTGAACGTGGCGGTGGCTCTTACGGTGGTCTTTATTCTCTTTCAGGAATGGATCTATGATAAATTGGCATCCTATACGGTGCCCTTTCTCGTGCTGGCGGGGCTCTTTCACGGCGCGAGTTTAAGTCAGGATGTGACTGGCAGCAGCACCACGGCCTTCCTTGCCTACACGCTGACCGCGACACTGGTTCAAGCTCTGTTGATCTATGGATTTGGGATCTTTTCCCGGCGTGTTTCGCTGAAATCGCCGGATGGATTCGAGGGCCTTGAGAACATCCTGAGCGCGGTCGGCGTCGGTGTTGCTCTGGCCTATTTCGTTTTGGCATTTTGACCGATCTTCCCAGATGAGCCTCCATCCCGGCCTTCCGTCAAGACCGGGCTATTTGCTTGCAATTCCAGGACACAAAAGCTACAGAGACCCCTTGTCGAAATTGGGACAATTTGGACGAAAGGACAAAAAAATGAGTCGGGTTCTCATCGTTGGTGCAGGTGGTGTTGGCGGCGTCGTGGCGCATAAATGTGCCCAGGCAGCTGATGTGTTTGAACATATTACCCTGGCCAGCAGGACACTGGCTCGCTGCGAGAAAATTCGCCAGCAGGTCAAGGAGCTGCAAGGTCGCGATATCGATATCGCTCAGGTCGATGCGGATAACGTGCCTGAAATTGTGTCTCTTATTCGCAAAGTGATGCCCGATCTGGTCCTGAACGTGGCTCTTCCTTATCAGGATTTGCCCATCATGGATGCTTGTTTGGAAGCGGGCGTGCCCTATCTGGATACCGCCAACTACGAGCCACGCGATGTCGCCAAATTTGAATACAAATGGCAATGGGCTTACCGCGAAAAATATGAAAAAGCAGGCATCATGGCCTTGCTCGGTTCCGGTTTTGACCCCGGCGTGACCAACGTGTTCTGTGCTTATGCGCAGAAGCACCTCTTCGACGAAATCCACACGGTCGATATCGTGGATTGTAACGCGGGTAGCCATGGCAAAGCCTTCGCTACCAACTTCAATCCTGAAATCAACCTGCGCGAAGTCACGGCCAACGGTCGTTACTGGGAAAATGGCCAATGGATCGAAACCAAGCCGATGGAATTCTCGGAAGTGTTCGATTTCCCAGGCGTTGGCGACAAGAAAGCTTATTTGATCTATCATGAAGAGCTGGAATCTTTGGTGCTGAACATCAAAGGTCTGAAGCGCATCCGTTTCTGGATGACCTTCGGCGACGAATACCTCACGCACCTTCGCGTGCTGGGTAACGTCGGCATGCTCCGCATCGATCCGGTGGATTACAAAGGAACGCCTGTCGTTCCTATGGAATTCCTGAAATGCCTCTTGCCTGATCCTGCAAGTCTGGCTGAAAACTACACAGGCAAGACTTCGATCGGCTGTATCATCGAAGGCGTGAAAGACGGCAAGCCCAAGAAAGTGTTCATCTACAACATCTGCGATCACGCGGAATGTTACAAGGAAGTGCGCGCTCAAGCGGTGTCTTACACCACAGCGGTTCCCGCGATGATCGGTGCCATGATGATGGTGACCGGCAAGTGGAAAAAAGCTGGCGTGCAGCATATGGAACAAATGGATCCCGATCCATTCCTCGAGCAATTGGCCAAGTACGGCCTGCCATGGCATGTGAAGGAACTGTAATGACAACAGCACGGCCCGCCAAGGGCATGCTGGCGATCGATCCCGACAAGGTGCCCGAATCACCGAGTTGGGTCATCGACCTCGCCGCTCTCGAAGACAATTTGAAGATCCTGGCTGAAGTGCAAGCTGCGGCCGGTTGCAAGATTCTTTTGGCTTTGAAAGGCTATGCGGCCTGGAGCACTTTCCCGTTGGTCGGACGTTATCTTTACGGCTGTACTTCGAGTTCGCCGCATGAAGCTCGTCTGGCTCGGGAAGAGATGAATAAGGAAGTGCATGCTTACGCACCGGCTTATAGCGATGCGGACATGGACGAGATCGTGGAACTCTGCGATCACGTCGTGTTCAACTCCTTTAACCAGTGGCGTCATCACAAGTCCAAAGTCCTGGGCAGTGGTCGCAAGATTTCCTGCGGTATTCGGGTGAATCCTGAACACCGCGAGGCGGAAGTCGAACTTTACGATCCCTGCGCCCGCTTTTCACGTCTGGGAACGACTCGCGCCCAATTCCATCCAGAAGAATTGGATGGCATTGAAGGTCTGCATTTTCACAATCTTTGCCAGCTGAACTCGGATGCTCTGGAGCGAACGCTCGCAGCGGTGGAAGAGAAGTTTGGTGAGTTCATTCCCCAGATGAAATGGGTCAACTTCGGTGGTGGTCACCACATCACGCGTCCTGACTACGATCGCGAACGTTTGGTACGCGTGATCAAGAGTTTCAAAGCGCGTTATCCCGCAGTGGAAGTTTACCTGGAGCCCGGGGAAGCGATCGCGATTCGCACCGGTGTCCTGGTCGCCACCGTCATGGATATTATCGACAACGGCATGCCGCTTGCGATTCTGGATACCAGTGCCACAGCGCATATGCCGGATGTTTTGGAAATGCCTTATCGTCCCGATATCGTGGGCGGAGCGATGCCTCAGGAAAAACCTTATACCTATCGCCTGGGTGGTCTTACCTGCCTCGCGGGTGATGTAATTGGGGACTATTCCTTTGATCAGCCTCTGCAAATCGGCCAGCGCATCGTGCTGCTCGATATGTCCCACTACACCATGGTGAAGACCAGCAACTTCAATGGTGTGCGTCTGCCATCCATTGTTTTGCGTCATCCGGATGATAGCTACCAACTCATCAGGTCCTTTGGTTACGAATACTATCGGGATCGGCTCAGCTGATTCCAGTAATGTCCGGGGAAGTCTTCCTCCCCGGATTTCTTTTGCCTGCCGAAAGTGAAGCTGCCATGGGTCATGATCGTAATTTCGATGAAATCTTCGACCGCTTTCAATCCCGCATTAAAACCAATAAGAAAGGTCTGGTACGCGAAGCTTTGATTCGCGAGGATCTGAATGAATTCGTTTTAAAGGATGGGAATCGAAAACTTTCGATCCTGGACAGCGGTTGTGGGCTCGGCGATATGGGCCTCTGGCTGGCGCAACAAGGTCATCAGGTTCTGGCCACGGATATATCCGCCCGCATGGTGGAGCATACTCAGGCGCAGATTGAAGCCTCGGGACTGTCCGATCGAATGACGGTCAGGCAGCAGGCGGCCCAGGACGCCCTGCAATCGGGACAAAGCTTTGACTTGATTTGCATTCATGCCGTCATGGAATGGATGGATGATCCCTATGCCTTGCTCCCCCTGATTCCCGCGAGCCTGAATCCGGGAGGCTTTCTTTCACTCACGATCTACAACAAGCATCGCTCCGTCTTCAATCGCCTGATCAAAGGTGATTTCAAACGCATCCTGAACGGCGATGATTACGCCGGCAGCAGCAATGCGATGACGCCTCCCAATCTTATCGAACCCGAGCATGTGCGGGATACTCTTG
>JACCDX011830240.1_pt1 | contig 12452 bp, 9 predicted proteins | sample 7449681 | NCBI WGS metagenome assembly JACCDX01 (sample SAMN15323450, study PRJNA562643) | freshwater metagenome | isolation source: river surface water | place: USA:Blue River Watershed | collected 2017-08-18
CGCGCGCCAGTTCCAGCGCGGTGTCAGGCTTCACGCTGGTTCCGGCGACGATCGCGCCGTTCTGTGCGCCCTTCTCGCGCAAAATGCGGGTCAGTTTGCGGGTATCGATACCGGCGATCGCGACGATGCCCTCGGCCTTCAGATAGTCCGGCAGGCTCTGGGTCGCGCGGAAGTTCGACACCTGCAGCGGCAGATCGCGAATGATCAGGCCGGCGGCATGGACTTTGGAGGATTCGACGTCTTCCGGGTTGACGCCGGTGTTGCCGATATGCGGATAAGTCAGCGTGACGATCTGGCGGCTGTAGCTGGGGTCGGTCAGGATTTCCTGGTAACCGGTCATCGCGGTGTTGAACACCACTTCGCCGCTGGTCTGGCCGGCAGCACCGATCGAATATCCGTGAAAGACCGTGCCATCGGCGAGCGCGAGTATGGCCGGCACCTGGTTGGCCGTGAAAAATGGCGGCAAAGGTAACTCCTGGGTTGTTACCGCCGCGACTAGGCGTCTGCCTGCTCAGGTCGCGTCACGTTTGGGCGTGCGGACACCGGGCCATGCTTGACGATTTGAAAGGTGGGTTGCGCGGACGGCGGGATACTTAGGTAAACCTTGTAATTATACCTGAAAGCACCCACCCCGGGCAAACGCAGCGATGGCGCGGGTCAGCGACGAAGCAGCTGCTCACCCGGACCGCGCATATCGGGCACAGCGAGAATTGCGTATTTCGCAAGCCAGCCCGACAGCTGGCTTGCGGATGAGGCGATTACAGGCCGAGCGCGGCGATACCGGCTTTGGCAATCTGCGCGTCTTCGTTCGACTTCACGCCCGACACACCGACGGCACCAACAAAATCGCCATTCGCGACGATGGGCACGCCGCCTTCCAGCAGGCCGTCAATGTTCGGCGCCGACAGGAAGGAATAACGGCCATTGTTGATCACATCCTCATAGACCTTGGTCTCGCGCTGGCCGAGGGCGGCGGTGCGTGCCTTGGACGGCGCGATCGACGCCGACACGGCCGGTGCGCCATCCAGGCGCTGCAGCCACAGCAGATTGCCGCCGTCGTCGACGATGGCGATGGTGACGGCCCACTTGTTGGCGAGCGCCTCGGCCTCGGCAGCGGCGGCAATTTTCTTGACGTCGTCGAGGGTCAGGGCCTGTTTGGTACGCATGCTGTTACTCCCGTTTCTTCTTCAAAAGTTCTCTAGGGTACTGACGATATTTACGTTGCCGACGATGTTGCTGCTATGGCCGGCCTGCCGTAAAAAAGGCTGGATTGTACGACAACTCGATGACAGACGAATTGCAATTTGCCCTGTTGAGGGAGCACTTGCGCGAGATGCCAGCGCTCGTGCGGCAATCCCCCGAATACGGCTGCCACACGCCGTGTTGACAGGTGGTCTTGGCGCTGCCGGAAAGTCATGTTCGCCGGCGAAATTTTGACAAGCGCCGGGTCATCGCTTACATTGCACCGGCCTTTTATTTCCTGAACTGAAACTTTGCAAGCACCGACACGTCACTGCCGAAACACCCGTAGCCCTGCCGCGCGCCCTGCCCGGCTGGCGCTGTCGTGCGCGCTCGCAATGGCTTTGAGCATGCAAGGCGTGCACGCGGTCGAAGTCGACACCGTCCAGGAAAACCATCCCAGCCTGCAAAGACGCATCCTGTCGCAAGTGTCCAGCTTCACCGATCGCGCGACCAATCTGGCCATCGAAGCGATGTCGCTGATCGGCATCCATTACAAGCGCGGCGGCACCTCGCCGCAAAATGGTCTCGATTGCAGCGGCCTCGTGCGTTATGTGTTCCGCGAAGCGAATGGCACCGAACTGCCGCGCACCTCGGCCGAGATGAGCAAGCTCGGCGAGCAGGTCGACAAGAGCCAGCTGCAGCCGGGCGACCTGGTGTTCTTCAACACACTGAAGCGCACCTTCTCGCACGTTGGCATCTACCTCGGCGACAACAAGTTCATCCACGCGCCGTCATCCGGCGGCACCGTGCGTATCGAAAGCATGGACCTCGCGTATTGGAAGGCGCGCTTCAACGGCGCGCGTCGCATCCCTGAAGGCACGCAGGCCGAACCGGCCAAATGACAAGGCCGGCTTGCGCCGGCCCTTCCCTGTCCTCTGAATTCCATCCAGCGCTTCAAGGCTGCGCATGTGCCTGCTGCGCCTGTTCGCGCTTCTGCTTCAGCCTCTGCCGGATATCCGCGATCGCAGCCAACGCCGCCCTTTCACCGGCAACGATGGCCACACTGCGATTCTGGAAGTCATTGCCCTTCATCGTCGCGAGTTCCGGCCTGATCACGACATCCGCCTGTTTCAACTCGTAGTTGTTCAGGCTCTGTCCCATGATGGCGAAAGTCTGCAACAGCACTTCAAAGGTGTTCGATGCCGGCTGTGCATCCGGTTGCGCGGAGATGTTCACCGCGATCACGAAGTCCGCGCCCATCTTGCGCGCGAAACTGACCGGCACGGGTGACACCAGACCACCATCCACATAATCGATGTTCCCGATGCGCACCGGCTGGAACACACCGGGCACGGATGACGATGCTCGTACCGCTGCCCCCGTATTACCGCGTCTGAAAAGAATAGGCTGCCCGCTGCGCAAATCCGTCGCCACTGCGCCAAACGGAATTTTCAGTTTCTCGATCGGCTGTCCGTGCACGGCGCGGTTCACATAGTTCTGCACCGCCTCACCTTTCAGCACACCGGTCGATTGCGAGAAGAATGGCACCGACCAGTCCGAGATCGCGGCCTCGTCCATGTCGATGGCCATCTTCTGCAGTACATTGCCATTATTGCCGGCAGCGTACAGCGCGCCCACCAGGCTGCCAGCGCTGGTACCGACGACGATGTCGGGCACGATGCCATTCGCTTCGAGGATCTTGATCACGCCGATGTGTGCAAAACCGCGCGCCGCGCCACCGCCGAGTGCGAGGGCGACCTTGATCGGGCGGGGCGAGGACGCAGCAGGCGGCGGCACAGGCTTGACGGGCGCAGATGGCGCTTCTGATGCGGGAGGCGCAGAAGGAACGGGTATCGGGGCTGTTGCCGGGGCCAGTTCTGAGCCAGGCGCACTGGTCGTGGCTGGCGGTGAGCCGGGGCCAGCCGGCACGCTGGCGACGACAGGCGCCGATGGCGCAGTAGATTCAACGGATTTTGGAACGCTCTGGCATGCCGACAACAGCACGACCAGCGACAGGAGCCACACTCGCATGATCAGAGAAGCAAAAATTGAAAACAGAAATTCGGTGGCGGAAAACCGGATGCAGCGATCCGGCCGCGCCTCGTCAGCGCGCAGGCGCTGTCATCGCTACCCGCGCCGGCTCACCCATCCCGTGAGACTTCAGAATCTCGCGCGCCCTCGGGCCTTGCAGGAACTCTGCAAAACTGCGTGCGGACGGATTGGCATGACCCAGCGTCGTCAGCACGAAACAGGTATCCAGTTCGCCTTGCAAGTCACGCGAGATGTCAACCGCCTGGCTGCGGTGTTTCAGGCTGAGCGCATGCGCGGTTGATGTCGGTATCACCGCGACATCGGCGTTGCCGATGCGCGCGAAGAGTCCGGCCTGTTCGACGGAGGTTGCCATCAAAATCTTGGCCTGCACCGCGTCCCAGACGCCCGCCTTCTTCAGCGCCTCTTCAGCACGGCGGCCGCTGATCGTGAACTCGGGGTTCGCAAACGCAATGAAGTGGACCTTGTCATCGGTCAGGGACTCCAGCCCTTGAAGCTTGATCTTGCGGTTCGTCGTCCACAGCACCAGCGGGTTCGACGCAAAATGCACGACCGGTTCAACTGCCAGCGCGGCCCTGATCAGGCGGTCCGGATAATGCTTGTCCAGCGCGATGAACAGATCGACCTGCGTACCGGCTTTGACGGCAGCGTACAGCTTGCCAGCTGCATCGGAACGAATGTCCACACTGTCGCGCGGATTGGCTTGCTTGTAGGCTTCGGCAATGTCGGCAATCACCGCGCGCTGGTCACCGGTGACGGCCACACGCACTGCGCCGGCGAACGCGGTGGTCCACAGGCAGCAAATCGACAAGAAAAAAGCCGCGGCTTGCAGCGATTGCAGGAATCGCAAGGTCACGCACCCCTCAGGGAAAGCTGTCTGTCAAAGAATTTTGCAGACAATCACCGCGGCATCCTACACCGAATCCGTACCTCACCTTCGATTAGCTGTCCCGGCCGCGCCCGATCAGCCAGAAAGCGACACTGGTCACGCAAGCAACCAGCGCCACCACCAGCCAGAAACCATGCTTATGCTCGGCCAGCGGTATGCCGGCAACATTCATGCCGAACAAACCGGCGATCATGTTGATCGGTAGCGCTACGACCGTTAATACCGTCAACGTGTAGAGGCTCTTGCTGTTGCGTTCGTTGACCATCGCGGCGATCTCCTCCTGCAGCAGCTTGATGCGCTCTTGCAGTGAACTCATGTCCGTCAGCACCGCCGCGAACTCCTCCGATGACTGCCGCAGATCTTGCAGGTCGGCTTCGGGAATCCAGGCCGGTGGTCGCTGCAATAACCGGAACAAGGCCGCAGGCTCAGGTGCCATCAGTCGCTGCAGCCGGACCAGCACACGCCGCAAACCACCGAGGTTGCTGCGCTTCTGGTCGAGACGGCCGGCGAGCAGGTCGTCTTCGATCTTGTCGGTGCGGGTGACCGTGTCGCGCACGATGCCGATCAACACATCGGCCTGGTCGCGCAGCAGGTGCGTCAGGAGCTCGACCGGGGTCTGGATAAGGGCGCCGTTCTGCACGGCCTGGCGCAGCCGGTCGACTGACTTCAGCGGCTTGCGGCGGGCGCTGATGACTAGTCTCGGCGTCACTGACAGCCACAGTGTCGACAGCTCGGAGACCTCGAAATTGAAGCCATGCAGCACATCATTGACGACTGCGATCAATCCATCGTCGACCTGCTCGATGCGCGTCGAGCGCGAACCATGCTGCAAGGCCTCGAAGAATTCCGGCGGCAGCGGGGCATGCTCATGAAGCCATTTTTCTGTCGATGCCTGGCTGAGGTTGAAGTGCAGCCACAGGAAACCATCGCGTTTTCCGTGCAGGTGGCTTGCCAGCGCAGCCTGCAACTCGTCCGGCAGGATCGGTGTCGTCTCACCTGCGGCCAGCGCATAGCCCCAGACCAGGCCGGTGGGATTGACGCGCAGTTCCTGGATTAATTTTTCTTTCAGCATAGTGAATTAACTATGAAAAGAAAAACGCCCCCGGAGGGGCGTTTAGGTGAGCAAATTTCGATAAATCAGAAATTGAACTGCGAGCGCAGAGAAATTACATTTTCTTTGTCACCGGTCGTCGATGGGCTGCTGCCAGTCGTTCCAACATCAACAGGCTTGAAGCCAGAGCCAAATTTTGTCATCGAGTAATTCAGCATGATGCGTGCATTCGGGTTCATGATCCAAGTTAATCCATAGGTCCACGTTTCCCCTTTAGGACTACCTTCAACCTGGTAAGCAGCAGTCGTGCCATCGGTGCCGGTCGTGCCATCCGATTGATACTTACCCGCAGCGCCAAATGACGATGCATCATACTTCGAGAAGCGAATGCCGATTTGCCAAGCACCCAGACCGGTACCATCCTTGATGCTGAATGCAGACTTGGGCTTTACAGAGCCAAATACGCCACTCTTGTAAGTCGGCGCCCAATCTTCGCCGGTCAAATTATGAATAATTTCAAAGTACGATACCTTCGCTTTGCCCGAAGACGTCGCAGTACGATAGGAGGCATTGGATGAATACTTGTTCGAAGTCGCAGTAAAATCGCCTTCGGTATATTCGTACTGAAACTTGGTCGCTTTATAAGCACCCGCAAGCTCGAGACCAAGGAGCTTCTTTTCAACTGATGCAGTCTCCGACGCAGGCAGGCTATATCCACCATAAGTACAAACAGCACTAGTCGTGCTACCAGAACATGGCGTCGTTCCGTAAATCCTGTTGCGGTATACCTTGCTCAGACCGAAGTTTTCATCGCGAAATTCAAGAAAAGAACCCTTCGTGATGGAGTCAGAACCGTCTTGGCTAGACGTAAGAGGAGTGACTTCCAATTTACCAGCAGTCGCCGCCAATCCGATGTGTAGCACCGAATCCGAACCAAAGTTAAACGCTTTGGCAATGTCGGTCGTCAGTCGAGCAGCTGCTTCCGGACCAATGCCCATCTGGTTGCTGGATCGATCGAATCCAGTCTGATAAATCGACGCCGCGTAGTTAAAAGCCTTTGATTCGCCATGCAGCATTGCGCCAAACTGCTTACCCGGAGCGATTTGATCTTGGTAAGAGCGCTCCATGAAACTGATATTGTTCGAGCTCGTGAGGGTTTCCATACCGTACGGCTGCTTGAATTTACCAACGCGTACTTGGAATTCCGGGCTAACTGCGTAGTTAGCCCAACCGGTGTCTAAAAGATTCGCATTGGAGCCGACCAAGTTCGTAATCAGTTCATAGTTGATATCTTTGTTCAGCACACCAGTCACGCCAATTCGGGCGCGACGGAGCGAGAAGCGATCCGACTCGGAGCCGGCGTCTCTATCTGCAGTTGTTCCAAAATTATTGTCAATCTTGCGGAGATCAAAATGCAGGCGACCAGTCAGATTGATTTCGCTATTGCCATCCGCCGACTTGAAGCCAAAACCATTTTCTTTGACCGAACCATCCTTCTCACGCTTCTGCACGAACTTGACCGATTTCGACACATCGTCATCGATACGCTTGTCCTTGAACTGCTGATTCTCATAAGCATCCGACTTCAGATAGTCGTCATACTCAGCCTGGGTGATCACACCCTTCTTCAGCATCAGGTCGAGCAGGCTCTTGGCATCGGCAGCGTACGACGGTGCCGACAGGGTTGCGCAAACTGCTGCGACAGCCACTGCGATACGCTTGGCAGCAATCATTTTCGAGTGTTTCATTGAATTCTCCGTTTAATGTCTCAGTCGCAATCAAGAATGGCCTTGGCCACATGGCTGCTGCTTTCCTTAATTACCGAGGTCGGATTATTCGGTTGAAATTTTTCAACTTTGTGACAAGCCGTCACATTTACCCAAGCCTCCGAATCCGTTGCACCAACACAACAAATTGCGACATCGTTTTGTCATATCCATGTCATATTCGCGACTGACCATGGCTGATTAGCCGCTTTTCGCTGGAGTGATGCTTCATGTTTGCCGCCGTCGACCTCGGGTCGAACAGCTTCCGTCTTCACATTGGCGTTCATGACGGAGACCGCATACGCATCGTCAACAGCGCGCGCGAGCCGGTGCGACTGGGTGCCGGGCTCGACAGCCGCGGCAACCTGAGCCAGAAGGCGATACAGAATGCCCTTGCCTGCCTGAACCGATTTTCCCAAGTGCTGAAGGCAACACCTTTGTCCGCGGTAAGGGTGGTGGCGACCAATACCGTGCGCGTGGCCAAGAATGCGTCGAGTTTCGTGCCGCAATTCGAGAAAGCCATCGGCTATCCGATCGAGGTCATCTCAGGCGAGGAAGAAGGCCGGCTCATTTACATGGGCGTTGCCTCCACATTGAACGCTCCGACCGAGCGGCGCCTGGTGGTCGATATCGGCGGTGGCTCGACCGAGCTGGTGCTCGGTCATGGGCACGAGATCGAAGAAGTCGAATCCTTCAGCATCGGCACGGTACCGATCGCAAACCGCTTTTTCGACAGCGACAAGATCACCGCCGCTGCATTTGATGAAGCGGTACTTTCCGCCCGCAGCGTGTTCGAAGATGGCCTCGCCGCCTTCCATCCGAAGTACTGGGACCTTGCTTATGGCTCGTCCGGCACGATGCGCACATTGGCCGACGTCATTGAGCTCAACGGGCTGGGTGACGGACAGCTGTCGTTGAAGTCCTTGCTGGCATTACGCGATATCTTGATCGCAGCTGGCCGTACCAGCAGGATCACGCTTGACGGTATCCGCGCCGAGCGTATGGCGGTGATCCTCGGCGGCCTGCCGGTGCTGATCGGCCTGATGGAAGAGCTGCGCGTGAAGTCATTGCAGCCTATCGAGGCCGGTCTGCGCATGGGCGTGCTGTGGGATTTGTATCTGCGCGGGCGCAAGAAGGACCGGCGACAGGAATCGATACGACGCTTCATGAAGCGCTTTGGCGTTGACGAGGCGCGCGCATCGAAAGCTTCGACCCATGCACTGACTTTCTATCGCCAGCTGTCCGGCGACAATGGCCCACTCGAGCGGCTGCTAGGCTGGGCCGGCAAGATCCATGAAGTCGGCATGGCGGTATCGCATACGGGTTTCCACAAGCACGGCGCCTATCTGGCGCTGCATGCCGACCTGCCGGGCTTCACATCGCAGGAGCAGCACATCCTGTCCATCCTGGTACTGGCGCAAAAGGGCAATCTTCGCAAAGTGCAGGATGCGCTGGCCGAGGCCGAGATCGCGAAGGCCATCCTGTCGCTACGCCTTGGCACTTTGTTCATGCATGCGCGCATCGACCCGGCGATCGAGCCGACGCGGCTCAGGCTGCGCACCCGCATCGAGCTGGAAGTCGCGCGGCAGACATTGACCACGCATCCGACACTGTCCTTCTGGCTGTCCAAGGAACAGGCGGCGTGGGAAGAAGTCGGCGGCAGCTTCCTGCTGCGCATGGCGCCCTGAGCTCCTCCTGAGCCACCGCGCTGCAAGGCCGACAGCCAGCGCCTGATGGATGACAAGCGACCGCCACGCGCATGACCATCCTTGTCATCAAGTCTTCACAGAGTTGTGGTTTGATCCGACTGGCATTCACATGCCCGTACCCTTCCCCACACCCTGAAACTCGACGCGACTGCCATGGACGACCATAACAACACCAGCGCTCATCACGATTTCAATCAGGTACTCGATGCACGCCTGTCGCGCCGCAGCCTGCTCAAAGGCTCACTGGCGGTCGCGGCCAGCAGCTATATCGGCGCTGGCAGCCTGTGGCTGACGCCGGCTGGCGATGTGCAGGCCGCGATGCGCTCGCTGAAACTGAACTTCACCGCAGTCCCGAAGAGCAAGACCGATACGCTGCAGCTGGCCAGTGGCTATTCGTATTCGGTGCTGATGGCGACCGGTGATCCGATTGTGCCGAATGTGCCTGCGTACGCAAATGACGGCAGCGATGCGGCCTCGACGTTTGCGCGTCGCGCCGGTGACCATAACGATGGTATGCAGTATTTCGGTCTTGGCCGCCATGGTCTGTGGGAGCCGAACAACTCTGACCGCGGCCTGCTATGCGTGAACCATGAAGCAATTACGGCGGCCTTTCTGCACCAGCGGGGTCAGACCATCGTCGACGACCGGCGTACCGTCGAGGACGAGGTAATGAAGGAAATGCATGCACACGGGGTCAGCGTGGTCGAAGTGGTCCGTGACGGCAAGAGCTTCAAGCTAAAGCATGATTCGCGCTTCAATCGGCGTATCACGACCTTCACCGATATGGAGATCACTGGCCCGGCTGCGCGCAGCCCGTTGATGGTGACGAAGTACTCGACGACCGGCACGCGCACCCGCGGCACGCTTGCCAATTGTGCGAATGGTCACACGCCCTGGGGCACTTACCTCACCTGCGAAGAAAACTGGGCCGGCTTCTTCCGCCGCCCGAGCGCCGACGACAGCAAGCGCAGCCCGAAGGAGCTGGCGGCATTCAAGCGCTACGGCGTGGCCGGCAAGGGCAAGCATCTGTGGGCCACCGTGCAGCCGGACACGGCCGATGCACGCTTCGGTCGCTGGCATGCGGCCATCACCGGCACCTCGGCCGATGGCAGCGATGACTACCGGAACGCGGCCAACACATTCGGCTGGGTGGTCGAGATCGATCCTTTCGACCCGGCGTCAACGCCGAAGAAGCGCACCGCGCTTGGACGTTTCGCACATGAAGGGGCTTGGCCGGCGCGCGTCGTGGCCGGTGAGCCGCTGGTCTGGTACATGGGTTGCGATTCGCGCGGTGAATACATCTACAAATATGTGTCGAACGCCGTCTGGGATCCGGAAGATGTGAAGCGTCCGGCCTATGCAGGCGACAAATACCTGAATGACGGCAAGCTGTACGTTGCCCGCTTCAATGCCGATGGCAGCGGTGACTGGCTGGAGCTGAAGCTGGGCGCCAACCGTATCGATGGTAACTACGCGCCGTACGCGTTCTCGGACCAGGCCGATGTGCTGATCCACGCGCGACTGGCGGCCGATGCTGCGGGTGCGACAAAGATGGACCGGCCCGAATGGGGCGCGGTCAATCCGCGTAACGGCGAGGTCTATATGACGCTCACTTACAATCCTTCGCGCGATTTCGACAAGACGGACGCCGCCAATCCGCGCTATTACAACGACCCGAAAGAAGGCAAGGCGCAGAAAGGCAATGCGAATGGCCACATCATTCGCTGGGCCGAGCAGGACAACAAGGCATCGTCCACGAAGTTCCAATGGGATGTGTTCCTGTTTGCGGCACGTGAAACGGCTGACCGCAACAACGTGAACTTGTCGGGGCTTGGTGCCGGCAATGATTTCTCCAGTCCCGACGGGCTATGGTTCGCGCGCAGCGGTCTCTTATGGATAGAGACCGATGATGATGCGTACACCGATGTCAGCAACTGCATGCTGCTGGCCGCGATTCCCGGTCAGGTTGGCGACGGTACCAGCAAGACTATCGTCAATCGCGACGGCGACAAGGAACGTCAGGTCACCACGCATGTCGGCGCGCCCGCAACGGATACCACGCTGCGCCGCTTCCTGGTCGGCCCGGTCGATTGCGAGATTACTGGCCTGACCGAATCGCCGGATGGCCGCACGCTGTTCGTCAATATCCAGCATCCGGGCGAAACCACGAACGGCAAGGACTTCGATATCGGCAATCCGGCCACCTGGCTCAGCCACTGGCCCGCTGGTGGCAATGCGCGACCGCGCTCGGCCACCATCGTGATCACGCGTGATGATGGCGGTCCCATCGGCGCTGACGCTGCCTGAGTACCGCGCTCTGACGGCTACTGGCCGTCGCTGATCTGCCTTCTGTCCGTCTGCTGTTCAACTGACAGCAGACGGACGTACTCCCGCTTCGTCTCCCCGCTCTTCCCCAAGTCAGCGCTTCACGGATGGCATTCGTTCCACGAAATGTCACCAAACGGAAATACTACTGTCACTCCGCTGCAGCAATCGCACATTAACCTCCGGGCTATGCCAACAATCAGGAGGAACGATGCGACTGATGACGATGGGAGCTGATGCCACCCCCAGCTTTTCCAAACTCTCACTGAGCCTGGCCACGACGCCGGAGGAAGTGCGTGAAGTCCAGCGCCTGCGCTATCAGGTATTCGTTGAAGCGATGGGCCTCGAAACGTTGCAGAACAGCGATGGCCTCGAGCGCGATGAATTCGATGACTACTGCGACCATCTGATCGTACGAGATACCTACACACTGAAAGTCGTCGGCACCTACCGCGTGATGGGTGCACGTGCTCTCGCACAAACAGGCCGCTTCTATTCCGAGAGCGAATTCGACCTGACCCGCCTGCAGAACCTGCGCCCGCGCATCCTCGAAGCCGGCCGCGCCTGCATCCACCCGGACTACCGCAGTGGCGGCGTCATCATGATGCTGTGGGCTGGTCTGGCCGCCTGCATGAAAAAGGAAAACGCCGAATACCTGGTCGGCTGCGCCAGCGTCAGCCTGGCCGATGGCGGCAATACCATCAACGGCCTGTACCGCAAGCTCGCAGAAGAAAATCTGTCGCCACCCGAATACCGTGTGATGCCGCGCCTGCCGTTCCCGCTGAGCGATGACCCTCTGCCCGGCGACTTCCAGGTACCGGCGCTGATCAAGGGCTACCTGCGCAGCGGCGCATGGATCTGCGGCGAACCGGCGTGGGATCCAGACTTCCACAGTGCCGACCTGTTCATGATGCTGCCGCTGGCGCGTCTCGAAGGTCGCTACGCACGTCACTACCTCAAAGACGCGGTGGCGGCATGAATGCCCGCGAATCCTTCGTGAAAAACAAGAAAAATCTTTTCAAGCATCCGCTGCACAAGCCCGAGCCGCTGCGCTTCCGCACCATCTGGATCTCGGACGTCCACCTCGGTACCAGCGGCTGCCAGGCGAAGCGGCTGCTGGAATTCCTGCGCGCGACCGAATCGGACAAGCTGTATCTGGTCGGCGACATCGTCGATGGCTGGCAGCTGAAGCGCCGCTGGTACTGGCACCAGACGCATAATGATGTGGTGCAGCTGGTAATGAAGAAGGCGAAGAAAGGCACCAAGGTCATCTTCGTGCCGGGCAACCATGACGAAATGATCCGGCAGTTCATCGGTCACGACTTCGGCGGCATCAAGGTTCGCGACGAGCTGGTGCACACCACGGCCGATGGCAAGAAGATGCTGGTGCTGCACGGCGACCGCTTCGATGGCGTGATCGCCTGCGCGAAGTGGCTGGCCTATGTCGGCGACTCGCTGTACACGATGATCCTGAAGTTCAA
>JACCDX011871239.1_pt1 | contig 12452 bp, 11 predicted proteins | sample 7449681 | NCBI WGS metagenome assembly JACCDX01 (sample SAMN15323450, study PRJNA562643) | freshwater metagenome | isolation source: river surface water | place: USA:Blue River Watershed | collected 2017-08-18
AGCTGGAACATGGCGGCCAACAACCCTGGATACCGAGAAGGGACCAAGGGCTTGATGGCACCGGAGCAGGTGCGTGGACAAGCCTGGGGCCTGCGCTCGATCGGTGACGCGGCCCGAGCCACGCCGGACAACCACCCGATGAAGACCTTCTTCACCGACCGCCTGAACCACAACATCACCTATTACCAGACCAAGTTTTCGGACAGCAGCACGTCATCGCCCATGGGCATCATCGAGAAGCCCGACCAAGTCGGCGTGGCAGGCCCTTGGCAGAACGACTTCATGGGCATCGTCATGGCCCAACTGCTTGAAGACGGCTACACGGGCCTCTCTGCGCCGTTCGCCTGGATCAGCCGCTTCAACGTCGGCCGCTTCCTGCATGAGAAGGACGAAGGCTTCTGCCTGGCCAAGGCCCCCGCTTATTACATCTACATCAAGGCGAACAAGGGAGCAGGCGCCTTCTTCACCAGCTGGAAGGACATCTACCAAGAAAACTGGGGCACCGTGCCCACACCTGCCGAGTGTGCTGCCATGCCCCTCGACTCTTCAGGCGTGTCGGCAACCGGTTACGGCGGCTATGCCCGGGCCATGTTGGGCGCCGCCTACAACGCCGGCTACACCAACGCGCTGACCGGCTACACCGATTGGGTGGCCAAGTCGCCCACCATCGACCAAGGCTACCTGGCGGATCCGACCTGGGCCATCATCCCCCGGGCCCGGTGAGCGCGAGGGCGGCAGGCAGCGGCACCCAGCCCGCCGCCCACTTCGCCCTCCCCTCGTTCAGGCGCCCATCATCCCCAGGGCCATTCATTCTCATGAATGGCCCTCTCTCTTTCCGCTAAAGTGCAGCGTTCACCACGCTGGACGTGGCCAGCAGATTCACCAGAGAGATTCCGGACACGTCGACCATGCGTGGCTCAACTTCGCCACAAGGCGCCCTTGCCTCAGGCCATCGCCAAGCCCAACGACATGTGGCCCACCTGGTCTACCGATTCGCTGCGGGCGGGCTCGAGAACGTCATCGTCCAGCTGATCAATCACCTGCCTCACGATCGCTACCGCCACACGGTGATCGCGATGACGGATGTGGATCAGGCCTTCGCCCAACGCATCACGGCGCCAGACGTCCAACTCGTCGCCCTGAAGATGCCGAAAGGGCACCCGTACAGGCACTACCCCCATTACGCTCGGCAACTGCGCCAGTTGCGCCCCGACGTGCTGCACAGCTGCAACCTCGCGGCGCTGGAGATCCAGCCGGCAGCCTGGCTGGCCGGCGTGGGCAGGCGGGTGCACGTCGAACATGGCTGGGACGTCTCCGACCCGGATGGGCGCAACTGGAAGTACAAACTGGTGCGGCGGGCCTTGCTGGGCTTCCCGACCCATGTGGCGGCAGTGTCCCACCAATTGCACCGCTACGTGCAGGACTTGACTTGGCCCCACGCGCCAGCCCTCTTCCTGCCCAATGGGGTAGACACCCAGAAATTCCGGCCAGCGGCGGCGCAAGAAGCTGCGCCCGCAGACTACCCCTTCGATCCGCATGTGCACATGGTGTTTGGCACCGTGGGACGGCTGGAGCCCATCAAAAACCAGGCTTTGCTGGTGGATGCGTTTGCACATGCCATCCGCCAGTGGCCGGCAGAAACCGGCCACTGGCGACTGATGCTGGCGGGCGGGGGGCCCGATGCCGATGCCCTGCGCGAACGCATTGCGCAGCACGGCCTGGCTGAGCGTGCCTGGATGGCTGGCGTGCGCGCCGACGTCCCCCAGTTGCTGCGCACCATCCAGTGTTTCGTGCTGCCTTCACTGGCCGAGGGCACCTCGTGCACCCTGCAGGAAGCGATGGCCAGCGCCACCCCGATCATCGCCACCGACGTGGGCGGCAACGCAGATTTGCTGGAGCACGGCCGCCTCGGGCAATTGGTCCCCAGCCAGGATGCGCCCGAGATGGCGCAAGCCATGCTCGCTGCAGCCCGGGGCCCGCGTCACAACGACCTGGCCCGGCAAGTTGCCCTGCAGCAGCACGACCTCGCGGGTACCGTTGCCACCTACGACCGCTTGTTTGGAGCCTGAATGGAATCCTTCCTGCTGACCCTCGATGTGTTCATGATCTGCCTGCTGTGCCTGGAGGCAGACCTGGCGCCCATCAAGGCGCGCTTCAAGAACGGCATCTTGCTGGGCTTCCGCGACGTTGACGAGCGGCCAGCCAAGAAAGCAGCCCCCAAAAAACCTGCCCCACAGATGAGGCGCTGAGCATGCGGGACTGGATGTTCCTGGCCGGGATCATGGTGCTGTTCGTGCTGGGCACGCGCAGCGCCTTCGTGGCCTTCCTGGCCTGGGGCTGGACGGCCTCGGTGGCCATCGACGGCTACGTCTACGGCTTCATGCAGACGGCACGGGCCAACATGATCTTCGGCCTGCTCACGCTGACGATGGTGTTCCTCAAGCGCGACCGACTGCGGGGCACGGCGATGACGGAAAGCGGCACGTTCATCCTGCTGGTCTGCTTCCTCGTGCATGCCACGCTGTGCGTGATGTTTGCCTACCCGGACAACCACCACAACCTCACGCTGTACGACAAGCTCTACAAGACCATGCTCTTTGCGCTGATCATGCCGCTGGTGGTGGTAGGGCGGCAGCGCATCCACGCCACGGTGATCATGCTGTGTCTGAGCGTGTCCATCCACGGGGTGATCGAAGGACTCAAGTTCATCGCCAGTGGCGGTGGGCACAACGTGGTGGGCTTGCCGAAGTTTGGCGACAACAACCACTTTGCGCTGATCATCGCCACATCGATCCCCTTCCTGCTCTACCTCGCCCGCTACAGCAAGAGCAAGCTGGTGCGCGTGGGCGTGATGGGCGCCGCCGTGCTGACGGTCGGTGCGGTGGTGGGCACGAACTCGCGCGGTGGCTTGCTGACGCTGGCGGTCCTGGCCCTGCTGGCCATCGTCAACTCGCGGCAGAAAATGGTCGGCATCCTGATCGTGCTGCTGGCCGCAGGGCTGGTCTACGAGCTCGCCGACACCAAATGGATCGAGCGGATGGACACCATCAAGGAGGCGGATCAGGACGACTCCTTCCAGCAGCGTCTCGAGGCATGGCAGGTCAGCAGCGCCATCGCCTTGCGCAACCCGGTGTTCGGGGCCGGCCTGCATGGCCTGCAGGTGCAATCGGTGTGGGACATCTTCCGGGGCCAGACGGGCATCCTGCCCTTCGTGACCTTGAGCTTTCAACCCTCCCAGACCTTCCGGGCAGCGCACTCCATCTACTTCGAAGTGATGGGCGACATGGGCTTCGTGGGCTTTTTCCTGTTCATGGCCTTGCTGATCAATTGCCTGCTCAATGGGCGAAGGGTGCGCAAGCTCGCAGAGCGCGCCAAGGACCAGAACCTGAGTTGGGCCGTCGAGCTGAACATGGCCATCAACAACGCCATGATCGCCTTCATGTTAGGGGGGGCCTCTGTCAGCCTGGCTTACACCGAAACCCTGTACTTCATGATCATGCTCTCGGAAGTACTGCGCCGCGAGGTGCAGATGGCCGTTGAAGCCCCACGCCAGATTGCCCCCGCCTGAGGCCACGAGCATGTTGAAATTCGCATTGCGCACACTGACCGAAGACCGGCTCGCGGTGTTCCTGTTTCACAAGGTTCCACCTGAGCCCGATCCTCTTTGCCCAGGCGAATTGCCACTCGATGGCTTCACACGGGCGCTGGATTTCATCGCCGACAACTACCAAGTCATCCCGCTGAGCGACGCCGTGCAGCGCCTCGGTGCTGGCAAGCTCAAGGGACGACTGGCCGCCATCACCTTTGACGACGGCTACCCCAGTTGGTCGCGCGAAGTGGCCTTGGCCTTGGAGGCAAGGGGGCTGCCAGCCTCCTTCTTCATCACAACCGGCCAATTGGACGGCGAGGCCATCTGGAACGAACGGCTGGCCTGGTGTGTGCGGCATTTCCCTGGGCACACCTTGCCGGGTGCCGAGCTGCGGCTGCCCGATCAAGCGCTGGCGACGCCCGAGGACCGGCAGCGCGCCCTGCAGCGCCTGGATTTCCATCTGAAGTACATGCCCCCAACCCTGCGTGAAGCCCAACTGGGCTGGCTTGAGCGGCAGATACCGGCGCATGTGCCGCCACCTGTGCGAATGACCCGAGCCGACGTTGAGCACCTGTCTGCCCGGGGCTTCGAGATTGGCGCGCACACGGTGTCTCACCCGATCCTTGCCATGTGCGACCGCGCCCGAGCCCTTGCCGAGATGGGCGATTGCAAGGACCAGCTCGAAGCCATCTGCCGCACACCGGTCATGGGCTTTGCTTACCCCAACGGCAAACCCGACATCGATTTTTCGCGCCTGCATGTGCAGTGGGCCAAAGAGATGGGCTACCGCTATGCGCTGAGCAGCCATCCCGGCGTCGCCTCAGCCCACAGCCCGATGTTCCAGGTGCCACGGTTCACCCCCTGGGGGCCGTCAACCAGCCAAATGACCACGCAAATGATCCGGCACACGCTGCAGCCCATGCAGCCCGTCTTCGAACCCAAGGTGTGATGCGCGTGAAGTCTCTCCTCCGTGAATGGTCATACCGCTGCGGGCTCTTGGGTGCCCTGCATGCTTGGCGCAACCGGCAGCACCTGACCGTCCTGATGTTCCACCGGGTGTTGCCTGCGGACAGCCCTGCCTATGCCACGGCCGAGCGCGAGTTCACGTTCACCGAATCCGGCTTTGGCCGCACCCTGGACTTCATCGCTCGACACTACACGCCCGTGACCCTGCAGCAGGTGCATGAGGCGTTGGTCGACGGCCGCAGCACCTTGCCGCCCTGCCCAGTCTTGATCACCTTCGACGACGGTTGGCGAGACACGCTCACCCAGGCTGCACCCATGCTGGCTCAGCGGCGGATGCCTGCTGTGCTCTTCCTGGCCACGGAGGTGCTGTCGCTGTCCGAGTCATCATGGTGGCAATGGCAGCTCACCCATGAGCTCAACCAGCCCGGTGGCCTGTCGCGCTGGCGAGATCGCCTGGGCCTGCAGCAGCCCGCGACCATGCCTGCACAACAGGCCACGCGCCAAGTGACGGCGACGCTCGCTGCCATGCAGCCTGCACAGCGTGCGGCGCAACTCGCCAGCGCATTCGCACCCGAAGCCCCTGCCCGACAAATGCTGCAGCCCCAAGAGGCGCAACAGCTGGCGACCACCATGGCGGTTGCCGGTCATGGCCACACGCACGGCCCGCTGGCTGAACTGCCCTCGGCGCAGGACGACCTGCAGCGATCGCATCAAGCCCTCAAGGCGCTGGGTCTGTGGGACTCGGTCATGTCGTTTCCACATGGCAGTTGGACCCCGCAAGTGTTCGCCCATGCTCGGGAGCAAGGTTTCAACCTGTGCTTCTCCTCGGACCCTCACTTGGTTGACTTGAGCTCGGGGCACCTGCGCGCGCGCGCGCCACTCGGTCGCATCCACGTGCCAGAGAACGAGTGGACCTGCGAGGGCACGCACATCAACCCAGCCAAGCTGGCCACCTTCCTGTTTTTCCGGTCGGCGCAGTGAACATGAACAACGCAGGACTCACGGCCCACTGCTGCGACTTCGGTGGCTTGTCGGCGCAAGACCTCGACCAATGGCGCCGCATCATGGGCCAACATCCCGCCCTGCAGCGTGGCTTCATGGGACCGGATTACGTGGGCGCCTCAGCGGCCACGCAAGGCCCAGTCTGTGTGTTGGTGCTCAGGGATCCAAGGGGACTGGCCAGGGCCTTCCTGCCCTTGTCTCGCATGGCAGGATGGGCGGGTCGCTTGGGCATCTACACGGTCGCCGGACACGAGATGAGCGACTATTTCGGACTGATTGCCGAAGCGGGCCTGAAGATCGACCCACAGGAGATGCTTCGGCAGTCGCGTGGCAAAGTACACTGCGTGCTTTACCACCACCTTGACGAAACACAGCGGGAATTTGGACTCGTCGCTCCGGTCTACCGCAAAGGGCTGCGCACGCATGTGCCCAGCGAAGGGCCCAGTTACTGGGCGCTGCTGGGTGCAGAAAACAAGAAGCTCACCTCGGACACTGAACGGCGTGAGCGCAAGCTGAGCAAGGACCTGGGCACCATCTCGTTCACCTGGCAATCCCGCACCCCCCAAGAAGACCTGAACTGGTTGATCGACAAGAAGTGTGCGCAATACAGCCGAACGGGCAAAGAAGCCGCGCCGCTGACCAAACCGGGCAACATCGCCCTGCTCAAACAGCTGTTGAGGCAAGGCGATGCAGGCGAGAGCCAGATCCAGTTGTCGACGTTGAGGGCTGGAGATCAGATCGTCGCGGCCCACCTGGGCCTGCGTCACGGCAACATGCTGCACGTCTGGTTCCCGGTTTATGAGCCCAGCTTGGCCAGCTACTCCCCTGGCCGCATCCTATTCAAGCACATGTTCGAACATGGTCGAATCCAAGGCGTCACGGTCTTTGACCGGGGAGAGGGTGACACGCCTGCCAAACGCGATTTCGCAAACGAAACGCACGAGTTCGGCAAGGGCACGTGGGTCAGCCCAACTTGGCGCGGGCACTTGGCCCACAATTGGCTGCGGCTCCAGTGGCGCCTCGCATCGCTCGGACAAGGTTGAAGGCCATGCCAGTAGTGCTGTACGGTGCGTTGCCCTATGCCCCTCGACGGCTGGGTGTGCTCGACCGATTTCGACGCGGCTTGCGCATCGCCACCGCGAGCTCAGATCTTAAGCGTAGTTTAAGACAAGCGCAACCGCTGGCGCTCAATTACCGCAGCTTTGATTCCAGCCAACCCAGCAACGTGGGTGACTACGCGATCAGCAAGGCCATCGAGGAAATGTTGCGGCAGCAACAAGGCAAGCGCGCGTTCGAGTACGTGTTGTGGGACGGCCTGGAATCGCTGGCGCGCAAGGAGCAGCGGACCATCAATTTCACCGGTGGCGGCTACCTCTTTCTGTCGACAGAGGGACGCCTGTCGCCTCGTGTGCGCAATGACATTGCGTTCGCCTCTCGGCACCACAACACGCTGAACCTCATCGGGATCGGTGTCAACCAACCGCAACTCACCGAGAAGTTTCCGCAGTTGTGTGACGACGATCGCCACACCATCCGCGACATCATCCAGATGTCACGCACGGTGTGCGTCCGCGATGAGTTCTCTCGCCAGATCATCCAGGATGCGGCCGGCATCGACGTGCCGATGTTGGGCGATCCCGCCCTGCATTTGTCCGCCCTGCTGGGCATTCGGCGCACTCAACCACCCAATGCCGGAAGGCGCCTGCGTGTCGGGGTGAACCTGTCCCTGCACGGCCCGACGTCCAACCAAATCCTCAACAAGAACTTCTACAGTTACGTCAAGGCCTTGGTTGAACTGCAGCAAAGCCTCGATGTCGACCTGTACTACATGCAGCATCACGCGGCGGAAGCGGCCCTGCCCGCGCTGTTGCGCGAAGCGGGACTGCGGATCACGCACTGTGGCCCTGGCCTCACCGACCTGCTCGAGACCTATGCAAGCCTTGACCTCCACATTGGGGGCATGCTGCACTCCTGCATCCTGGCCTTGAGCGTGGACACGCCATGCATTGCACTGGCCTATGACATCAAGCACCGCGGTCTGTTCGAACTGTTCAACATGCCGCAGAGTTGCCTGTTTGCCAACGACTTCCGACCCGATCAATTGCTGGAACACATCCACCTGGAGTTGAACGAAGCGGCGCAACGCAGTGCACAAATCCGCAGCACCAGGCTGGCGCTGGCCGAGGCCTATGCCCAGCACATGCGTGGCCTTCCGGCCGATTGAGCCCATCCGCCGCCATGTCAGAGTCCACCATCCCGTCGCAACTCGTCTCCGTCGTCATCCCGGTACGCAATGGCCGTGACTACATCCACGAGTGCCTCAACTCCATCTTGCAGCAGTCTCATGCGCACCTGGAAGTGTTGGTGATCGACGATGGCTCCACTGACTGGGACTACGACGAACTGCTCAAGCTCGACCCACGCATCCAGGTTCAACACCTCACGGGTCTTGGGGTTTCGCGCGCGCGCAACCATGGCATGGGGCTGGCCAAGGGCGAGTTCATCGCCTTCCTCGACGCCGATGACGTCTGGTACCCCGGCAAACTGGAGGCGCAACTCAAGCACTTCAACGCGCACCCGGAGGTTGGCTGTGTCTACGGCAGGTTCTTGCGCTGGCACCCGGATCCACAGGGCCGCTACCAGCCCGCCCCTGAGCTGTGGCAAGACTGCGCTCAAATCACGGCCTTCGAGCCCCACCGCTCGGGCTGGATGTACAGCCGCTTGCTCGCAGGTGAGCTGGTTGGCATGAACACCGCCGTGATTCGGCGTGAGGTGTTCGATCAGTTGGGTGGCTTTGACGAGTCCATGCGCATCGGCGAGGACTACTTGTTCTGGCTGAAGGTCTCGCGGCAATACCGCATGCACAGTCTGGACGGCATCGTGGCCTTCTACCGCATGCACGACAGCAGTGCCACCAAGGTGATCGATCCGATCAACCACCAACGCAGGTTGATGGAGATCGCGGTGGCGCGTTGGGGCCTGTCCAACCCTGATGGCAGCAAGATGCCTGCGCAGGAGTTCATGGCTCGCATCGGCGAGAGCGAGTTCTCGCACGGCTACAACCATTTCTGGAAGGGTTCACTGGCCGTGGCCGCACGCTCGTTCTGGACCGCATACCGTCTGCATCACCGCCGCACGAGATCGGTGATCTATCTGGCTGCATTGCCTGGCGCCTCACTGGCTCGCCGGCTCAAGCGCGCCTGAAGGCTGCAAGCATTTTTGGAGCACAACATGCCAAACAGGGATGCCGGTGACCGGCTGCGCGTGACCTTGATTCCTCCTGAGCGCTGGACACCCAGGCGCAAGGCTCACCGCCCGGGTCTCGAGCCCGCCGAAGGCATGATCGACCGGCTGCTGCGTGAACAACACGGCATCGACATTGAGTTGATGGATCCGGCAGATTTCAGCCGGGTGCCCTTCGTGAACCGCCACCCGCTGTACTCAGGGCTGGACCCCTGGCGCGCCCTGAAGATCCTGACGCGCCGCCGACAACAGGACATGATCATCTCGGTGTTCGAAAGCTCTTCGGTGCCCTTGCTGATGCTGCGACGCCTGTTTGGCTTCAAGCCGCCCATCGTGATGTGGGATGTCGCGCCGGACGAGAGTTGGCGCCCACGCAAGGTGATCCAGGATTTCGCGCTGCCGCGCATCGACCATGTGCTGCTGTTGTCGACCGATCAGCAGCCTTACCTGGAGCGCAAATGGGGCGCAGGCCGCCGCTCATCGGTGATCTGGCAGCACGTCGACACCGACTTCTTCGCGCCCCGGCCCGGCCCTGACATCGCCAGTGGCCCCATCCTCGCCATTGGCGACGACCATGGGCGCGACTGGTCTACGCTGCTGGCAGCCGTCGCAGACCTGGACGTCGACGTGATCATCAAAACCCGTCACCCCATTGACCTGAGTGTGCCGCGCAAGTGCCGCATCAGGTGGCTGCCGGAGCGGCTGGATTACATTGCGCTGCGCGACCTGTATGCGCAAGCGGCCATGGTGGTCATCGCGCTCAAGGAAACGCTCAACGTGAGTGGCGTGGGCAGCGTGCTGGAGGCGCTGTCCATGGGCAAGCCCCTGGTGATCAGCCGCAACCCACCGATCAAGGACTACGTCGAGGACGAGCGCTCAGCCCTGATGACCGATGTGGGAGACGCCGAGGGCCTGCGGGCCGCGATCTGCCGCTTGAGACAAAACCCGGAACTGGCCGCATCGCTGGGCGAGGCTGCACGCCAGCGTGCCGTGGACCTGTACTCGAAGCCGGCCTTCGCCGCGCGACTGGCCCAAGAGATCAAGCGCCTGGTGCGTTCGCCTCGACGCTGAGCCCCAGGGGCGCGGTGGCCGTCTGCCCTCAGCCCCTGAACTTGCGTCCCAGGAACTCCAGCGCCAGACGCTCGACGCCGACGGGGCGGCTTGACAACAGCCACAAGGCAAACAGGGCCGAGGTGTAGGTCACTGCGCCAATCACCACCGAGACCAACAGGTCCAGCCCGATGGGGCTGACCACACCCTGCAAGGTGTGCACGACCGCGTACATCAACGCCGACGCCAGCACAGGCCGACCAATGGCCTGAGTGAGGTCGGCCCCGCTGATCTTGCACATGGGCATGGCCACTGCCACCGTCGCCACCAGGTTGAAGGCAGCAGCGATCAGGCGGGCATAGGCCAAGCCAAGCAAGTGGCAGTGCGGAAACAAGGCCACCGCAGCCAGCCCAAACACAAAGAACTCACCCCAGACGATTTGGCTTTGCACCTTGGTTTGCGCCCGGAGCGTCAGCATGGTGCGCAAAGCCGACGTGGCGTTGAGCAAGGCTTGCACCAACGCAAAAATGGCCACATAGGTGGCAGCAGCCCGCCAGTGCTCGCCCAGCACGAACACCGTGACGTTGAGAGACACCGCTGCAAAGCCAAAGGACAAAGGCCAGATGACGCCGTTGAGCACCGCCGTGGTCTTGATGACAGCCAAGCGGGTGCGCTCGATGTCATCCTGGATCGACGACAGCACAGGCAACAAGGCACGCAACATCGCGGGGCCAACCTCAGACACCGGCATGCCACCGAAATCTGCCCCCACGTTGTAGAGGCCGTAGGCGCCGGCGCCCCCCAGCTTCGCTGCCGCCAGTTCATCGCCGCGACGCAAAATGAAAGCCCCGATCTGCCCGAGCAGCAACCACTTGGTGATGGCCCAGATCTCTGGGATCCTCGATCGGTCCAGACGGGGCCGATACGGATGCAGCACGTAGCCCAACACCAGGGGCACGAGGTAACCCATGGCGATGCCACCCACCAAGGCCCAATGGTTACGCAACCAGAAGCCCAAGCCGATGGTGACCAGCACACTGACGACCTTGGCCGACGTTTCGATCTTGAAGCCCAGCGCGAAGTCAAAGGACTTCTGAGCCAAGGTGGGTCCGATGCTTTGCGCACCCGCCAAGAACACGCACACCCCCATGACAACCAGCACACTCACCAGCCTGGGCTCGTTCATCAGGTAGGCCGCCAGCGGCGCGAGGATCATCAACAAGATGCCCGCTCCCGTGCCCTGCATGAGCCTCAGCGTCCATGCAGAGTCAATGTCCTCGCGGTCGAGTTTGCCCTTGCGCAGCAAGGAAACCGTGGCACCGAAATCGAGGAAAGTCTGGATCAGGCCGACCACCAACATGGCCGTGGCGACCACGCCATAGTCTTCGGGCACCAGCACCCGCGCCATCACCACGGTGTTGATGAAACCAATCGCCTTGATGATCCAACGCGTGGCCACCGTCCAGGCAGCGCCACGGATCAAGTGGGCACGTGGGTTGTGCTCAGTCATGGCGCACAGGCCCCCAAACGGCCGTCACTCTCTGCGCTCCTGGTTGTCATGAACTTCAAGTGCTGCACCATCGCGAGCCCAGATCAACCCGCCAAAAACATTCTCGTGAACGTATGCAGAGGATATCGGAAACCGGACGTCCACACCGAGCGTACCCACCAAAGTGTTCCCCTCAACTTCGGTGCGCACGGCGCGATTGAGGTAGATGCCCACGTCGTTGCAGCGGCTGACACGGTTGCCCACCATGCGGCCGTCTTGGTGTTCCACATCGCATGGCTGACGGCGGCACACACCAGCATCTGTTCCACCACCGCCGAAGGAGAGCCCGACCGTGTGCCCCCGCACATCCACCGCACCAGTGGCGCAGTAAACGAGGTTGTCTTGAAAGCGCCCGCCTGAACCGCCGCCCTTCATGAAGGCACCGTAGGACACCTGGTTGCCCTCAAGCTTGATGAAGTTGGCGATCACGTTGCCAATGACCTGCCAGCCACTGCCCCCCACGATGTCTATCGGTGTGACGGGATTGGACGTTTGGCGAGCCGTGGTGTTGCGCAGGGTGTTGCCCTGGATGATGCCGTGGTCTGGCCAGTTCCCGGCTTGGCCGTTCACCTTGATGTGGGCGTTGAAGTCTTCGATCACGTTGTTGCGGATGACCACCTTGCTGGCCCGCCCCACCACGTGGATGGCGTGATCGCAGTAGGCGTGCACATCGCAAACGCCACGGATGTTGAGGTCTTCGATGACCCAGTAGGGACCACCGATGCGCAAACCTTCAGCCCCCAATGAGCTGATGTGGACGCTGCCTGGGCGCTCGCCACGCACGACGATGGGGGCATCGGCCCGCCCGATGCCTGGCAATTGCAGGCTGTTGGAGAGGTGGTAGCGTCCTGACGCCACGAGGATGACGTCACCAGCCTGTGCATGCAGCAGGGCGTCGATGAGCGCGCGGTCGCTGGCCACGCGGACCCACCGCCCCTGCGTGGTGGGCAAAATCGCCTGCGCCGAAGCGCCGCCCCGTGTGGCCACCCGTGGCCGGCCGGCATCGTCGTACGACTGGGGCAAGAAGGGCTGGGCTTGCTGGCCAACATCGAG
>JACCDX010087950.1_pt1 | contig 12449 bp, 26 predicted proteins | sample 7449681 | NCBI WGS metagenome assembly JACCDX01 (sample SAMN15323450, study PRJNA562643) | freshwater metagenome | isolation source: river surface water | place: USA:Blue River Watershed | collected 2017-08-18
AACTAAAAGAAGAAATAATGAAAAAGAAGAAACTAACCCTGTTCATTGCTGCAGCTCTTACCTTGATAGGTTCGCTATGTTTGCACGAATACATGGTGCACACCAATCAGCTTAGCGGAATCGCTGGCTTGTGTGTTGGCTGCCTCCTGCTTTACCCATCGGTTAAGGGTTGGGCAGAACTAATCGAACCATCAACTAGTAAAAATGAAGAAGAAGCACAGTAAGAAGAAAGAGCCCAGAAAGATGAGCTTCGCAGACTGCTTTCGCCCCAGAGTAGGAGACGAGTTTCTCTACCTTGGCGAAGCGACATATCGTCCAAACAAGAAGGGAGGGCTCGAAGGCAAGAACGCTATTCTCTTGAGCTTCTACAAAAAGCTGGATCGTATCGCAAGACCTCGACTCTGTCCTGCATTCGTGCTTAGGCTTCTACTCATGTCTGAGCTCAACGGAAGCACCCGAGCCAGAAAGACGAGACTATTCCTGATCAAGGGAGTAGAGGTGAAATGGATGGGCTGGCGATGGGAAAGGTTCAGGATCAGAGGTAACTTCACGCCAAAGGCAGAAGCCCTTGCCAAGGAAACTGCTAAGGAGATAGAGGACGCTAGTCACGCTGGCTGGTTCGTATAAGCTTGCACCATGAACTTAGACACGATCATAGTACCTGAAGAGATCAAACAAGTCTTCTTGAGAAGAATGGAATTCTTCTTTAAAGCCAGCGACTCCCTGTCTTATGTAAGGGACTGGGAGGTCCAAGACGCATTTAGACATGGAACCTCATGGCACCTGCCTTCCGAAGACTTGGTCGCCACCTTGGTAGAATATGGCCCAATCCTTTCAGTTGGTGCAGGTTACGGTTACACCGAAAGCCTGGCCCTAGAGAAGGGAGCAGACCTGATAGCGACGGACATTGCACCCAACGATAAGAACCAGTGGTGTCGAGAAGGAAAGGTTCTGTGTAAGATCGAGGAGATGGACGCGGTCGAAGCGATTCGACGCTGGCCCGACAGAAACGTCTTTATGGCATGGCCGCCCTACGATACTCCAATGGCACACGAGGTTGCCGAGGCAATGCTGCCAGGCAGGATTTTGATATACGTTGGCGAAGGAGAGTCGGGTTGCACCGGTGACTTCGCCTTCTTTAAGAAACTGGACGAAGGCTTCGAGGAGATCACAGAGATAGGAATAGCTTCTTGGTCTGGGATCTACGATCGCTGTCAAGTCTATAAAAAGATTAGATAAAATGTCAATAGTACGATTCATAGCCGACCTACACTTGGGTCACCAGAACATGGCGACTCGTCGTGGTTTCGAGACAGTCGAGGCTCACGATGAACACGTCATAGCTCAGTGGAACTCTGTGGTTTCCAAACGAGACGTCACATACGTCTTGGGAGACGTGACGATGGAAAAATCTTCTCCATATCATTTACTTGATCGTTTAAACGGTCTGAAACACGTGGTGCTGGGCAACCACGATCGTCGACAGGACGTTCGAAAGCTGTTGGAACACGTCGAGAGCGTGGCAGGCATGGTAAACTACAAAGGAGTCATACTCACCCACTGTCCGATCCATCCGATGGAGCTTGAATACAGGTTTCCTCTAAACGTGCATGGCCACATTCACGACAACTACGTACGATTAATGGATTCAGGTTTAGAAGACCCTGATCCACGTTACATCTGTGTATCGTGTGAGAGGGTAGACTATGTTCCAAAAACTCTTGAAGAATTGGGACTAAAAAAATAGTACTTGTACTAAAAATGATAGTACAAGTACTAAAAATGAGCATCTTTTTAGAAACCTTACCCATACTCATAGTATTCTAGACTAAACACAACCAAATGTCAAAAGCAAAATACATCAAGACTAAAGAAAAGGAGATCATCATGTTTGGTGAGATCATGCAACACAGCGACTTTAGACACAAGAACCCTGTCTCGGCAGGCTTCATCTATTTTGGAATCAACGAAGAAGGGAATCCGACCTGTAGCTGTCATGGAGAATCCATTTCTCTTGGTCTAGCTAGCGATGAAGAAGAAGACACAAGACTTGCTCAATTTCAATTGGGCTTTAGATATTATTAAACAACAAAGCTATGTACAAATCGTTTAAACTAACAAAGAGACGCTCTATCGCATTCAATAGGTTTCCAAAGAGCGCCAAGAACATTAAATTGGAAAAATCAGTATACCATACTGGGATCTACAAGTCGACCGATGAAATCAATGGGTTTGACACGCACTTCTTTGTGCTAGGAAGGTTCAGAATAATGTGGTATGTCGAACACAAACACAAGTGCGGACACGTTCCTGGTTAAAAACAAAGGTTATGAAAAACATACACATATTACCGACAGACAGACCGAGCAGACTATTCTACAACGTAGGAGGAGGTTTGCTATTCACAAGCTATGAAAACGCCAACGGCGTTAACGTCTACATCACTTCTAATGAAAAGATTAAACTACGGGATTGGTATTTAATTGAATTCAACGGTTTGCAAATCACGCAGTGTACTTCTGAAGAAGAATTGATGAGTATTGAAGGAAGAAATGATTGTAAAAAAATCGTCCTAACCAAAGACCAAGACTTAATCGACTTTGGCGTACAAGCGATTGATGATGAGTTCTTAGAATGGTTTGTTAAGAATCCAAGTTGTGAGAAGGTTGATTTAGATACTTTTTCAATGGGAGATAAAGTTCTACATAATGTAGTTTTCCCACAAGAAGAAAAATTACCAACTAAATGGTTTAAAACCGAAGAGATTGAAACTTGGATTGGAAAATCAATCACACGAATCACAACGGACGGAAAATCAATTGACGAGAGCGAAGGAGGCCGAGGAAAATTGATCGTATTACATCAATGCGGTGAAAACAAGGAAGAACTGATTTCTCAGTTAGAGACTTTAATTCACGGTTTAAAAGAAGGCTTTGAAAATTTTGCTAACTAAAACAAGAACAATGGCACAATTTAAAGTGGGATGCTCACCGATAACGAGCGATATTTATGCAGGAAACGTCAATGATAAAGGAATGTGGGTTGGTAAAAAACATAACGTAACTGACACCGCCTTTGGGGCAGTTGCTCAAAACCTACTTCAATTAAAAGAAGAGTTCGTGTTTGGATATCAAGGTAAGAAATACGCTTTGCGAGTAGTTGAATTAACGGAAGAAGAACAATGAAACAGACAGCAGTTGAATGGCAATTTGAACAATTGTTTAACTCTTTTGAAAAATTCAATAATGGAGAATGTACATTTAATGACTATCTCAAAAGAAACTTAGAAATCAGAGAACAAGCCAAAGAAATGGAGAGACTCCAAAAGATCGAATTTGCTCTTAGGGCCTATGATGAAAAGCTATCAACTGGTAAAGACTTTTCGGATATCATAGATAGAAAAATGAAAGAGCTATGAAAAGGCTACTATGCTATTTCTTAGGTCACAAATGGACTGCACGAATGAACGACTATATCGAGGAGTTCGGATACGTTCCATTAGACAATCGAGTTGCAAGTAATTCTACTTGCGAAAGGTGTAAAATAAAATTTAAGCAATGAAAAAAGAATTTGTGCCTTATGATAGGTCATTAAAACTCAAAGAAATCGGATTCGATGAACCATGTTTAGCAAGGTGGATTGAAAAAGATAGTAGAGATGGAGGCGGATTAAAATTAGAAATTTGGAACGATGAAGACACTGTTTTTGAAGTAAAATCATGGACCAAAGCACCAACATTCTCACAAGCATTTAGATGGTTTAGAGAGAAAAGATTCCTTATTCATTTTTCAAGCCACGACCATAATATCCATGACTTTTATATTAAGTGGTCGCCAGATAAATCGATTCTTTCAGATGCCTATGATACTTATGAAGAGGCAGAGCTTGCTTGTCTTGACAAACTGATTGAGATTGTAGAACTTAAAGATAAAGAACAGTGAATAAAGTATTAAAGATCTTTTCAGATTTGACTGATGAACAGTTAAGAGAAGTTCTTCTTGAAATGAAAGAAGACGACCAGAAGGGTTACATTCGAACGGATGGATTGATACGAAAATTAAATCAGGAAGTCTGTGAAACAGTCGGTGAAGACATCCTTTCAGTACACCTACACCGAACTCAAATCAACGTCTATAGAGAGGCGGCAATTAGATACCTTGAACAAGAAGATAGATGAATAGACTAATGTTAGGAATATTACTATTAGCGATCGGTCTGATGCTATTCGGTAGTTACTTTGAAAGTAAAAAAGACCCATACGAGGAAGGGGCACACTGGGACTATTCCATCAAATGTGAGAACGGCTTTGTGTATAAGACGTTGGGCCACAATGGGGGAACAATCCAAGTTTTAAACTCTGACGGCACTCCTTTAAGATGTGGAGAGAAAATATATTAAACGCTTAAAAGAAGAACAATGGCAGATGAAAGAAAATCAAGTTTAATTGTTTTACAAGCAGATATGACAATTGAAGAAATAGAAGTTCTTATTGAAGAAATACAAAGAGTTTCTGAACACATAGGAATTAAATTGACTGTTAACCAACAAGAACAATGAAAAATTGGATAAAAAAGATCTTCGCTAAGAAGACAGAAAAAGAAACTTCACGAACTTATAATAATATCGAAGTTGCGGTCGGAGGAGATGGACTAGACAGTCAGTTTCTATTCGACTTTAAAAACTACGGCTCGATGTACAACAGCCGAGGCAGCTTTGTAGTAATCGGAAACGACAACGGAATCACGATCGGAGACAACGAGTCAGCCGCTAGTGGAGACAAGGCAACCGACGAAATGCCTCCACAGAAGATCGCGATCAAACCGATCGATGTGCTGGACCAGCTTGAAACGGTTCCGACTCCATGGACTCTCTCTAACCTAGAAGACAAGATAGAGGTCCTCAAATACAAGCGTGACTTGATCGTACAGAGCTATTCACGTCGAGAGGTCGAAGGCCTGATCGAGCGACTAGAAAATCGTAAGAAGTGGGAAGAGTTTAAGGGGTTCTTTAACGAGTTCCAAAACACGACCGACGAAAAGATCGAGAAGCTGCTTGGCAAGTACGACCTGGTCATGAATACTTCTGATCTGTTCGTGCCCGAATTTCCAGACGATGCGATCGCGATCATGAAAGCCTACACCGAAAAGATGGAAGAGCTTTGCGGCAAGAAACCAGTGTTCTATGTGATCGCTGAGCCCGATAAGTTCCGCAAGGCATACGAGCGTAGGGACCCTATCCTGCTTGTTCAGAGCCCGTTTGGATTCTATTGGCAGATCCTAGGAGCTTGGGACAAAGAAATGATACTCTTGAGCGAACTTTAACCACAAACACACAGGACACGTTTAATTTCAATCCAGTCTTGTGTATTATTAAAACAAAATCAATTTATGAAAAACATATTGCTACTATTATTGCTGCCTAGCTTGATGCTTGCTCAATATCAACCGATGTCTATCTATTACACAGTGCCAGTCGGTGACACCTGCACGGTTCACGTCGTTCCGGCAAACTGTTATGATGATTCCATGACAATCGAAGGTTACATCCAAGGAGGTCAACGGCCAATCTTTTATACTTGGAAACTGGTTAACACCAACACAGTTATTCAGGATTCGACTCTATGTACAATTCTACCGGGTCACGACTATATTGCTGATTGGTTGGACTTCTTAGACGTTAGTCTAAACATACCACAACCCAAGTTAGGTAACGCAAACTATACTTATAGACTGACTGTGATCGATAGTCGTGTTGAATCAGCAAACGATAAACACGATACACTTATCGTTAATCTTAAATATAAATTCCCCAATCAAATCACGCTTCCTACGCCAGTTGCCAGTGTACCGCAGTGTGATACTTGTCAAGGCGAATACCTTTCCATAAATCCTCAGTTTGGTACCGAACCCTACAACATTTTACTTATAGGTACCGACAACCTAGGCAATCACGTAGAATACTATGGCGCTCACTGTCAGTCGTTAAATATTACTAACCTAGCAGAACTGTATGCTGGCTGTTATGATATCTATGTAGAAGACTTTATGGGTTGTCAAGAAGCATTTGATTATTGTTACACCACGACTGGAGTAACTGAATTAGCTATAGACAAACGCTTGATCAAGGTAACAGACCTAATGGGCAAAGAGTGTTTACCTGAATCGAATAAACTTTTAATCTATCACTATAGCGATGGAACAACACAAAAAACAATTAAAAACTAAATTATGAAAAACTTATTACTTACCTTATCATTGTTTATGTCAAGTTTGGCATATTCACAGAACGTTATCATTGATACCTTATTCCCTTGCCAAGGTGCAACGGTAACATTGACGCAAACAGTCCTAACAAATATCGATTGCGATAGTATTGCAGGAGCACACCTATTTTATATTGACTTCCCAGTTAATCCAGCAGATAGTATTCAAACTTGGTGGAGCATCACTTTAATAAATCCAAATATCATTATTGAACCAATTAGTTTCACGTTTGCTCCATTTACATTTCCAGAAAGTGGATGTTATGGATTTGAAGTAGTTCTCGATTGTTCTGCCGGATCTGGGAATGTTACAATACTTTCATCAACACGTTACGTTTCCACCGTTGGTATAGAAGAGTTATCTTTAAGCAAAAGCATTGTTAAGATCACGGATATGCTGGGCAGAGAATGTTTACCTGAACCGAATAAGCTATTGATCTATCACTATAGCGATGGGACAACGCAAAAATTCTATAATCTTTAAAAAGATATGAAATACGAGGGAAAAGAAATAGAGGTATTGGTTACCCCATTTAGTACCAGAAACTACGTGATCTATTACAGGGTTAAGAAACGCTTTAACTTATTTAACTTCTGGAAGCGCCATGAGTATGTCTGGACGTTATCAGTTGATAGTTTTGACAGACACCAACCTTACCTATACGATTCCTTCGAAGAAGCTGTGAGAGCGGCGGAGCGGTTGAAGGCTGACCCAGGGTCTATCGATACTCATAACGATAAACAAAGAGCTAAATACGAGAAGTGTGTGGAGCTACATAAAGCGCACCTTAGAAAATACAAAAAGTCGTCAATAATTTAAAGACATGGAAAACGGAAAACAAGGAGCATTTGCTTCTATGAATGAATTTGAAAGGCAAGAAGGCTTAACCAAACGCGAGTATTTCACAGGGTTGGCGATGCAGGGATGGATTGCCTGTCAACACGAAGGATTTACAGGGGAGCCTGATACAATTGCAGAACGATCTGTAAAATGTGCTGATGCAGTACTAGCAGAACTTGAAAAAACTGAGAAAGGTGAAGGCTAGGCTGTTAAAGAGACTCAGAGAAACCGGAGAATGCAAGTTTTTAGAAAAAAGTGATACTCCTTATGTATTATTACAGCGTGGAGTCATCACATATCACCCTAAGCTAGAAGACATGCTCCTTCGTTGGGTCGAAGACAATAGTTACCACTACAACGGAGTTTTCGATTTTTACTGGTGGGGAATCGGTCAAGAGTTAAAAGAAAAACTGGCCACTCGAGAATTTAGAAAAATAAAAAGATAGTCATGAGAGTATTAAACCTAACTGATCTAGAAAATTCAGAAATCAGATACAAGATTTCCAAGTTTCCGGATGGACAGCAACAGCTGCAGATCGAAGGTCGACCTAGCGAAATCAATCAGATCCTTATCAAGTCTCGTTTGAATAATTTTAAGGACTTGGAGCTGATCTGTTGCGCGGTTGCGTCCTTACGAGAATTGAAAATCGAAAAAATCCACCTGTATGCGCCATACTTTCTAGGAAGTAGGAGCGATAGAAAGTTCGGAGAAGGATCGAATAACTATTTGAAATCTGTCATCTGTCCAATCATCAACTCCCTGAACTTTAAATCGGTGACTGTGATGGACCCACACTCAGACGTATTGGAAGCCTGCTTGAATAACTTTAGCAAGCTTAACAACTCTGCTTTAGTAGACGATGCTCTTTCGTACTTGATAGGAGAAGACGAAGAAGATCAGATAGTATTGGTTTCTCCGGATGCTGGTGCCTACAAGAAAGTGTTTGACGTCGCTCAAGAGTTTATGATCGAGAAGATCATTACTGCAACCAAGGTAAGAGACCTTAATACTGGTCAAATCATTCACACCAAGGTGCCCGTTTTAGACCAGCATAAGGATTTGAAATACGTCATAGTAGACGACATCTGTGATGGAGGTCGTACGTTTATTGAGATTGCCAAAGCGATCAAAGGAAGTCGACCTACTGCTAAGATCTACTTGGTAGTTACTCACGGTATTTTCAGTGGAGGTTTTACTCAATTAGCAGAATACTTTGAAGGAATTTATACAACGACATCGTATGGTGTTATCGAAGACGACTCTGAAGATACTGATTCGGAAAGAGCAGCAAAACAAAAAGTAAAACAACTTAACGTATTCTAAGATGATAAATTACGTAGACGGCGACCTGATTAAACTCGCCAAGGAAGCAAGGTTCGATGTCATCGTTCATGGCTGTAACTGCCTAAGCACCATGGGTGCAGGAATCGCGCCGCAAATGGCTGAAGCCTTTGGTTGTGACGAGTTTGAAATGGAAACATGGGGACCCACGATCGAGAAGCTTGGATGTATCGACTATGAGACTGTCGTTTTGGGCGAACACACGATCTTTTCGTTGAAAGACTTTAAAAACAATCGAAACGAACCCGAACTAACTGTCGTGAATGCCTACACCCAATTCAGATACGGTGCAAACCACGCAGACGGTAGCACAAGACCTTTGGATTACGAGGCCCTTACTCTGTGCCTGTGTAAGATCAACGAGGTGTTTAAGGGCAAACACATCGGCATGCCAAAGATCGGTGCTGGACTCGCGGGAGGAAACTGGAACAAGATCGCTGAGATAATCACCTACACTCTGCGTGACTGTAAGGTGACAGTCGTAAACTATAAACCTGAATAACATGGAAAACTTACACCCAGTAGCACAAGTGGTTGGAATAGTCGTGGCCGGAATCTGTGTATGTGTTGCGATCTTAGCTACATTCACTGATTTTTTCGAAAACTTTATCCGTAACAAATAATGGTACGAGCAAGGCTACACCTGATCTGCGGTAACTGCGGCAGCGCAGACCAGTGGGAACACAAAGTCGAGATTGAACCAGACGAAGAGGATCTAACGCCTCAGTATGCTGTCTATATTGCCTGCAATAACTGCAATACCCTACACAGCTTAGAAGATAATTCAAAATGCTTAAACAACAAAGAAGATGAGTGATATGGAACACCACGTAGGCAAGCTACGTAAAATAACGATCAATCCTGGACATACTGTCGAGGACTGGGCCAGAGAAAAATGCCAATCCAACGGCTTTCACGAGAAAGCACCGTATAATTGGACTTGGTGGGACCAGCTATGGGACCATTATCCCAACAAATACTTTAAGGCGAACGAAGAAGTATGGGAAGCCATTGAGCATCGCGAGCTAGACGCCAGCGACGACATCTATGAACTGACGCCTAACGAAGATGGAACAGTCTCGTTTGTCATGCGATTCTACAACGGAGGAACTTGCTTTTCAGAATCTATCGAAGAAGGGTTAAAGAAACTTAAAGACTAAGAGATGAAGAAACACTATTTTAACTTAGACAAGGTCACGTCCATTACGATAACTATGGAAAAAGAGTCTCCGTTCCGATGGAGGGAGAGAATCTCAGCCAGACCTAAGAAATTCTTGGGCATCACGATAGGCTATCACCAACCCATTCCGGCGGGTTGGAACGAATACGTAGAGGAAGACGAAAACAGTGCCTCTTGCAAGTGGCGTAAGTCGACTGATTGGTTTGACGAATACCCTTGGTATCGTATCGATCACGAGAAACTTAAGGTTTTTATCAAACCGTGCGTCACGATCAACCTAGGCTACAAAGAATCGATCATGACCCGATTCGAATCAAACGAGGAAGCTCAGGAATGGATCGATTCGCTCGTCGCCGAGTCCGGCAAGAAATTTAAAATAATCACCATTAACTAAGAACCATGAATCCACTTTTATTAACCGATGGCTACAAGACTGGCCATCACCAACAGTATCCAAAAGGAACGACCCTAGTTTATTCAAACTTCACGCCACGTAGCAACAAGTATGCTCCTAAAGGCTGCGATAAGGTAGTATCGTTTGGTCAGCAGATGGTGATGCAACAAATCCACGAAGCATTCGATAAAGACTTTTTCCAAAGATCAAAGGACGAGGTCTGCGGAGAAATGAAGCGTGAGTTGTCAATGTACCTAAATACTGATTATGATGTCAGTCACTTCGAAGCGTTGCATGATTTAGGCTATTTACCGATTGACGTTAAAGCCCTTCCAGAAGGAACCCTGGTCCCGATCAAGGTTCCAGTACTGACCATCTATAACACCCATCCCGATTTCTATTGGGTGACCAACTACTTGGAGACGATCCTTTCCAACCTGTTATGGAAACCAATGACTTCGGCCACCATCGCTCACCAATACAGAAAAGTATTAACTAAGTGGATGGAGAAGACAGACAGCGAGCGTGCTTGGTTCATTGATTGGCAGGGACATGACTTCTCAATGAGAGGCATGGATTCGGTCGAAGCTGTGATCAGCTCAGGCGTAGCTCACCTGACTTCATTCATGGGTTCAGACAGCCTACCAGCCATTTATGGAGCACGTAAATACTATGGAGCTGAAGGACCAGTTGCTGGTTCAGTAAATGCAACCGAACACTCAGTTATGTGTGCCGGAGGTAAAGAGGATGAAGTAGAAACATTCCGTCGTTTGCTAGAAACATACCCAACAGGAATCTTATCAGTTGTATCTGACACTTGGGACTTGTGGAAAGTTTGTACTGAACACGTAGTTACATTGAAAGATGAAATTATGAATCGTGACGGTAAATTAGTTATTCGCCCTGATTCAGGTGACCCAGCTGATATTCTTTGTGGTGTTGGTTATGATGTTCATATTAATCCATTTAGAACCAATAGACCTGATTATTCTATTGAAGAAAGAAAAGGTGTTATCGAACTACTTTGGGATGTATTCAGTGGAACTGTAAACGAACAGGGTTACAAAGTTCTTGATCCGCATATTGGAGCAATCTATGGTGACTCAATTACAATTGAAAGAGCAGATGAAATCTGTCGTCGATTAGAAGCAAAAGGATTCGCTTCAACAAACGTGGTATTGGGTATCGGTTCATTCACGTATCAATACAACACTCGTGATACGTTTGGTTTCGCAATGAAAGCGACCTATGTTGAGGTTAAACACTGGGATGTCGCAACCGAAAGACTCAACGATGCCTTTGGTAAAAATGCAAACCCTGAATGGATCGAAGGTCGCGAAATCTTCAAAGACCCTATCACAGACGATGGTACAAAGAAATCAGCAACTGGATTATTATGTGTTGCACTTAACGAAGAAAAAGAAATCTACTTGGTTGATAAAGTTGATTGGGAAACCGAATGTGAAGGTTTACTTGAAACAATCTACCAAGACGGAGAGTTCTTCAATCAAACGAGTTTAGAAGAAATCAGAAAACGCTTAAAATAAAAAGTATGAAATTAAACATCAATTCAGTAAACGCGAGATTGTATAGATGGTTCTATGCAACTGCAAGCATGCCACAAAGCCTTTGTCCTTATTTTTGGAAGCTAGCTATCATGTGGGTCTTTATCCTACCTTACTCAATCATTTCTTTACCCACGATTTTGATAGACCTTAGAATGCAGGACGATCGAAGCACGTGGGAAAGAGTTGGGGTAGGAAGTATCACTTGGGTTATGTTAGGCATGTTAGCGTGTATGCTTTCGTGGATCGGTCTGTTTTTTGCAGAACCGGCAAAAGACGGCTTTTGGATTCATGTCATAGCCATTGGATTTATCGGCTGGGCAGCTGCGATCGTACTTGGAGCAGTTGGTCTATTCAAGTGGTCCAAAGAGAAATGGGAAAACCGACACGTCAAATACGACAAAAACGGTTATAGAATTTGGGAACCCGTAAAAGAGAAGGAGCCTTCTCTCGTAGTAGAATTCATAAAGGCGGCATATAACAAGTACTGCCCTAAGATCGATTGGACCTATAACACAGACAGAAAAAATGGCTAGAGAAAGAAAGGTACTCATTCAGGACTACAAGCCCGATCGTCACCAACTGATGATGGCTCTGAACATGGTCGGGATATACGTAGATTACCCCATAACGGATCTGCTGATGCGGACTCTCGACCTCTACTACAAGAAGGGAGGATCGATGGACCTGAATGACGCGGCTAGACTAAAGGTCACGCACGAACAGGACTGGCAAGAATACTTTAAGCAGCTAGAAGAGAAGGAATCCGAATCCTAATTGGTTCGTTGAAACCTAAGCGGATCGAGGTTACCTGCACCAAGCTCGCTTATAGTGCCTGGAACACCATCGCCATCTACATCGGAAT
>JACCDX011136718.1_pt1 | contig 12447 bp, 26 predicted proteins | sample 7449681 | NCBI WGS metagenome assembly JACCDX01 (sample SAMN15323450, study PRJNA562643) | freshwater metagenome | isolation source: river surface water | place: USA:Blue River Watershed | collected 2017-08-18
ACACCTGCTACACTAAAACGCTTGTCTGTCGACATGATATTACCTCTCTCTGTGTGTTTAAAAGTTGCACCAAACCATTTGGTACGCTATAATGTTAACACCGGTTTGGTTTGGTGTCAACCATTTTTTTGCCTAATTTGGCAAAACCTGTATCGTAACACTCTGGGTCTCTCCCAAAGCGTTCACGAATGTGTCATCATATACTAGTTCCTTGAAGGTCAGATCCAGCATGTCCTCGACGCTGGCTAGATCAGCCTTGCCCGGCGAAGCACACTCAATGATCAAACGAAATTCATATGTTCTCATTTCCAGCTCTCCCATTTCAGCAGAAACATGGCCAAGGCCTCATCTATCAGATACACACTGCTTTTTTCACTGTCCCAGGCCCATTTGGGCTGTTCACCATCGAAGTAGTGAGGGCGAGCAAAGCACAGTTCTGAGCTGGCGCCAAACTGAGTCCACAGCCAATTGCGTGTCTTTATCCATTGCGGGACACGATCCTGACCGTAGAACTCTACCCGATGTGTGAACCGATCATTGCCATCATAGCGCCGGTCCAGTTTCTGTAATTTCATCATACACGCACACGCATAACAGCGGGGTCTATGCCTGGACCAGGCCGCACTTGTCTGCGCCTTCCTTGACAAAGCGATAGAGCTCTTCTTCCAAGCGTTGCTCCTCTTCATACTCAGAGAGATACTCTGAGATACCAAACATATCGTCTAGTTCCTCGGGCAAATACTCTTTGGCCTGCTGGCTGTTCTCCCACTCACTGTAAGTTTGATCATCACCGTTGTCGTAGATGCCAGCAAAGCACATCCCGGATTCGTAGTAGAATGCACGGACCTTGTAGCCTTGTTCAACCATCCAGTTGTAGGCTTCGATGGGCGGTGACCAGGCTGATTCAAAGTTCAGTTGTAGGCTGTTGGCATCTACGCGATTGTCTCCTCCACGCTCGCCACAGTCCCACTTGGTTCCCCAGTTGCTGGTCTGCCAATCATACCAATCCTTGGCGCCAAAATACTTGATGTTCAACTGCTGTTTGAACTGGTTCAGTTCCTCAGCATAACTGTCTCCCAGATAGCCTGCCACGGTATCGTGCAGTTCCTTAGGACAAGGTCGAACATAGTTCAGCATCTGCCCCTTGCGGAATGCACGACGCAGTCCTACGATCTTAGCACGATCTTCGTGGCTGACTTCAACATAGTTTGAACACCAATTTGGCATTGCTCGCTCCTTAAAAGAATCCGTTGATGAATACTGCTACAGCAAATATCAAAAGACCAACCTGTATCAACCGCAGTAGCAAGTAGGTTACAAATTGTGCTATCATGATCTTAGTATATGATCAGCGGCTCAAAATGTCAACCAATTTCTGATTCTGCATATCCTGATAGTTGCGAGCTATCAGTTCATCGATGTGATCGATCATGCGATCTTCTACACGACGTGCATTCATGTCGAAGATCTGACCAACTGTCTTAAGGATCTTATGCTGTGCCATGAGAGTGGTCTCGGGATCCTCAAGCACCTTCATGGCCCGTTGAATGTATTCAAACTCTTGTGGGGTCATACAGGAATATCTCCCTTATGGATGCGCCGCAGCAGGCAGGTTAGATTGAACTCGCGATCAACCATGAATTTCTTGGGCCACTCACGGATCTCGTAGTCATCTAGGCTCATCATCTGATTAAACTTGATCTTGCCACGAGGGCCCACGACCTGGACTTCCCATCGTTTGCTGAAGTTGGTGCTCTTGCGATTATCCAGCTTGGCTGTTATGACATTGCCCTGATGAGTCACTGTCCAGGTCTTGGTCTTGTCGTCGTAGGCACGCTGATAGCCCATGAGCTGGTCGCTGATGGCTTTCTGTTCATTGCGTCGCTGCTGATTGCGTAGACGATTGCCGATACTGGTTAGATCGTTGTGTGTGAGACCGTAGAGTCCTGCCATCATCAGAATCTTCTCTTTGGCGTCTTTCTTGGCTTCTTTGTCATTCATGGCTGTTCCTTGATGCTTAAATGATAACAGGGCCCCAAGGCCCTGTCAACTCAATCTGCCATCTCTTCGTCGAACTTTTCTACAAGCTCGATGCGACCGTCCAGCAAATCTTCTACATATTGCACGGCTTTGCGATCGTGGCCGCCAATGTGCCAGTCATAGAGCCCCATAGGGGTGCTATACTCTTTCCAGTCATAGATAGTTGCTACAGTGCCGTCGCTGAATTCGATGCACCACTCCTGTGTGACCTTGTCCCCACCGCCCAGGCTCTCCCCCAGCAGCTCGGTGAGACTGTCGAAGGTGGTGTAGGTTGTGCCCTGCAGGTGGGTGCCGTTGAACTTGTCTGCGAAGTAATCGAGGACTTTTGCTTGCATTTCGCGCTCCTTGTGTGTCAGTGTCCAAACAGTATAACAGGGCCCTAGGGCCCTGTCTACCAAAATGTTAATTGTCCTGGAACTGAGTAAGGGCTTCCTGTGCGTCTGTGTCCAACATACAACGGTCCATTGCGCGGATCTTGTCTGCGGTCACTTGCAGGCGGTATGCGTCCATTTCTGCTTTCTTAGCGTCCATTGCGGGCCAAACCACATCTTGCGGGTTGAGGTAAGCGCCGGTATAATCCTGCTTGTCTTCTTTAAGCGTGATCTCGCCTGCTTTAATGCCCTCAAAGACCATGCCCCAGGTGGGCTGCTCTGGACGGCCAGTAGGTCCAAACAATTCTACTGCTTTGGCCTGTAGTTTCTCTGTTGCGATCTCGTTAAGACGACGAACAAAGTACTCGCGTTGCGTTGCTTCCATTTTGCGCTCCTAAAAGTTACTGCACATCGCAGTATCATTAGTATAGCGTCTACAGTCCTAGGGTCAACCGTTTTTTAGCATACCCGAGCGACCTGTAGGGTTTTTCTTACGGCCCCGTCGGGCGGGCTTCTGAGGAAACTCATTCTCCACATACCAGGTCACCAGTTGCCGTTGGATCATCGTGATCAGATCTCCGAAGTCGTCTGGAACTACAAAGCGGACAGGACATTTACCCCAGGTCTGTTCTCGCACGAACTGAGCGTAGTATTCACGATGAAGCTTGTTGGTGGCGTCGAATGCCACAAACGGACGCCCAGTTAGTTCTAATTTCATTTCGTTGTTTCCTTGATTACACCTGTGGCCACAGCGTTGGTTGTGTCAACGGCCCGGCCGAACAGTTCTTTGGTCACTGCTGGATACAGTACGGCCAAAGTCAATACTACACCTAAAAGAATCTTTGCCATGTTAGGCCTCCTGAGTGTGTGAGTTTGCGATAGTTAGCATGAACAATTTAGTGCTGAGGCGGCGAGCTTCTGCCTTGGCTTCGTTCATCGCTTCCCATAGAATATCCTCAACGGTACCATCTGTCAAGACATCTTTGGGATTTTCATAGAGACAGCCGCCTAGGCAATTGAAGCCTAGCTCGTGACCATCGATCAGACAGCGGACTCGCAACATAAACCAATCGTAGACTCCACGATCGATCTTGTCGCAGATCTCTTTGAGATCATGCACGGAGTCATCGAATAAGTCTCCGGGGTGAATATCCTCCCAGGTCTTGTCCACGACCACGGTGAATCCATTGCGTTCGAATTCACCTAGATGTTCCCAATGACGTTGCATGTTCGCTCTCCTTATCTATGACTATAGTATAACACAAAATAAAGCCCTGATTGTTTCAGGGCTTTTTGGTTACCAGCTAGAACAATATTCAAAGTCCCAAGCTTCTGGTAGCTCTAGTGCTGAGTCTAGCATTTTCACAGTCTGCTCTAGATCCTGCCAGTAGTACTCGTCCACGGTGTCTGAGCCAAAGAAGAACCCCGTCTGTGGAGGTAGCTTTTCCGTGGCCAAATGTTGGAAGTCTAGAACTTGCTGACAGAGATCTCGCAGCTCTTTCAGTTGATCACGGCTGACATAGTGTGGTTCACACTTGTCCTCACCACCCTGCACATTATCTACGAACCACTTGTGGATCTGATTGGCCTTGCGCCAATATGCAGCTTCAATGCGCACTTCTTTGACTGGACTTTCACCGTTACGGTTCTTCCAGCCCTGCAGCTCCGGGAACTGCTCCGCGATGTCGTCTGCGCGACGTGCATCTTCTTCATTGAAGTACTTGCTGATATAGCGTTTACCGCTAAGGTACATATCTAAGCCCATGCTTCACTCCTTGTGTTCTATTTCAATGTCGAGGTCACGTGCCAATGCATACTGTTCTACGACGTCCATGTCGTAGTCATTGAGGACCAGCAGCGTGTTGCCTGAGAACATGACATCGATGATGTCAAGGTCTTCGAGATCGCCGAGGATCTCGCGCTGTTTAGTAACGGTCATCGCTGTCATACCAGTGCTCCGGAAGGTTAGCATCTTGTTCGTCTGCCCACTCCTCGTACTCCTCCTGGAACTCTGCATACTCCTCAGGAGTCATGTCGTACTGTGCGGGGATAAACTCATCGCTTTGGATATCATCAAAAGGACCCATTTCGCTCTCCTAGTTGACTGCACATCGCAGTAATCAAATAATAACAGGGCCCTAGAGCCCTGTCAACCAAATCAACCCTCCAGCTGGTAGGGTTTATTCCACTTGCCCACATTCACGTCAATGTACCAGCCCACGTCAAAGTAGTCAGTCATCGCATCGCTGCGATCGTGGTTACCATCATTCATCGCTGGGATCAGCTCCTTGAACAGCTCCAGAGGCCGTCCTTCGTAGTGATCCTGATACCAGTAAGGATTGACCTGGATACGATCACCACCGAAGTCGATAGAGCCGCTACTGATGTTCACCACTAGTGTGCTGTGGTTACGTACCGCGATAGAACCCTTGACGCCGTGCTTCTTGAGTATGGCCTTGATCTTGGGTGCCAGTTTCGCTTTCTTCTCTTGATTCATGTATGCCATGATCGCTCCTTAGATTGAGGTTAACATGTTAGCCGGAACACGATAGCGTCCCAGTGCTGTGCTGACGATCACGTTCTTGATCGCGATCTTCTCTACACGGCCTGTGACAGTCTGTCCTGAACGGCTGCTGGTGAACTTGACCTGATCCCCGATGACCAGCCCTGCTGCGCCCATCCGGTTAAGCTTGTTGCGACGCATCTTGACCCATTCGATGATCTGCGCTGTGTCATCGAGGGTGGCATCACGAAGAATGAAATCACGTAGTTGGTCTTGCACGGTTCGCTCCTTGCTGTTGAACTAGCCTTTAGTATAGCACCTATTTTGGCACCTGCAAGAGATCTTTTTAAAATATTTTGGTTGACAGGCCGTCCAAAAAAACGCATAATTTGACTATGCGTTCGATCGGGCAGTCCGGGGGTGGACGGCGAGGCTGCGCGAGTGGTTCTTAAAACCCCGCGGAGGCTTCCAGCTGCTGCTGAAGGGACTTCAGTGAATCCCAAGCGGCCTGGTAGTGTGGATCTATCTCTTTGTTGGCCGTGAGCTGCTTGTCCTGCCCTGCTATCATGCCTAGGGCCCAGAGAGCTCTATTGACAGCTTCTCTGCGAGTGTTTAGTATTTCTTCTGCTGTAGGTGGGTTAGTTTCTGTGGTCATCGATATCCAATCTTCATATAACGGGTAAATTCCCATGTAGGGTATTTAAACGATTTCTCGCCCGTATATAAAGATCGTGACATCGGATATGTGTGATCAAAGTCCCCCAGTGCTGCATGTACATGTACATGATCATCGTGGGGCATATCGTTGCCCTGTATAGCGATCAGGGTCCCACTGGGAATGCGATCATACCACTCAAGGGAATCGATATGTTCGGTGCTGGTATTGATCACTAGGTCTACGGGCTCTGACCAATCTAGGTGATTGATGTCAGCGGTATGGGCCATGAACTCGCCCTGCCAGTGCCAGAACCTATTGATGTTAGTGGCCCACTCTGCGCACTCAGGATCTAGATCATATGAGTCCACACGCTGTATGGGCAGCTGGTTCTGTGTGCGTAGTATGAAATTAGTTGTGCAGTACCAGCCCGCAAGCACACGTATGCGTAAGGGTTGCAGCGGGGTCAATACCCTAGACAGCGTCTCTGCGAGCCAGAGCTTGGAACCTATCTGGCCCGTAGAGAAACTGTCTCTGTTCACCCTTCTAGTTTCTCGTAGATAACAGTCTGTCCAAAGGGTGCTTCTGCAGAAGTATTGCCCTTGACGATGAACAGGGTGTCGCAGTATTCTTCGTCGCCCCAGCCACCACAAGGGTAGCCGTCAGTGAACATAATGAACTTCTTAGGACGCAGGTCCAGCTCTTTCATATGCTCCCAGTTGACTTCAAAGTCCGTGCCGCCACCGCCCTGGCATTCATAGCTCATCAGACCGTCGCCATCATCGTGAGTGTAACGCTTGTGATTGTAGATCTCTGTGTCAAAGCACCAGATGTCCACGGCGTAGTCTTCATACTGATCCATGATGCCTTTGACTTCTGAAAGGAATACAGTTGCATCCTCTACGCCAATACTGCCTGACATATCGATGCCAATAGCCACATCAATGGTCTCATCGTTCTTCATGCCTGGCAGGATCGCACCTGAGTGTTGGCTCTTGCGATTAGGACGGGTAAAGGCATAGTCGTTGCGGATGATGCTTTGGATGTTCATCTGCAGGACATCACGCCAGTTCATCTTGGGCTCAGTCAAGTCCTTGAGCAGACGTTGCACACCTGCGGGTACCTTGCCAGCACCTGCGGCCGCGGCTGACTGGATCATTGCTTCTTTGATCTCATCGCGGATCTTTTCTGCTTCTTCTTTGGTCAGTGTGGGCTTGCCGCCGCTCTTGCCGTCCTTGCCTTCTTTGCCACCAGCGCCAGGACCTTCTTCTTCATTGATGTGCTCGTCTAGGAGTTCGCCCAGTTGCTTCATCAACTGACTCATCGGGATCTTCTCTGCCTGTTCGTAGAGCAGATCATAGATCTCTTCCCAGGCCATGCCGCGATACTTGTTGTCTTGGCAGATCTTGACTTCGGTGATCTTCTCACCAATTCGATCATCTACGAGGATCTGATTCACAGCAAAGTCCTGCGCGATGTTTGACAGTTGGCGATCACGCGAACCTACGCGACCAAAGTGATCAAACACGCAGTGGAGGATCTCGTGTGCGAACAGGAACTCTAGTTTCTTGTAGTTGTTGGAAGGGCAGAGTTTCTTCACGAACTCTGTGTTGTAGTAGAAGCGACGTCCGTCAGTTGCGGCAGTAGGGCACCAATCGGATGCTTCAATGAGATCCATGCGGGTGGCCATGTTGCCAAAGAATGGCGCTTTCAGTAACAGCGCGATACGGGCGGTTACCAACTTTTCTTCAATTGCTTTGTCTGCGGGCATTTCGCTCTCCTAGTTGCTCAGTGTCTTTACAGTATATATTCAGGATCAACAGTTGTCAACCAAAAAGGTGGGAGGGGGAACCCTGAGCAATCCCCCCTCCCGAGCGCACGAGGTCTTAGTTCTCCATCGCGCTCAAAACATACTTGCCGAAACGCTTGTGGAACTCGTCAAAGTTCTTGAGCTTGGTAGCATCAAGCGGCAAGTTGTAGTTGGTAAGAGCTGTCTTAGCACCCATAACCACGAGCTCGGTTGGGAAACAGTCCATCATGTAGCGGAAGAAGTTGTCTGCCTTGCCGTCCCAGTCCTTGACCTTCTTCTCGGAAAGATCTTTCAGCTCGTAGCAGAGCGAAACAGTCAGGGAATACATCGCGGACACTTCTTTGATCTGCAGGTCCTTGACCTTGCCTTCGAGGATGTCTGCGGCCTTGGGCAGTTTACCTGCGATCTTGCGGTGAGCCATAAACTTGTGTGCAAGTCCGTCGCCCACAGCACCTGCGATCAGATCAGTCAGCGTGGCTTCGTCAGTGTCATCGTCCTGCAGAAGATCTGACACGAACGACCAGGAACGAGGCGTAGCGAATGCGTGGCTGGCAGACTTAGGATCAAAGTCATACAAGTCCTGCTTGGCAAAGCCCACATAGCCAACCACCTGCTCGTGGATACGATTCAGGGTGGCCCAGTCTTGCCAATCGTCAAAGTCCACTTTGGCTTCCAGGTGCAGGAAGCGGTTGGCCAGCGGCTTAGGCATACGGTAGGTAACGCCACGGTCACCATCGCGGTTACCAGCGGCCACGATGTCCACGCCCTTGGGCAGAACATAGGTGCCAACACGGCGATTCAGCACCAACTGATAGGCCGCAGCCTGGACAGCGGGCGGAGCAGAGTTAAGCTCGTCCAAGAAGATGATCGCACGGCTTTCGGGATCCTGCGGCAGTTCTGCGGGAGGCGCCCAGACCATGGTCTTGGAGTCACTGTTGTAATAAGGGATGCCCTTGATGTCAGTGGGTTCCCACAGTGGCAGTCGCACGTCGATGACTTCGCGACCTGCGTCTTCGCCAATCTGCTTGACGATATCACTTTTGCCAATGCCCGGAGGACCCCACAGGAACACAGGACGGCGCTTTTGGATGGCCTTCATGATAGCCTTCTTGGCTTTCTTGGGGCCCACGGTACGGATGGATTTATCGCTCATTTAAGACCTCGTAAAGAAGATTAAAAACAATACTTCGCTCAGTTGCTCAGTGTCTTTATTATGCTGCCAAACTGCGGATCAGTCAAGTGATTTTGACGTAATTTAATTGTGTTGTTTTATCGCCACGATGCTGCTTGATCTTGGCCTTGACGGTCACAGTGCCTTCTACAGCCTTGGGATACCAGAAGTCCACGTAGCTGTCCGCCATGCGAGCGAAGATACGATACTTCTGGTAGTTCTCGCTGAAGTAGCTGCGATAGACTTCTATGGGGCCCACCACGCGATCTCCCACTGAGCCTGCCAGCTGCTCCGAGTCACGGATGCTGGCATCGATGCCCTTCTTGAGGATGTCTCGACGCTGCGCATCGGGGCAGCAGCTGACGATGGCAAAGTCCAACATGTCACGGCCTGTGAACTCGTCCTTCTGCGCGATCTTGAGCACCGAGCGTTCGAAGTCGTTGATCTTGCCTGACAGTTCTTTGAGCAGCAGCCCTTTGAAGTAGTGACGGCACTCTGCGCCACGTTCTAGATCCTGCTCAGTGATCACGTCGAATCGCTGCTGCTGCAACCATTCCTTGACCATGGCCTTGTTCTCGCGGGTGATGACTTCACCGGTGGCCTGATCCCGCACAGGATATTTGTAGTATCCCTGGTTCAGGCGATCTGCTGCTACGGCCAACGCCCAAACCTGATCTGCTGTAAACATCTTTCGCTCCTTGTCTAAGTGTCTAGACTATAGCACTGGTATTTATGGTGTGTCAACCAAAAAGAAAGGCTGTGGCATTGCTGCACAGCCCTTCCAAAATCCGCCCCGGGAGCGAATCGGATTGGATTTTGTAACTAACTCAATTAGGCGAAGACCTGCTTGCGCTCACCGTTGATGTCACGTGCAGAAACGGTATACTGAGCACGACCTTCGGTGTTCTTGTACTTGCGTACACGAAGACCTGCTTGACGGAACTCAGTCATGCGAGCACGAAGGTTCATGATGCCGTAGGTCGCAGCAGCCTGAGCAGAGCTCAAACTATTGCCGGTACCGCGTAGATAGCCTTCGAGGAATTCTTTTTGAGTGGTTTTAAGAGTAGTAAATGCCATTTTATGTTTCCTTAATTAACGGCTGTTGTTCAACAGCGTGAGTTAATTATATCGCAATCCTGGGAGCTGAGTCAACTCCCAGGTTTACCAATCATTTCTTCACAGTGACTTCGGTCTTGAGATAGGTACCTATCACGACCACTGCCAACCATGTCCAAAACGTGTAGGGAATGGCCAGGATGGGAAACAGTGTATTAAGTGCCCAGATAACCACCCAGGGGAACAAGACCACCCAGATCAGTAGTGCTAGGATGATGCCGATGGCACCCAAACGAGCGAGGATATTAAACATTATTGACTGCCTTTCATGCAGGTTACTTGAGCCATTGATTGCCAGTTGTCAGGGAACGACTTGCGAAGATCTGACACTTTCAAGACCATGCGCAGGCTCAGTTCGCGCATGCGTTGACGATTGTCTGTGATGAATTCAACGACCTCATCACGGACTTCGGGTGTGAACTCATAGGAGTCCAACATACCGTCCTCTACGATCTGGCGGATACGCAACATCTTTTCACGTTCCGTGTCCATGGTCAGATCCAGATAGTGACAGCGCGATTCCAGGGCTTCGAGGTGATCACGCAGTTTCTTAGAACGAACGTGTTCAAACTTGATGTTAGTGATAAAGATCGCGCCCGCTTTAAACTCAAACTTGTCAGGTACGCCTTCATTGCGCAGTACACGTGAATCCGTGTTCCAGCTGATAGTACGCTTCTTAGATGAGTCAAGAGCAGCCTTGAGGATGTTCAAGCTTAGATCATCTAAGAGGATCGAGTCGCAGTCATCAAACACGATGACATTGCCTTTCTCTGAATACTTGTACAATTGCGAGTAAAGGCCCACAGCTGACATGGCACCCTTGATCACTTCATAACGGGGCTTGCGCTGTCCCAGTGTGTCAAACAGATCGTCCTTGCTGAGCACTTCTTCAACACCAAACGATTTGCCCACGCCCGGAGGACCTGTGACGATCATGGCACGTACATTGCCTTCTTTGACAGCCTGGGTCATGTTCTTAAGTACTTCAAAACGTCCACGCAGACGAGCTTTGATCTCATCGTCTGACTCGTGTGCGACCACAGTGTCAGGCACAGAGTCCTGGACAAAGCTGACCACACCCTCGGGCTCACGGCGCAGTGCTGACAACATAGCTGGCTCAGGCGAGCCCTCTACGATCTGATAACTGTCCGCAGACTGGCATCGTATACGTATAGTTCGCTCTGGAAAGCCCTCAGCTGATGCACCGTTGACTGTGACATAGCCCTGGCCGTCTGAGCCCTCACGATAGTGCTGTACCAGTTCAAACACGGTGCCTGCCACTGAAGTGTCCTGTCCGCGTATCTTGTAGACACCTTCGAGGATTTGGATTCGGGGTTGACTCATTGGAAAATCGCTCCTAGTTAAGTTAAAGGAACACACAGTATACGGCCAAAAAAAAGCCCTGTCAAGCAGGGCGTGATCGCTTTGTGAACACCCTTACAGTGTGCGATAGTCCGATACACGATCCCAACGGAATGAGCGCCATTCCATTTTTTCTAGATCAAACACGGGCTGCACCATAGGATTGGGCTCTTTCATGCCCTTGGGATGCTGCGATGCTGGCACCCAACCCAAATTAGTAGTACCACGCAGCACACGGCTAGAACCGTCTGCTTTGGTAAACGTGACTTCTACTTCACCTGCTGCCAGCGCACGTCGTACTTCGTCGCGGAACTGATCCTGCTCTAAGAGTGTGCGGTCTTCAAATACTACTGCCATTTTAAACTCCTGTCAATGAGCACATATTTATTCAGTGGTGCCCGGAGCCGGACTCGAACCGGCACAGCTTTCGCCGAGGGATTTTAAGTCCCTTGTGTCTACCTATTTCACCATCCGGGCTGCTTGGTGGGCCCTACAGGACTCGAACCTGTACTCAACGGATTATGAGTCCGCTGCTTTAACCATTAAGCTAAAGGCCCGTCTCAAGAGCTATTATACAGGTTTCTTAGGCAATGTCAACGTTTTTGAGCCTGTGACCTTATCTTGATGTCCCGGGAACTGTTCTCCCGCAGCCAGTCGTTCTTTGCTGACGATCCATTCTACTACAGGATCCAAACGCTGCGCAACCACTTCCGGCGCACTACGAGCCAGTAGATCTAGATCATATTGCGTGGGATAGTGCCTTAACACTGCTGCGGCCTGCGATCGAACCACACTGGGAACCCCGGGAGTCTTCTTGGGATCACAGAGTTCTTGTAGGAACTGTCGAGCATAGTTAACAGCACGATAGCGTTCATCAGGCAGAGTCATGTCCAGGTCCCCCGAGTACAGCTATCACGGCGTTGTGGCAGATCTAGATCCTGCTGTTGTAGCTGATAGATCAAACGAGCCGCATCCGTCCAGGCCAGGTATGATCCCAGCGTGTAGCTGATCCATAGGCTGACCATTACAGTTACAGTGATTAAGATAGTGCGCATAGTATATAAGTGTATGACCAGATTGGCGTTTGGTCAACCTTTCAGAATGTATATGTGTATATATGCGTGTATCACATGCCACATATAGTATAAGAGCACATATGCTACAGCGGGGTCTACCGTAGGATCTCTGTAGAACTGTGTGGAAAAGTGTGAAAAAGTGCAAAATTTGACGTCATTTGAACCGTTTGAGGGGATTTCAATTTTAGATCTAGGGTGTTTTTACCGTGTCGGGGATGGTGGTTAATGGGGTACTACAAAAATGGTTTCTACCTTTGTTCGCACTCGCAGGCTGTGTACACGCATACACGCGATCGCCCCCCCACCCGGATATGCTACAGCGGGGTCTAAGAGGACTCCTTGC